>Ga0206818_1109_pt1 | contig 19261 bp, 14 predicted proteins | sample Alteio_BWOrgCont_86_FD_152881 | JGI IMG/M metagenome (GOLD analysis project Ga0206818, IMG submission 152881) | Enriched cells from forest soil in Barre Woods Harvard Forest LTER site, Petersham, Massachusetts, United States -... | ecosystem: Environmental > Terrestrial > Soil > Temperate forest >...
AGTAAATGCCTGTTGCGGAATTGCTGAGGTTCACATCAACGCCGGCAGTACCTGCGCAATAGCCTCCGCCGCTGTTCACGGCATAAACGGCGGGTGTGGCATTATATGCTATTGTTGCGTTCCCGCTCATCGTATCAGAGCAGCCGGTAACACTGTTTGTAGCCTGCACTTTATAAGTTCCCAATGCGGTTACCGGACCGAAATCGATTGCGCCGCCGGTACCCGGTATAGGTAAGCCGAAAGCAGTGCCGCCGGTCATTAACTGGTAATCAATGCCAACATCAGAAGGGTTCACTCCAATATGTACGCCGAGGCCGCCGGGACAATAGTTGCCGCCCCCGGTCACCGAATAAACAACAGGCAGCGGATTGGTGGTAACGGTTGCCGTACCATACATGGTTGTTGCGCAGCCCGTTCCCGGGTTTGCCACTACCGTATAGGCGCCGGGTGTTGTTACGGTTCCAATGGTAAGGGCAGACCCTGTGCCGCCTACTGCCGGAGGAATAGGCGTACTGCCGGAAAATAACTCATAGCTGGCGCTTGTACTGGAGCCATTGATGCCTACGGTAACACCGGAGCCTCCCGCGCAATAAGCGCCGCCACCGGTAATTGTATATACATAGGGCGGAGGAGTAATAGAAACAGTGGTTGTAGCAACACAGCCTGTGCTGGTTAATGTAAAGGATATTATTGCAGTGCCGATCAGCACACCGGTCACTACGCCAGAGCTTGCGTTAATTGTGGCTATGCTTGGGTTTGCGCTGCTCCACGAACCTGAACCCGAAGTATTGCTAAGTGTTGTTGTAGCTCCTGCACATGCGCCGATTACACCGCTTATAGGGCCGGTGGCATTAACGGTAACAGTGATTGTAGCAAGGCAGCCTGCTACAGAATAAGTAATGGTATCCATACCTGCGTTGACGCCTGTTATTGTACCTATTGTGCCGCCCGCAGTTGCCACTGATGAGTTGCTGCTGCTCCAGGTGCCACCGCCTGCGTCTGTTAACGTAGTGGTGAGGCCTTTACAGACAACCGGCGTACCCGAAATTGCAGCGGGTATGGGCGTTACAGTAAAGGTAACCGCGTTGCCGCTTGACGGATTGGAAGAGCAACCCGACGAATTTGTAACAGACGTAATTGTTAATGTCGTGGACCCTGTACCTGAAAAAGCTGGGGATGTAAATGTGCCGCTGCCGGAAGCCATAGTTACGGTTGCCGTATTGCCGGTTGCTGTATTTGCGCCGCTAAGGTTGTATGTAACAGTATAGGTACCCGGTACAAGGCTGGTGGAATGAACGGTTACTGTTGATGTTAAACCACCGCACGTCGGGCTTAGGGTAGGCGTAGTGAAATTGCTGATATTAGGCAATCCGTTAACGGTAACATTTGCAACTGCCGGCGGGCAACTGGAGAAGGTATAAGAAATAGGAACGGTTGCGGCATTTACACCGGTAACCACCCCAGAAGCAGAGTTTACTGTGGCAGATGATGACAAACTGCTCCATCTGCCACCGGTCACTGCGTCCGTTAAGGTAATGGTGTTGCCCTGGCAAACAGGAGTATTGCTACCGATAGCCCCAGAACTGACCACATTGATGGAAACACCATTTGTGGTAGTGCAGGAGCCGAAGGTGGTGGATACGCTATATACATTCGTTCCTGTAACGGCAGGGGTAATTGTAGGGTTGTTGCAGTTAACACATGATAGCCCTGATGCGCCGGAAATGCCGGTCCATGTAAATCCGGATGAAGGAACATAAGAAGGTGAGCCGGTTATATTCACATTATCTAAAACCCACCAATATCCATAGTCCGAGCTATAATACCACCTTATCATAACGTTTGATTGCCCGAGAGCGCCGGACGGTAAAGCAATAGTTTGATCGGGGGTTCCATCTGTCCATGTACCATAGGGTGCGCCGGAGCCATAATTATTCAGGTAATTAAATAATAACGTCCAGGTACTTCCGCCATCTATTGAATAATCAATTTCAGCTGCGGCATCATAATAACTATACGACAAACAATAATAATTAAAACTAAGCGAAGCGGATGAGAATCCGACAGTGGAAAAACTTGGTGATTGTAATGATGTAATTAAATCTATTCCAGATCCTGCATAATCAGCGTCAGTCTCCATATAGGGGCTGCCATCGCCAGGATAATCACTATCAGGATATCCGGGTGGAGATACAATTGACCAGTTGTAAATGGATGTCGCGCCTGAATTGACCACAGTCCAGGTACCACCTGTTTCCCCGGTCATACCGCCATTAAAATCCTGGTACACTAAAGTGGCCGGGTTAGGCGAAAGCGCACTCACGGCTGAAACAGGGACGCCTGACCCCAAACATACCGAGTAAGAGGTGACGGGGGCGGTAATGGCTGTGGGCGCCGGGTTTACAGATTGTCCGTAGGTGGCTATACAGCCATCGCTGCCGGTATAAGTCATCGTAGCGCTGCCCACAGATACGCCGGTAACAACGCCACCGGCGCTGATGGTAGCAACGCCGGTATTACTGCTTGCCCAGCTTCCTCCCGTTGTAGTCTCCCCTAATGGGTTATTTTGGTAGTTACATACGGTTGATGAACCGGTAATAGCTGCCGGTACCGGGTTAACGCTCACTTGTGCCTGGTTAGATGTTGTATTACTACTGCTGTATGAACAGGTAACATTACATTCATACCAGGTAGTGGATGAGATGGATGCAGGTGTATAAGTAGCGCCGGTGGCGCCGGATACAGCGCTATAAGTACCCGGAGAACCGCTTACATCGGGTGCGGACATCCATTGGTAGGATACGCCTGTGCCGGTAGTCGCTGACGCTAAACTTAAAGTAGAAGTGTTGCCGGCGCATATAGGAGAGGTGGAAACATTGGTATTACCCGGCGCAGGCGTGCCGCTGCACGGCGGGGTATAAGTGATCTGCAGATAAGGAGCATGAGCCACACTCGTTGATGTGGACAAAGTGCCGGTTTCCCCGGTTATAGTATAAATACGGGCAGACCCACCGGTCCAGCATACAGATACTTTACTGCCAATATTTGCGGTCATAAAACTGGTAATGGCAGCGCTTGAAGCTATTGTTTTGCCGGTAGCGCCTGCTGTGCCATAAGTAAGAGTGGAAAATTGTGTTCCTGCTGCCATGTCAGCAAAAAGCGTACTTGCTGTGGTAACGGTTGAAAGGTTGCCGGGATACCCATATACATGCCAGCCAGAGGGAGTTCCGCTGCCGGTATAAGTTGATACATAATATCCGATAATGCAACTGGTTATATTAGAGCCTGCCGGAATACTGCTCAGGTCAAATACGGCATATCCCCTTTGGGTTGTGGAGGTGCTGACAATATTCCCGTCTGTGCGTGTACTACTGGTTGAATTACCGGTGATATAGGAGCCAACGGAACCGCTGGAATATAGGGTTGTTGTTTGGCCAAAAGTTGTGATTCCCAGGCTAAGTAAAAGAAGCAGTAAGTAGATTTTTTTCATAAACTCGGTTTTAAAATAACTGATATTTTGAGGGTGTAAACTGCAATATTTATTATGTCAGCGTTCCGTAACATAAAAAATCAAGCTAAAAATAGAAAAAATTATTTAAAAAACAGCTATTTTTCTTTCATTTCTGTATTCCATATCAATTTTTCCAGGTATTCACGTTTTAAGATAATACTGGCACGGTATAAAGGTGTTGTGTTCCATATGTTATCCTTGAGTTTTTTTTCAGGGACAGCGCTCCAAAGAATTTCTTTATCTGGATTAATAATAAATACTTTTCCAAAATAACCAGACATAGATGCAAATACTGCATGGTCAGGCAGTTCAATAATATTACCTCCGGAAGTTAACCGCAGTTTCAATGATTTATTCTTAGTCGGTAGCCTGCCGACATTTACTTTATGCTGGTCAAAAATATTTTGTTCATAATCATTCATTCCTTCCATCGAACAATCATATTGCCATATTATTTTCAAACTATCCGTTTCACTTACAGGTTCTTGCATCATAGTCAACTTTGGGTTATTTGTTTGTTTAAAGTCGTTATTATTGAAAAAGTATAAATAGCCATCCTGGGAAATACCGAGGCTATGCTGGCCATAAAACAGATCATTGTTTACATCTTCGTTTACTGAATCAAACTTATTGCCATATTCTGCAATTACGGTTCCTTCCGGGTATTTTATTTTTATTATCCTGCTAATATCTCTGAAACTAACATAAACGTTATTGTTATTTTCATCAAAATAAAATGAATTTTCATGCACGTCCTTTATACTATATTTCCCATCTGGCAATGTATGGCTGTATATATCTGATTGTTCAAAATAATCTGATGATTTCCATGACCATACTACTTTTCCGGTTTCATCGTATTCAATCACCGTTCCAAATTGCATTCGCTGGTAATAATTGTTATTGCTGTCTTTTCTTATTTGCTCATCAGTGGCAATATGCAGGTTGTCCTCCCGTAAAAAGGGCAATTTCATAAATACATTTTCATTCCCTAACACCATGTAGTGGCCATTGGATAACCTCGTAAACTCGTGGTGATAATGTTCTATGCTATCGCCGCTTATTTCGCCTGTATTTGGCCCTTTCCATAAAACTGCTCCGTTGTAATTTATCTCATACACCTGGTCTGCCGCAATTAAAGTAATTGTTCCTTGCCTGGTTATCTTTATATCTCTTGTGTTGGTGCTGTATTGCGTTTTCCCGATACCGGGGAAGAACCATACCGGGTTTCCTTTCATATCATAAAGCGCTTCGGTACAGTCTAAGAAAACGTATGCGTCTTTGTATTTTTCTGTACTCTGGATAATCCTTAAACGTATATTAGCAGTATCTACATTCGGGCATGTTAGTGTGCTGAAGTGGTGCAACTCATTCTTTGTTCCCTTCTTTGCCTTATACACCACTCGCCAGGTATAGTTGCCGCCAAAAGAAGGTACTTCCGCAATAATTTTGTTGGAATCACAATCAATGTAACTAATGATATTTTTCCTGAAAGAATCTTCGGTATTGTAGTTGCCGGTGGCGATTTCTAACCTGCATTTTTCAGCATTCTTTATTTGCGGGAATGAGAAACCTATTATACGGTAATTCAGTTTACTGCCTTCTTTCGGAAATATTTGCGACCTTAACTGAGCAGGGATAAATAATAGCAGTAATAAAATCCTGTGCATGAATGAATCTATATACGGCAAATATAGACTAAATTTTTTATTGAAACAGTATAGGTGTGCCACACTTTGAAAGTGTGGCACACCTGTGGTTTTATATTTTTTCAACCAGGCTTTGCTGTAGCCATCCGGTTCTGCCATCGGGCAGGCGCACTTCATCCCAGGCGCCTTTTTCACTTTTTATTTTCACAACCGTGCCTTCCGGCACTAATGCCAGCGGTGCGCCTTTTATCTCACTATTCATCAGCGGGGCGTCGTTCACCATAACTACAGCCCCTGTATCCTGTACGCTGTTTTTTGCTGAGAAGAAAGCCGGCACAAGCAGGCAGGCGCATACGCATACCCACCCGCCGGTTAACTGCGAAGGGATATTTTGTACAAGGTTTCTTTTGAAAAGCCTTAATAACAATAGCGCAAAGATAATGGCGAAAACGGCTAATGCCGCTACTGCCCAGCCTGTTGCTTTACCGGCGTCGGTGATGGTTTGCCACCAGTTAATAAAGAATATGTCGCCGGTAGCAGGTATGTGGCTACTGATGCGGCCCTGGGCCAGTATCAAATTGTCTCTGGCTTCGTTGTAGTTCGGGTTTATGCGTAGCGCCCTTTCGTAATTGAGTACCGCGTAGTTTATTTTATTGAGCCGGTAATAAGTATTGCCGAGATTGTAATAGACCTCGGCGTTTTGCGGTTTCCCCGCAGCTATCTGTTCAAAATAGTATGCCGCGCTGTCGTATTGTTTTTGCTGGTAAAAATTATTCCCTTTTTGCCACCCGGCATTATCATTACTTACCGCAAGGCTGTGCATTGCGGTGAATAAAACTACCGTCAGTATAAAAAATAATCTGCTCATGCTTTAAATACATCTTCAAGGTCACTGATCACTTTTATTGCTTCTTCGTAGGTATGCGCCATTTGTTTCGATCCGCCGCTGGCGTATAGCGCGGTTTCACATTCCCAGATCACATTTTCCAGGTTCTTTTGTATGGAACCAGGTACTTTGCGGGCATTCATGGCTTCCGTGGCCGTGTCGCGCGATAAGGCGGAAAGCGGTATGCTCAGCTTATCGCTCAGGTACAGCCAGATGGCTTTTGATATTTCTTCGTAGAAAGGTTTTTTATCTTCCCGTAGCAGCAAATTCTTTGCAGTAACCAATCTTTGCAGGGCCACTTTGTTTGCGCGCTTGCTCCGCAGCAATACCGTGTCTTTCGATAGTTCCTCATCCCTGCGTTTCCATACGATCAGGCCTATGAAAGCCAGCAAGGGGAAGGCATACGCCGACCAATAGGCCCCGGTAAATAACAGCGGTTTGCTTCTTGCTTTTATTTTGTCTATCGGGTGTGTTACAATATCGTGAATATCCTTTAAAGCAAGGCTGTTGCCTGCCTGCGAGGGCGAGTATCGCTTGCCTGGTTTTACATGCAATTTAAGCGGTTGGGTATGCTCGGTAATGTATTCCCCGGTTTGCGGGTTAAAGTAAGTGAATGCTATTGGCGGAATATCATAATCGCCGGGTGTATGCGGGGTGATTACATAATTAATGATCTTAGTACCGCTGATGGTAGTGCTGCGCCCTGTTATGGTATCTGTTACCTGGGGGTCGTAGGTATTAAGGCCGTTTGGCAGGTCGGGTTTAGGGGCTTCTATAAGTTTCAGGTTGCCGCTTCCGGTTATATTGAGCGTAAGGGTAGCCACATCGTCTGTGGTCAGTTCATGCTTGTCTATTTTATCGGCGATGGTGAAATTACCTACAGCACCGCCATAATCCGCCGGTTTATTTTTTTCGGGGAGGGCGGTAACCGTTATTTTAACCGGGGTGCTTTTAATATTCACCTGCACGTCTTTGTATGCAAGGGTATTGTACAAAGTATTATTGAAGAACGGATCGTTCATCATTAAAGTTCCGTTCCCGAAAATATCAGACATCCTGCGCTGCACCTGCTGCACTATGCGGGCTACGCCTTTTGCCTCAGCTGGATCCAGTTCCAGCGTTCCGGTTTCCTGCGGGAATAATGCCGATTTTTTTAACAGGAAAACCTGGTATCTTTTCCCGTTCAGTATTTCTTCGGTGGGTTTGGCCTGCCTGGGTATATCAAAATCCTGCGTCCAGAACCCATTAAGGGATGGTAGTTTGGAGATACCCATTTGCATTGGTATGCGCGAGTACAGTTTATAACTGGTGGTTATCTGCTCGCCCACATGCACCTTGCTCTTATCCACAACCACTTTTATGAACAGGTCATTCTTTATCTCATCAGGGTTTACTTCCGGTTCCTGCTGCTGTTGCTGCTGCGCCTGGGGTTGCTGTTGTTGCGGCTGCTGCATTTGCTGCATACGTTGCTGTATGGCCTGGTTCATCTGGTTCATCCGCTGCATCATAGCCAGCATATCTTCGTCCTGCCCGCCAAATGGGTCATAACTTTTTTGCTGGCGTTGCTGCTGTTGCTGCACAGTGCCGGGTATTACTTGTATCGTCAGGGCATTCGATTGGTAGCTATGCCCGGCGGCGTCCCTGGCGGTAACCGGTGGTATAGTGATCGTCCCCTCATGTTTTGGTTGCAGCACATAGGTGATGGAAATACTTTGCGATTGCACCGTTTGCCTGCCATTGAACTGGGTACTGTAACTGGACGACTGGTATGGGCCGCCTACAATTGCAAAATCGTTATCAGAAGGCGGGGTTATGGATTGCAGGTTCTGCGCGTCTTTTACGGTATATTGAACCTGCACACGGTCTTTTACGCCTATCCTGTTTGCGCCTGCTTCGGCGGTAAAAACTACGTTCTGTGCCCACGCATGGCAACAGACCCCTGATACTAACAGGAATACAATGCTATAACGCCACATATCTTTAACGGGTTTCATTTTGGGTACCCACAAAAATAGTTGGTATGCAGTATTGGCGGGGTTAAAACAACGTTAAAAAGTCTTTTTATAAGTCACCTTTAACAGGCCGCATAACAATGGTATCCACGTTGGCTTGCGGAGATAATAGCCATGCGCTCCAGAGCATAGCTGCCACATCTTTTGCTTCCATTATTCTGCCAGGGTCAACGCCGCTTCCTTCCCACGATGGCGTATAGGTTGCACCAGGGCAAATGGCAGTTACTTTTATACTGTATGGCTGTAATTCTTCTCTAAGGTTTTCTGAAAATCCCAATAATGCGTATTTCGAAATGCTGTATGCGCCGCCGTTTGGGTACGCCCTTAAACTGGCTACAGAACACATATTGAATATATGGCCGCCATTTTTCTTTTTCATTACCGGCAATATTTTCCTGGTAAGGTGGTATGCGCTGTACAGGTTTATGCCGATCATTTTTTCTAAAAGCCCGTCTGGTTCATCTGCCAGATTTCCCGGTAAATAATTCCCGGCATTATTTACCAATAGATCAATTTCAGGGAAGACGGATAATACCGTATCAGCAAATGCGGCTAACTCTTCTTTATTGCTCAGATCGGCATTATAGGTAACGATAGAGGCAGAAGGATAGATTTCTTTCCACCTGGTTTGTAATTCCTCAAGTTTCTTTTTGTTCCTGGCGCATACGGCTATTGAAAAGCCTTCTGAAAGAAGTTTTTCAGCAATTACTTTTCCCATTCCCTGCGATGCTCCGGTGACTATTGCATAAGGCATAGTGTAAATTAGTTTGTTTCGGGCAAAATCCATTCATTTGCCAAAATGTTTTTTCATTTTATTTTAAAAAAGTACCGGTTTATCTGATGCAGATTCTACCATCCTGGGATCCCCAATTCCCAAAATCACCTTCACACACAAATGCCCATTCAAAAAACTTAACATTGAAATTCAACTGGTGATTGTACATTTGTTCCGAACTTCATAAAAATTTAATGAAATGATAACATTCGTAAAGAAAATAAAGACTAAAGAAGGCATCAATTCTTTAGATACTGACAAAATCAAAAAAGAAATCCCTGCAGGCTACGAAGCCGTGAATAATGAACCATCAATAACCTATACCGCCAACCATATTGTGGTTGCCTTCACCTGTAAAGTGCAGAGCAAACCAAAGCCAGCAGCTAAACCCGTTGCAAAACCGGCAGCCCCAGCCAGGGCGAAAAGCAAAAAAGCATAATCAGTAAGATAGATACTGTTCAGTATTATGAACATGCCGTAATGTAATTGCCCCAGGTTTAAAAGCCGGGGCAATAAAATAATTTGGTTGGCTTTAGCCGAAAATAATGGTGCGGATATTTTATAAGATTGAATTGATAATTGCTTATTTTGACATCGTCACTTAAAAGTCCCGATAAGTTTTTTCAGGTAAACGCCATAACCGCTTTTAAAGTAAGTATTTGCCAGTTTATTCATTTGCTCATCGTCTATCCACCTGTTGCGGTAAGCTATTTCTTCTATACAACCTATTTTCAACCCTTGCCGTTTTTCTATCACTTCTATAAATTCGCCGGCTTCTATCAGGGAATCAAAAGTTCCGGTATCCAACCATGCGGTGCCACGGTCTAATACGCCAACTTCCAGTTTACCCTTCTCTAAGTAAACCCTGTTCACGTCCGTAATTTCCAGTTCGCCCCGGTGAGATGGTTTAATGGACTTTGCGATTGCCACTACTTCGTTATCATAAAAATATAATCCCGGCACTGCATAGCTCGACTTTGGATGTTCGGGTTTCTCTTCAATGCTTATTACCCGGTTATTCTTATCAAATTCCACTACGCCATACCTTTCGGGGTCATGCACCTGGTAAGCGAATACCACTGCGCCATCGGGGTTTATTTTTTTGCCAAGCAAGGTCCCCATACCCGAACCATAAAATATATTATCGCCAAGCACTAATGCAGCAGGATCATTGCCAATAAAATCGGCGCCTAATATGAAGGCCTGCGCAAGCCCTTCCGGGCGTGGCTGTACTACATATTCAAACCTGCAACCCAACTGGCTGCCATCGCCAAGCAGTTTTTTGAATGCCGGCTGATCTTCTGGAGTGGTAATAATGAGTATCTCATTTATCCCTGCCAACATTAACGTGGACAAGGGATAATAGACCATCGGTTTGTCGTAAACCGGCATAAGTTGTTTGCTTACAGCTATTGTAAGCGGATATAAACGAGTACCGGAGCCTCCTGCTAAAATTATTCCCTTCATATAAAAGTCGTAAGTCGTAAGTTATAAGTCGTAAGTCGTAAGTCATAAGTCGTAAGTCGTAAGTCGTAAGTTATAAGTTATAAGTCGTAGTCGTAAGTTATAAGTCGTAAGTCTGCGAGTATATAAAATTTTAAGCAAGACCTACTATTTTTTTGCTATTGATTTTATTAATCCCCGAATGATTTTTGACACTTCATCAGACATTCCAATGAGTTTCATTCTTTTTTCATTATTAATAAAGTTCACTCTTTCTGCAAGATAAAGCATAGATTTCACTTCACTTGCAGAACCTATCGCAATATATAAAAAACGAGAGAAATCAGCATCAGAACTTCTGTCAAAACCCTCTGCAATGTTGTTTGAAATGGATACTACTGCGTTACTAATCTGATTCTTGAACCCGGAATGCTTTAAATCACTAAATGTCAAAAATATTTCAACTGCTAAATCCTGTGCTTTCTGCCATGCAATTATGTCTTCAAATTTTTGAATGATCATATGTTAAAGTCGTAAGTCGTAAGTCATAAGTCGTAAGTTGTAAGTTGTAAGTCATAAGTCGTAAGTTGTAAGTTGTAAGTGATAAGTCTGAGAGAAATAAGTTATAGAGGGTATTTGGTGCATTTTAATCTTTAGGCTTTATGTAATACACTCGCGGACTTACGACTTATGACTTACAACTTACGACTAATTTGCGTACTGTTTTTTATAGTAATTCTGATAATCCCCCGATGTTACATGGTTCAGCCATTCTTCATTGGCAAGATACCAGTCAACTGTTTTGCCGAGGCCTTCTTCAAAAGTTACGGACGGGTACCAGCCCAGTTCTTTATTGATCTTGGTAGCGTCTATGGCATAGCGGCGGTCATGGCCGGGGCGGTCTTTTATATAAGTGATCAGTTTTTCCGATTCACCGGCGGTGCGACCAAGTTTTTCATCCATTGTTTTGCACAGCAGTTTCACCAATTCTATATTCTGCCATTCATTGAATCCGCCAATATTGTAGGTCTCGCCATTCCTGCCGTTATGGAAAACCATATCTATGGCGCGTGCATGGTCCACTACATAAAGCCAATCGCGGGTGTACTTGCCATCGCCATATACTGGCAACGGCTTGTTGTTGCGGATATTGTTTATGAAAAGCGGTATCAGTTTTTCAGGGAAATGATTGGGGCCATAATTATTGGAGCAGTTGGTGATAACGAAAGGCAAATCATAAGTATTGCCATAAGCCCGTACCAGGTGGTCGGAAGCTGCTTTGGAGGCAGAGTAGGGGGATTGAGGATCGTAAGGAGTTGTTTCCAAGAAAAAGCCCTCGGCGCCCAAAGACCCATAAACTTCATCGGTGGATACATGGTAGAAACGTTTACCTTCAAACTTTCCTTTCCAGGTCTCCCGCGCGGCATTCAGCAGGTTTGCCGTACCCATTACGTTGGTATGTATAAAGGCATTTGGGTCGGTTATAGAGCGGTCCACGTGGCTTTCTGCTGCCAGGTGAATAACGCCGTCAAAATCATCAGATGCAAACAGGCTTTTTATTTCAGCCGCGTCGGTTATATCTGCTTTTATGAAGCTGTAGTTCGGCGCGGTTTCTATGTCTTTCAGGTTCTCTAAGTTACCTGCATAAGTAAGTGCGTCAAGGTTCACGATCTTATACTCCGGATATTTCTGTACGAACAACCGTACCACATGCGAGCCGATAAATCCCGCCCCACCGGTTATGAGCAATGTTTTTTTCATGGTGTGAAGATAACCTAATGTTCAATAATTGGAAAGTCGGAATAGTCTGCTATATATTTTGTAAAATCCTGACTGGAGCATACTATTTTATTTTCTGAATAGGAGAAATATAAATTGATGTAATCTTTATGTTGTGAGCCAACATTATTTTTCTCAATTTCATCAAATAATTTCACTTGTGGAATAATCAACGGTTTAGTCCACACATCATCTTTTCGAGCAATAAAAATATAGTAGATCGGTGATTGCGATATTTTTTGCAATTGTTTTACGGGAATTTGAAATTGTGCGCTGTAAGCATTTTTCCTTTCTGTAATTGAAGATGTTTTTACCTGAACTCGCTTCATAGTGCCGTTCTCATCTTCAACCACAAAAATATCATCGCCTATATCAACTTCAGGAATCGCTACATTCCAACCTCTGATAAGAAATTCAGACATTATAGCAAGATGACCGGCTTTACCTAAATAATGGTTGAATTTTTTTGTCACGGATTTACTTTTTCAATATTGCCGGTTTGATAATTGATAAATTCAATTTTGTCAATTTGTTTTTTAAGTTGTTCTTTCTCAACACCCAAAAGTGTAGGATAAATTTGTTTTTCAATTCCACTTTGAAGTACATCAAAGCCACTAGTCATGTCATAACCTATGTAAACCCGCGCAGCTGGATGAGACTCGGGGAAAAGATTTTTAATAAAGTCTCTTACTGATGGTAAAATACTAAAAGTAAATCCATCCATTTCTTTATGTACAATTATTCTTATCGCATTCATTTCTGAATAGTTATTTTATCAAAGATACGAAACTTAATATCCAAACTACACCAGCTTAAAGCTCTCAATGAACTTCGTGGTAAAATTCCCTTTCCTGAATTCTTCGTTCTTCATCAGTTGCAGGTGGAAGGGTATGGTTGTTTTCACGCCTTCTATTACGTACTCGCTAAGAGCGCGCTCCATAGTGTTTATAGCTTCTTCCCGGGTCTGGGCTACGGCTATCACCTTTGCTATCATGCTGTCGTAATAAGGAGGTATGGTATAGCCGGCATAAATGTGGGAGTCCACGCGCACGCCATGCCCGCCGGGGGTATGTAGTGTAGTTATTTTGCCAGGGCATGGGCGGAAGTCGTTGTAGGGGTCTTCCGCATTAATACGGCATTCTATAGCGTGTATTTTAGGGTCGTAGTTGCGCCCGCTTATGGGTACTCCTGCGGCAATTTTTATCTGTTCCTTTATCAGGTCGTAGCTGATCACTTCTTCTGTTACTCCATGCTCCACCTGTATCCGGGTGTTCATCTCCATGAAGTAGAAGTTGCGGTGCTTATCCACCAGGAACTCAACGGTGCCTACGCTTTCATAGTTTATGGCCGACGCTGCTTTTATGGCAGCCTCGCCCATCAACTGGCGCAGCTCCGGCGTCATAAAAGGGGAGGGGGATTCTTCCACTAATTTCTGGTGCCTGCGCTGTATGGAGCAGTCGCGCTCGCTAAGGTGGCAAACCGTGCCAAACTGGTCCCCGGCTACTTGTATTTCTATGTGGCGTGGTTCTTCCACATACTTTTCCATGTAGATACCATCGTTCTTGAAAGACGCCCCGGCTTCTATTTTAGCCGTGTTGTAAGCATGTTCCACTTCACTGTCCTGCCACACCACGCGCATACCCTTTCCGCCGCCGCCTGCGGTAGCTTTTATAATTACAGGGTAGCCCATTTCTTTTGCAAGTCGTTTAGCCTCGGCCACACTTTCCAAAAGCCCGGGAGAGCCTGGTATTACCGGCACTCCCGCCTTTATCATGGTTTCTTTGGCGGTTATCTTATCGCCCATAGACCTTATCATATCCGGGGTAGGGCCTATAAATTTTATGTTGTACTGCGCGCATATTTCAGCAAAGTTGGCATTCTCCGCCAGGAAACCGTATCCGGGGTGTATGGCGTCGGCATTGGTTATCTCTGCCGCAGCCATTATATGCTGTATATTCAGGTAAGAATCGCTGCTCTGCGGCTTGCCTATACATACCGCTTCATCGGCAAAGCGCACATGCAGGCTGTCTTTATCTGCGGTAGAATAAACCGCAACAGTACGGATACCCATTTCCCTACAGGTACGTATGATACGCAACGCGATCTCTCCTCGATTAGCAATTAATATTTTTTTAAACATCCTTTTGTAAATGGCTCAATGGCTCAATTAAATGCTCAATGGCTCAATTGCTGAATGGCTCAATTTAAATGGCTCAATTGCTGAATGGCTCAATGGCTCAATGGCCTTGATGTTTTATGTTTTAATTGAATTTTGTCCCTTATGCAATATACCGGGAATTTTCACATTTTCACATTCTTAATTTTCACATTATCATATCGGCTCTACAAGGAAAAGCGGCTGGTCATATTCTACAGGTGATGAATCGTCGGCAATTACTTTTATGATCCTGCCGTTCACTTCGCTTTCTATTTCGTTGAATAATTTCATGGCTTCTATGATGCACAGCACCTGGCCGGCCTTTATTTCATCGCCTACGTTTACAAATAATGGCTTATCGGGAGACGGGCTGCGGTAAAAAGTACCGATCATGGGCGATTTAATAATGACGGTATTGCTTGCCACCGGCGCTGCTGTTGTTTTTTCAGCTACAGGAGCAGGTGGTTGCGTAGCGAAAGCAGGTTGCTGTGAAGGCTGCGGCATCTGCACAGGCATAGGTGCCTGTGGCATGGTTGCAAATTGCGGGTTGGCCGTGTGTTCCTGTTTAATAGTGATCTTAAAATCACCCTCTTCTATAGACAGTTCGCTGATATTCGACTTATTGATCGTTTTTATCAGTTCCTGGATTTGTTTGTATTCCATGAATTTTTTTTTAGTCGTAAGTCATAAGTCTAAAGTCGTAAGTCTGCGAGTATCAAAAGGGTAATTAGTCGTTAGTAATTAGTAGATAGCCGCAAGTCTAAAATCATTCACAATTAATCATTAATCATTTACCATTAACCATTAACCATTAACCATTAAGATTTCACCCTTTCTATATACGCCCCGGTCTTTGAATCTATTTTTATCAGTTCGCCTTCGTTTACAAACAAGGGTACGTTCACGGTAGCTCCTGTTTCTACGGTGGCGGCTTTTACAGCCCTGGTTGCGGTATCGCCCTTTACGCCCGGTTCCGAATAGGTAACCAGCAGGTTGATGCTCGGCGGCAGTTCCACACCCATAGGTATTTCTGTTTCAGTATTGAATATCACAAAACATTCCTGCCCGTCTTTATACAGGTCGGGGCGGTCTATCATGTTTTCGCCGAGCACTATCTGGTCGAAGGTATTGGTGTCCATAAGGTTAAAGCCGCTGTCGTCTTTGTACAGGAACTGGTAATTGCGGCGTTCCACCCGCACCGGGAAGATATTGTCGCCGGAGTTCCAGGTATGCTCTATGGAGCGGTTGTTATCCACACCTTTCAGCTTGGCCCACACCTTTGCTGCCGCGCGCGCTGTCTTGTTTTGTCCGAAATCTACTACTGAATAAAGGCTGCCGTCAAGTTTTATGATCAAACCATTACGCATATCTGCTGTTGTAGCCATGAATCTGAATTTTTATTTGGACTGCAAAAGTAATCATTAAAGCCAAAAAGAGAAATAGCATTTATAAGCCTTGTCCATGTCAAAGCACACCTCATCTTCCTATTGCTATTTATCTTTTATACATTCCGCAAAAAAATAGTTATCTAAAATTCAGTTGTCAAAAACAAATATGTTATAGCTCGTCTTTTCGGACGCTCTATGGGAGCTTTTCTGACAGGAATTGAGAGCTTTTAAAAAAATACAATACCATAGTGGGTTCTGGCTAACTGTTGATGCTTGCACCCGAACTAATGAACAATAACCAATGATTTAATGAACAAACTAAAGTAGATTACTTTTATAAAAAATTAAAGCAAAAAACCAAATGAGCTAATAAAAAAGCATTAAATAAATAAAGATTTTGCATTTGCAATACTGCCTTTGTTGTTGGTGATGTCGAAAATTAAAATGACACAAAGAAGGTTTAGCAAGTGCCCGGTACGCCCGGGCATTGCTTCACTTTGTGTCATAGGGCTTCGACACCCGCCAACAACAAGTGATATTCAATGTGCGGGTTTTTTTATGCCCGCACATGAAGAAGAATAAAAATTTATTTTTAAGAATACCCAAGATATTACCCTGAATACTCGTCTATATTTAAAGGAATACTGAAATAAAAAAATCAGTATTTTTATAAAAAATACGATTATGAAAAACATTTTTTTACTCTTATTGTTTCTTGCCGCAGGCTCCTTTTCTGCCCGCGCCCAGATCATCTCCACCGTTGTTGGTGGCGATAGCACTGGCCTCGGCGATGGCGGCCTGGCCATAGATTGCGAGCTATTGCACCCCATTAGCGTAGCCCTTGATGGCACAGGCAATTATTATATTACAGACCGCGACCACAACCGCATTCGCAAGGTAGATGTTGCGGGCATTATTACTACTATTGCCGGTACAGGCACAGCTGGCTTTAGCGGCGAGAATGGCCCTGCCACAGCCGCAGAGATTTCAGCGCCCTATGGCATTGCCATTGACTTGGCAGGCAATATTTATTTCAGCGATGACGGTAGCGGACGTATCCGAAAAATAAACACTTCCGGTATCATCACCACCATTGCAGGTACTGGGGGCACAGGTTATAATGGCAACAATATTCCGGCTACATCAGCTGAATTTAACGGTCTGGGTGGTATAGCGGTGGATGCAAGCGGTAATATATTTGTTACGGATGACTTTAATTTTCGGATTCGCAAAATAAACACATCAGGAATAATCACTACTGTAGCTGGGACAGGAAATCCTATATACAATGGAGATGGCATTCCCGCAACTTCTGCTAATTTGGGTAATTTAAATTATGTTGTATTAGACAACAGTGGGAATATGTATATTGTTGATTATGGCCAATACCGTATCCGCAAAGTGGATGCTTCTGGTATCATTACTACTGTTGCCGGAAATGGAACAAGAGGTGCTACTATATATGGTATAATGGCAACCCAGGCAGAATTATACTCACCTATAGGAGTTGCAACTGACAACTACGGTAACATATATATATCTGATGAATCATATAATAATATCAGCAAGGTGAGCAATTCTGGCATTATTATATTATTTGCAGGCTACGAAACTGGTGGTAGTGGCTATAGTGGAGATAATGGACCTGCAACTTTGGCTATGTTAAATTCTCCTGTAGGCATGGCGATTGATGAGGGTGGTGATATGTATATTGCTGATGCGTGGAATGAACGCATACGGTATATAACCAATACAGTAGCCGTTAATGCTGTCAATAATCCGGCATCGGGCGTTAGCGTCTATCCAAATCCTTGCAATGGAGATTTTACTGTAAAAATATCTTCTGCTATTGATGAGCAAGCCCGTATAGTTATTACCAATATAGTAGGGCAGCAAATAAAAGAAGTTTTTACAACCACCAATAAGCCTTTACGCTTGCATCTTGATGAACGATCGCGGCTCTATTTCATTTCGGCTACTACTGCGCATGGTACATGGACTGAAAAGATAGTTGTAACCCCATAGCTAATTTATTGCATTTTTAAAAAATATGCTTTTCGGATTGGAAGTTAAAAATCCAGCAAGTCTGTTAGGGGAATATCCATAGCTTCTGAAAGCGAGACCAGTACATCAAGCGTAACGGAATACTTGGCATTCTCTATTCTCTGGACAGTAATTTTTGCAACATCAGCAAGGTTTGCGAGTTCTTGCTGGCTTAAATCTTTAGATTCTCTAAGCCTGCGCAACTGAACTCCAAACGCTTTAATTGCTGATGGATTTTTCACCCGTCAAAAGTCGGGTGGTAAAAAAATATGTTGGATACATTTGTGTATCCAAAAAGAAATTTTATATTTGCGTTAATGGCAATGCTTTTATTTTTATAAATCAGTATTTTTATAAAAAAACAAGACCATGAAAATAGCTGCGTTTTTATTTAGAATAATGCCTCCCGGAACAAGGTCCCGCTTTCTCTGCGGGAGGGTTGGGGTTCTTCTTTTGCTTCTTACTTTTTTAGCCATAGGTTCGCACATTTCACAGGCACAATCCATCTCCACCGTAGTAGGCGGCAATGATAGTGTAGGCCCAAATTTAGGAGATGGCGGCCCGGCCATAGATTGCGGGCTACAGTTTCCCCGCAAGATTGCATTTGATGCTTCAGGCAATATGTATATTGCCGATGAAATGGATAACCGTATCCGAAAAGTGAATACCAGCGGTATCATTACCACAATTGCAGGTACAGGCATAGCCGGTTATAGTGGAGATGATAGCGCAGCTACGGCGGCAATGCTCAACCTACCTTATGGCGTAGCCGTGGATGTTAGCGGTAATGTTTACATAGCGGATAACTATAATCATCGTATCCGTAAAGTAAATACATCCGGTATTATTACTACTTATGCGGGTACCGGAGTTTTTGGATATAATGGAGACAGTATAGCCGCCACTGCCGCTGAATTATATTCACCACATGGAGTAGCAATAGATGGTAGTGGTGATCTATTAATAGGTGATGCTTTGAACAACCGAGTACGTAAAGTTAACCATACCACTGGCATTATCACAACCATTGCCGGAAATGGTACGCCATCCGATACCGGTGATGGCGGTCCAGCAATATCTGCTGAAGTCAATTCACCTTATGGCATTGCATTAGATGTCACTGGCGATATATATATAGCTGATTTTGATAACAATTCTATTCGCAAAATCAACTTGGCAGGTTTTATTTCTACTATAGCGGGAACGAGGGTTGTGGGATATAATGGCGATAATATAGCAGCTACATCGGCAGAACTAAAATTTCCTGCTGGCGTAGCAGTAGATGCTGCTAATAATGTTTATATAGCTGAGCTTTATGGCAATCGTGTCAGGAAAGTGAATACATCCGGTATCATTACTACTATAGCCGGCACAGGAACGGCAGGGTATAATGGCGATGGTGAACCCGCAATTGAAGCTAAATTATTCTATCCCGAAGGCGTTAATATTGATAACTCAGGCAATATTTACATTACTGACGGTGGGAACGGAAGAATAAGGTACATAGAATGCACCCTTTCGGTAAACAAAATAAATGCATCTGCATCAGCTATCAATGTATATCCCAATCCATCCACAGGCGATTTTACAGTAAATATATCTTCTGCTATTAATGAA
>Ga0206818_1090_pt3 | contig 19120 bp, 15 predicted proteins | sample Alteio_BWOrgCont_86_FD_152881 | JGI IMG/M metagenome (GOLD analysis project Ga0206818, IMG submission 152881) | Enriched cells from forest soil in Barre Woods Harvard Forest LTER site, Petersham, Massachusetts, United States -... | ecosystem: Environmental > Terrestrial > Soil > Temperate forest >...
CGGATTGAAAGGGAGTATACTTTGGAGACGCTGGAGCAAGTACAGAAGAGCGATGCCGGCGACGTGGAAAAACACAAGTGCGAGCGCATAACTAACCCAGTCTTGCTCTTCAGAGGGATCGATGCCGGCGAGTTGATAGAGGCGGTTCTCGACCGGCGCAAAAAAGCGCTGAACGCGATTTTGACCCTCCACGAGTCGGGCGATATAGCCGCCGAACGGCACGATCAGGGCGGAAATCAACGCCGCAAATACGGCAATCTGCAACCACCCCTGCTCCGTCACGACAATCAATCCACCCGCTGCTTATCCAAACTGGTTAGTCCAGCGCAAGCCTTGATATAAAGGATGATGCCGCAAACGGAGGCGCCAAGCAGGGCAAACATTAGAAAATCCAAGCTGCTCTCCTTTGCGAGGTCAAGGCGTATTGCACTTTGAAACGGTTATCATCGAATAGGCACAGCCTCAATGGATCCCGGTAAATAGCGGGCGAGTGATGCCGATCAATGCGGCCCCTGCGTTCAGTATCCAGACAAATTTACGGGATGCGACCGAAGGCTTGGGGGCAAGAAATGCAAGCGTTTCTGCGTCTACCTGTTCGACACGCCCGTCAAACGAGCAGTCACATGCCTTCTGCTGATTCAGATTATAGGTGACGTTTCTGCGGCGCGGAGTAAGAGGATAAAGGGTCATCAGATTGCGCCATATATCGTCATGACAAACGCACTTTGGTTTTCAGAGACCTTCGTATAGCCAAGTTCTATAAGAATTCGATGCAGAATGCACTCGCCCATCATTAAAGCCAGTTTTACGATTTGATGTCGGACATCAAATGGATCTCTTATGGAATCGAATTGATTATTTCGGTGGTCGAGGTGCTAGCCGTTATGGGCGTTTATGAATAACGCGCCGGCAAGAGGCCGATAGCGGCCAGTACCATGCCATCTACAATCCGCGGTAAATTCTGATGCCGGTATTAACAGCGTGGAGCGGCGTCATAACTTCGCCTCACGTAAGATGAAAGACCGTTGCTGCGATGCGAACCAGCATAACCGCGAATATCATTAGCACCAGCAAGCGGCCCATTACTCCAATCACTGGCGGCGAAGCAATCGCGCGCGACTGGCGATATCTCGCTCTGTACTGATTCGGTTCGATCACGGCCATAGAGACAGGCTTCCTCTTGTTGCCCTAAGAGCGTAGCCCCTCGGGGCATAAAAATTCGATATGAAAAAGGCTCTGAGAAATAAAAGTTAAATCGCCCTGAACGACCGGTTTTCGGCGGTTTTGCTTTCCGCGACTGGCCTGCGACTTTATAAGACAGCATGGACCTGATTATCGCCAAGACCATTGGCCTGCTCATGGTGGCCATTCTGGTGGCGATTGGAGCGCGCCGCCTGCAGTTACCCTATACCGTCGGCCTGGTGATTGCCGGTATAGCACTGGCTTTATCTCAGGTGGATCTCGGCATATCGCTCACCCGCGACATCATTTTCGACATTATCTTGCCTCCCCTTCTTTTCGAAGCCGCGCTCAATCTTAACTGGGCAGAGTTGCGGCGAGACGCCATACCTGTGCTCCTGTTGAGCGTACTGGGCGTGTTGATATCGACCGCCACGGTCTTCTGGGGCGTTTGGGCATTGCTGGGATGGCCGGCGGAATCCGCCTTGGTCCTCGGTGTTCTGGTCGCCGCCACTGACCCCGTGGCCGTGATCGCCTTATTCCGAGATGTGGGTATCAAGGGCCGCACAAAGCTGCTTGTGGAAAGCGAAAGCTTGTTCAATGACGGAGTGGCAGCTGTTCTTTTTGGCCTAGCGCTAACCTGGATCGGCGGTAGATCCTCAGGGGTAATCGAGAGTGTCTATCTTCTGCTCACCGTATCGGGCGGAGGAATCGTGGTTGGGGTGGCGACCGGCGCAATAGCATTGCTTGTGGCCGGCCGAACAGGCGACCATCTGGTGGAAACGGCAGTGACTGTGGTCGCCGCCTATGGCGCATTCTTAGGTGCCGAATATCTCCATTTTTCTGGCGTCCTTGCGACGGTCGCCGCAGGCTTGATCGTGGGATCGGTAGGTTTAAGAGCTGCGGGGCAGAAATTCGGTGTTTCGCATCAGGGGCGAGCCTTTGCCCTGGAGCTCTGGGAGTTCCTCGCTTTCGTCGTGAATTCTCTGGTGTTTCTTCTGATCGGCCTTGCGGCATCGCATACCGGCATCACTGCCATGGGATATATTCCGCTCATCGTAGTGATTGGTCTTGTGCTTTTGGGCCGCGCCGTATCTGTCTATCCGATCTGCTTCCTCATCAGCCGCACGCGGTGGGCGATTAAAACAAATCAGCAGCACGTCCTGATGTGGGCTGGGCTCCGCGGTGCCTTGGCTCTGGCTCTAGCGCTATCTCTTCCAGCATGGGTACCAATGCATGAAGTGATTGTGATCGCGGCGTTCGGCGTAGTGACGTTCTCAGTCATAGTGCAAGGCCTGACGATGCAACCTTTACTGAAGTATCTGGGAATGGCTCCATCGCTCCCACCCTCCAATAATAATTAAGTAAACGCATGTGGATGATGGATAGCCAAGGACTGCGGGCCCTGCATTTAGCGCCCTCCCCGCATTCGGGGAGACGCAAATTTGACTAAATTCCTTCTGGTTAGGGATAAGGCCGCTTGCATTGGCCATCCAACGGCGCGAGCATTTCCCCCTCTGGAAGGGCGTACCCGCCCGTCAGCGGATCCGCCGGAAAAGCCACTTATTTTCGTATGGAGGCGCACATGTCCCAGGAGATTCAGAAAGATAGTTCCAGCAGGATAAAGGCGGCGACCCGCGCTATCGCCCTAGTGGGTCCCTATGGCGCCGGCAAGACCTCGTTGCTGGAGAGCATCGCCGCCATCACCGGCGCGGTGCCGCGAAAGGGATCGGTGCAGGGCGGATCCAGCCTAGGTGATAGCGCTCCGGAAGCCCGCGCCCGCCAAATGAGCGTGGAAATGAACGTGCTAACTACACAATATCTGGGCGAGGAATTTACCTTCCTGGATTGTCCCGGGTCCATCGAATTTCTGGGAGATACATTGAACCTGCTCCCGGGCATCGACGCAGCGATCGTAGTGTGCGAGCCGGACGTCGCCAAGGTGATCATGCTGCAGCCTTTCCTTAAGCGGCTGGCAGATGCTGGCGTTCCACATTTGCTGTTTGTCAACAAATTCGACAAAGCGCGCATGCCGTTGCGCGCTCTTCTGACGATATTTCAGGAAGCAAGCGAGAAGCCGTTGCTGCTACGCCAGATCCCTATTTGGGAGCAAGGTGTCGCCACCGGATTTGTCGATCTGGCGCTAGAGCGCGCTTTCGCCTATCGCCCTCATGCCGCCAGCGTAGTCAACGATATCGCCGACCATGCTCGCGAAAAGGAGGCCCGCTTCCAGATGCTGGAGAAGCTGGCCGATTACGACGAACATCTGATGGAAGAATTGGTGGGCGACGTCGAGCCCAGCGCTACCGAAGTGTTCGGTGGCCTGAAACGTGAGATGGCCGAGGGTTTGGTCGTACCGGTGCTAATCGGTTCGGCCGAAGGCGACAATGGCGTGCGGCGCCTGCTCAAGTCGTTGCGCCATGACGTGCCGGATGTGACGACTGCGGCGGCACGCGCTGGGTTGACGGCGGGCAGCGATGCGGTGATGCAGATCATCAAAACTCTGCATGGTGACCATGGCGGAAAGTTAAGCCTAGCACGGGTGCTGCGCGGCCAGGTAAAGGACGGTGCGATGTTGCATGGCGCGGAAGGGCGCGAGGCGCGCATAGGTGGCATCTTCGCACTGGTCGGCGACAAGCTGGTCAAGCGCGTGGGTGCGGGAATGGGCGATGTAGTGGCACTGGCTCGGTTGGAGCCTTTCGCAACAGGTGAAAGCCTGTCCACCACCAAAGGTGGCGGCGGGCAGTTGCCGCTGGAGCGGCTGACGCCAGTTTATCGCCTGGCGGTGATGGCGCAGGATCGCAAAGATGAAGTCAAGTTAAGTTCGGCCATTGCTAGACTGTGCGAGGAAGATCCAACTCTGTTGTTCGAGCACAATGCCGAGACCAATGATTTGATCATAGCTGGGCAGGGCGAGATTCATCTCAAGGTGGCAGTGGAGAAGTTGCTAAGCCGCTATAACCTGAAGCTCACGACCCGCGCCCCGCTGGTCCCGTATCGCGAAACCATCCGTAAAGCAGGCTCCGCACGGGGGCGCCACAAGCGACAATCGGGCGGTCACGGCCAATTCGGTGATGTGATGCTGGAGATTGCGCCCGCACCGCGCGGTTCAGGCTTTTCCTTCCATGACCGCATCAAGGGCGGGGTGGTGCCAAAGCAGTGGATTGGTTCTGTGGAACGCGGAGTGCGCGACTATATGAAATCGGGGCCGCTGGGCTTTCCGGTGGTGGATCTGACGGTAGCGCTGACCGATGGCTCTTATCATACGGTGGATTCTTCCGATGCCGCTTTCCAAACTGCAGGACGTCTGGCGATGAGCGAAGGCATGCCCGGCTGCGACCCCGTGCTTCTGGAACCGATCATGCGGGTTCAGGTTCATGTCCCATCTGAGGCCACTGCCAAGGTCAACGGCCTCGTGAGCGGGCGGCGTGGCGCACCGCTGGGCTATGACGCGCGTCGCGGCTGGCGCGGCTGGGACACAGTGCGTTGCGAAATGCCGCTGTCGGAAGTGTCAGATCTGATCGTGGATCTACGGTCCCTAACCCAAGGGGTGGGAACCTATGAGATGCAATTCGCCCGGTTGGCGGAACTGGGTGGCAAGCTGGCCGATACCATCGTGGCCACCCGCAAGGCGGCATAGTCAAAAGAATGCAATCATGTGGACCGTTATCGCGTTCCGGCTAAGGCGCGTCGATGCGGTTACCTCGGCAGAGCGAATACGATTAGGCTGTCGCCGCCAGCCGGACTGTTCAAGGGAGTCCCTCCAGTTGCGACGATGCCGACATACTGGCGCCCGTCTTTGGCCATATAGGTGAAGGGCGTAGCATGAGCCGAGTGATCGAGCTTGTAGCTCCATAACTCCTTGCCGGTTTTTGTATCGAACGCACGAAACCTCGCATCGTCCGTGCCGCCAATGAATGTCAATCCGCTAGCGGTCAAGATCGGGCCGCCATTGCTGGGACGCCCGGTGTTTTGCTTGCCCGCAGGGGCTTGGTCAGAGACACCCAGCGGCACACGCCAGGCAATCTCTCCGGTAGAGACATTCACCGCGTTCAGAGTCCCCCAAGGCGGCTCCTGGCACATCATATTGGTGGCCGGATCCAGAAAGCGCGTGTTGGTATTGGCCCACGAGCCGTCCGGTTGCTTTACCAGCTTCTCAACATAGCCCAAATTGTTTGTAGCAATGACAAAGAGGCCAAGCGTCGGATCGAATGCGCCGCCGCCCCACTCAGACCCGCCCTCCCCACCAGGGAACCGGATCATCGGCACATCTGAGGAGATCGGCTGATATGCGGCACTTCCCTTCCAATGCCCGTTGTTGATGAGAGCTCGACACGCCGCATTCAGCTCCGGTGTAACCGTTGCTATTTCATCCATGGAAAAACCGTTTCTGACTAATTGGATGGGCTTGATCGGTATGGGTTGTGTTGGAGATGCAACCTCGCCCTCCACATCGGACTTTGGAACGGGCGTTTCTGTGACCGGAAACAGGGGCTCTCCTGTGACACGATTAAGAACAAATAGGATTGCTGTTTTGTTGACTGCGACTACTGCGGGAATGACCTTTCCCCCACGTTTCACGTCGACAAGTGTGGGCGGCGCATCAAGATCATAATCCCAGATATCGTGATGCGTAACCTGATAGTGCCATAGATACCTTCCGGTGCTCGCATTCACCGCGACAAGGCTGTCACTAAAGAGATTGTCGCCAATACGATCACCGCCATAGCGATCGAAAGTTGGAGCACCGAATGCCAGATAGGCGATGCCGCGCTTATCGTCGACGGTTATCATGTTCCAGACGTTAACGCCGGAGCGCTGCCGCCAACTGTCGTTCTGCCATGTATCATTGCCATAGCTACCGGCAGGCGGAATTGAGCGGAATGTCCATAACAACTTACCAGTAATGGCGTCGAAGCCGCGTACATCCCCAGCCGCGCCTTTAGTTGGTGCTTCCTGAACCCGCGAACCAACTATTATGATATTACGATAAATGCTTGGTGGCGCGGACAGACCGTAAGGAGTGTCTTTTACGCCGTTGAGGATGTCTGGAGTCTTGAGCTCGACAATACCGTTCTCGCCAAAACCGCTCGCCGGCCGACCGGTTTTGGCGTCAACCGCGATGAGGCGTCCTTGGTTCGTTCCAATGATAATGCGAGGGTTCACTTTCCCGGTACCCTGCCAGTATGCAACACCTCGCGTGGCCGGGCTGTCCGGCATCTGATAAACCCAATTTTCCTTGCCTGTTGCCGCGTCCAGCGCGACAAGGCGGCGATAGGGTGTCGCCAGATACACAACACCGTTAATTTCCAAAGGCGTCTCTTCGGAAGCGATTGAGCCTCCTCTGCCGGACGCAGGAACGTCCGACGGCCGCATATGATAAATCCAAACAGGCTGGAGCTTACCCACATTGGCAGCCGTGATCTGTTTAAGTATCGAAAACCGGGAGCCGCCGCTATCGCGCCCATAATTGGGCCAATCATAGTTGGCGGCATGTGCAACGGTAATACATGCGGCTACCGTTAGCGCAGCAAAAATCGTCTTTCTCACTTCATTCTCCAGTCATCATCGTGCCTGCTGACGCAATGGAATAATTCTCAATTCAATGTGGAACCACCAGGAACTGAGCCGGTGACAACGCAAGGTCTGTGAATCGAGCTTCCGCGATGGCGCCATTGAAGTGATCGATACGGTTCATTCGGGCTCCCACGCGAACATGACCATTGCCATGGGGCGTAAAGGCAACATCAGCTTCGCCCTCAAGAATTCCATTCACATAAGAGCGATAAGTCTTCCCATCATAGGTCTGCTCAACGGCATACCATAGGCCAATAGGATGAAGCTTTGCGGGAAATGCTAACGGCTTGCTCCCAGATTTGCTGTTCACAAAAGCATCGAGGTACCAACTATTGCCGACTATTCTGACCTCGAACATGAAGCGTGGATTGGGATCGGAGGTGCCATCCGGCAGCGCATCCAATCCTGTTTTGGGGTCTGTCTCTGCGATATGCATGAAGCGTTGCTGGAAGGCGCCGCCGTCAGGGCGGAATATCACTTCTATAGTAAAGGTTTTGGCACCAACCAGGGGGCGTCCAGAGATAAACAGGCTCTCATCCTTCCCATTGAACTTGAGTGCCTTGCCTATCGGACTGTCGATGATGTTGGGCTGACCTTCGCTAACTACCTTGAACCTTCCGATTTGGCTCACATTGTCGAAGCGCCAGATCGTCTCGCCAGCCCCCGCGGTGTCAATGATGCCAAAATTCGCCAGCGCCAACATCGCCGCAGACAGGGCTAGCTTTGCAGGTTTATTCCAAGCGCGCATCGCTGGACCTAATTTGACGGCGCAAAATACAGCCCGCCAGGGTGATTAATTTCCACCGAGACAGGAGTGGGATTTAAAAGACCGGTCTGCCCATCGACTTTAAGTTCTGTGATGGTGCCGCTGTCTTCGTTAGCCGACAGCAGATATTTCCCGGAGGGATCCAGGCGAATGTTGCGTGGCGTACGACCGCCGGCCGGGATGTTGGCAACGAGCGTGAGTTCGCCATTGGCCGGATCGATATTGAAAACCGCTATGCTGTCATGTCCACGGTTTGAAACATAAAGATGACGGCCTGCTCGATCGAGCATAATTTCGGCTGTTGTGTTTTGCACTGTAACTCCTGCCGGCAACGTAGATATCGTTTGGATTTCCTTGATATTCACGCCATTGACCGCAAAAACGCTCACTTCCGAATCGGTCTCATGGCACACATAGAGAAATTTGTCGTTGGGCGACAATTGTAGTCTGCGGGGGCCAGAGCCCGCATGAACGCTAACATAGGCGGGATCAGCCGACGTGATAGTCGAGTTGGCGATGTCGACCTTATAAGCATATACGCGGTCCAATCCCAGATCTGCGACATACATGTACCGGCTGTCCTTGGTGAAGACGACACCATGGATTTTGGCATAGGGCTGCTTAGGCGTGAGAGGCGTACCGGTGTGTTTGTCAATATAAAACGCATCAGACAGGCTGCCATCGGGCATTACTTTGTATGCCGCCATGGTACCGGAAGCATAATTGACGGCGATAGCAATCCGTCCGCTGGGATCCAGCACGACCTGATTGGGCAGTGCTCCCTGCGAAGATACTTTATTTAGAAGGGACAGTTGGCCGTTTTCAGGATTAATGCGAAACGCACTTACGCCACCATTGGTCTCCCAGTTGACGGCATAAAGAAATTTCCCGTTTGGAGAAACCCATACATGCGCTGGCTGGCTCGTCTCGGCAGCTAAGCCGAGAGACGACAGGGAACCATTGCTATCCTCGAAACGCCAAGCGTAAATACCCTTAGACGTTCCGCTGGTATAGCTACCCGCATAAAGAATGTAAGATTTTGCAAAAGCCGGAAGCGGCACAGTGGCAACCGCCGCCACAAGGCATGTCAACAGCGTCCCATAGTTGATTTGCCTCGCTAAAGATCTCCCCACAACTTTTCCCCTGGCACTAGGTGTGCGTCCTTCACCTGACAAGCACTAGAATTATAGGATCGAATAGATCTTTGTCGAATCGGTCCAGCTCAAAGAGATTCAATTCCTTTTTGTTATTGAGCGATACGATTAGCGTATCGACGCACCCAGCAGTATTTCGCGCAAATTGCGCGGATGCAGACCCAAATGGAGAATGAAGGCAGCACGGCTTCACCGTTGCGCTCTGAAAAGGCCAAAATAACGGCTCCTGACGGCACAATCGTGGATTGGTAGGTTACATCTATCTGTAGCGAAATAAGGCACTTGCATGCTTCCAAGTCGTTTCTGGAGGCTCTATTCTTCCACATCGGTAGCCGGATCGAACGGCCACATGGGGAATATAAAACAACAACCAGGGGGATATCCATGCACACGACGCTCAAGCTGTTTCTCACGACCCTTGCCGCCGCCGGTATTGCATCCGCGGGGCAGGCTCAGACCCAGAAACCTCCGGCGCCGCCCACCCCTCTGCATTCGCGTCCACCTGTGAGCTACCAATTCTACAGCAAGGCCCAGCTCGATAAATTGATGTACCGGCCGGGCGATACTCATTCCTACGTCGTTACCGATCATGAGAATTACGATGTCGAATATGTCGAACGCGGCCTAATCACCAACCATATCGAGAACCATGTTCACTGGCTCGATTACGTCACGGTGCTGGAAGGAGAAGGCACGCTGGCGATCGGCGGCAAGCCAGTCGATCCCGACTACACCAATCCAGTCGAGCCCCACGGCACCAAGATGACCGGCGCGAAAATTGTGCCGTTACATCCAGGCGACTATGTCGTGGTCCCCGCCGGGGTCTGGCATATCTTCTCCGGCACTGCGAATCGCAAGCTGCGCTATGTAATCTTCAAGCAGCGCGAATAAGCGCGCCGTTGGAGTAGTTCGAGCAAGACTTTGCGCATGACCAGATCACCTCCGGTTGCTCTTCTTAAAGCCGACCTGGCGGCCATTGCGCTCGGCTGGTAGATCACCGCGCCGTACCGGCTCCGGAGAATATGGCAGGCGACCACTTCTCATGCTTTATCCTCTATCGGCTTCCTAACAAGCGCAATATAAAATAAAGCTGATGTGAACGCGACCAATGCGCTGATTATGAGAGCGCTTTTGAACGAGTGTGTGTACTCCAGCAACCAGCCAGTCACGACTGGCGCGAAAGATCCGCCAAAATAGCCCCCGAAATTTTGCATCGCCCCGACCGTCGCTACTTTTTGATGAGGAGTTAGGACATTGACTAACGCCCAGGCGCCAGCACTTGCCAAATAGAGAAAAAACATCACCACACAGAGGTAAGCAACGGCCATGGTCGCGTCCGGCGTGTAAGCCACAGGGATTGTGAAACTCGCGCTCCCTAGTAGTCCAATGCAGATTGGATATTTGCGGCTATTGATTATGCTCATACCGCGCTTCAGCAAATAATCCGCCAGATAACCGCTGGACAAATTTCCGAGCGTTCCAAAAATATAGGGAATGCTTAAGATCCAGCCGACATGTGCGACGCTGAAATGACGTTCGTGCTCTAGATAAACAGGTAGCCAAGTGAGATAGAGCCAAATCATGTAAATGATACCGACGAAGCCAATGATTAGTCCCCAGGTGCTGCGTTGGGATAGCAAGCCGCCTGAACCGGCGAAGATGTTGCTTGATTTAATAGCTTCGTCTCTTTCGAAATATGCCAGCTCGCTCGAGGAAAAGTATACGCTTTTGTGATTGCGCGCAGCGGCAAACCAGACGAGGGACAGCGCGATACCGAATATCCCCATGGCGATATACATATTCCGCCATCCTAAGTTGAGCATCAGAACGGTAATGATCGGCGGCGCGATTACCGGGCCGATAGTGGTCGACGCTAAAACAATTCCAGTTGGTCCCCCGCGCTCACGCTTGTTAAACCAGTCGGCAATGACCCTGGCGCCAGCTGGAAAGATTGGCGCCTCTCCTATTCCCAGAAAAACTCGCGCTATTAGAAATTGCGGGAATGAACTGACAAATCCGGTGAAGGATTGAGCGATCGCCCACAATAGAATACCCGTACCAAGGACGGCTCGCGCACCGATGCGGTCGAGCAAAATGCCCAAAGGTAATTGCGAAATCGCATATGCCAAAGAGAATCCGGAAAGCAACAAACCCATCTGCGTGGGAGACAAATGCAGATCGTTGCTTACATTGTGATTGGCTATCGCCAATGTGCTTCGGTCACAGATGAAGACAATTCCGACGCCCATCAAGAGGGCTACAGAAATCCACTGGAGACGTCGCACGCGCGCGCTCTTGCTCGGCATAGTTCCCCCACCAATCGAACAACTTCATTTTACGTTGATTCCAGTTCGTCGCAGATGTATCACCGGCCGCCGCTTCATCGGCATGGGCAGCAGCACAGTGTGCACTCCATACGGCTTCCCCGCTGGGAATTTAGCGCCTTACGAGTCTCCCCACCATTTCTCGCCAGGTGCCAGATGCGCCTCCACGACTTCCTTATTTAGGTCCGCTCCGGTTCCAGGCCTATCGCTGACTTTGACGTAGCCCTTCTGGATATATGGACCGTCAAGCCGCAGAACCTGATCCATCCACCCGCCTTCTCCCGTAACTGTTTCGCAGGCTAGAAAATCCCTGATGGAGGCAGCCCACTGACACACTTGATAGGTATATAGCTGACTACCAGTATTATGCGTGGTCATCGGCATGCCGTAGATCGCCGCCAAATCTGCTATGCGTTTGGTCTCGAGAAAGCCGCCGCTGTTTCGCAAATCCGGATTTATAATATCGCACCCCTGGTTGACGATAAATGGCGCGAACCCTTCGCGACGAGTGAGATTTTCGCCAGTAAGAATGGGAACGGGTGAACGCTCCGCGAGCCGTTTCCAGGCATCGCTATAGTCAACGCTCAATGGATCCTCGAGCCACAAGGGCTTCATTGGCGCAACGGCCTCGGCAAGCTGAAGCGAACTGGCCAAATCAAATTCCCAATGGCAGTGCACCATGATGTCATGGTCCCAGCCAATGGCTTCGCGGCAGTTTTCGTAGGCTTGGGCAATTCGCATTAGTTCTTTCGTTGTGAGCTGCCGGTTAGATGGGTCACGAGCGTTATCAATGTTGGGTGCCAATCCGTCGACAGGCGGAGAAAGCGGTGCGGCGCGTCCTGCATTGGGCGCAGGGTTGCGCGGCGGTTGCCAGATACCCTGTGTCCTGGGGACGTCTATCTTATGGGCGGTAAAACCGCTGGGATGCACCTTGACTTGGTCGGCCCATTCCCGACATGAGGCCTTGTCGAACATGTCTCGCGGGCCGGAATGATCGTACACACGGACATATTGCCGAAATTGGCCGCCCAGTAAGACGGAGGTCGGCGTATTTAGAAGCTTTCCCGCAAGGTCCCAAAGCGCCATCTCAATGCCGCTCACAGCGCGCATAAGATTGTGCGCTGAGCCATCGGTGCGTGTTCCGGATAGACCGGCATCACCACTGCCCATAAAGGTGTAGAGCTTGTCGATCTCCAAGGGGTTTTTGCCGATCAGATACGTCCTAAGCGAACGAATCTGCTCCGCGACCCCTACGCCAGGAGACCCATAGGCTTCACCAATCCCAAAGTGTCCATTTTCCGTCGTAACCTTCACGAACACATATGTGCGGCCCCCAACGATCGTCATCGTCTGCACATCTTTGATCTTGGTAGCTATCGATTGGGCTAGCGCGGGACTGATGCCGGCAAAGGCAGCGGACCCAGCAAGCATGGCCGCAGCCCCTGTTAGGAGCCCGCGTCGGGAAAAATCAGAGTAGCGCCTATTGGACATCGCTTTCGCCCCTTTTGCGAGTGGGCAAATATTGCCCAACATGTCTCGTGAATCCGCGTCCCTATCGCCTCGAAGTAGTCGACGGGCGTTACCGTTTCTTTTCGGCTTTCCAGCGAGCAAACAGCGCCTCGTTTCGCGAGTCAGTCATCGGGTAAAGTCCGATAATGGAATGTCCCTGCGAAACCATATCAATGACGAAGTCCTCGTAGATGGTCATCGATGCCGCTTCTTCTGCGATTTCGGACGCGATTGCCGCCGGCACTACAATCACACCGTCGGCATCGCCAACGACGATGTCACCCGGGAACACCGGGGCTTCGCCACAGCCGATAGGGACGTTGATGTCCACCGCCTGATGCAAGGTGAGATTGGTTGGAGCAGAGGGTCTTTTGTGGAAAGCCGGAATCTCAAAAGTGGAGATATCCGCACTGTCGCGAAATCCGCCGTCCGTAACTACCCCGGCGACACCTCGCACCATCAAGCGCCTAACTAAAATGCTACCGGCGGAAGCTGCCCGTGGATTTCCACGGCTGTCCATGACAAGGACAGCGCCCGGCGGGCACTCCTCCACAGCCTTGCGTTGTGGATGCTCTGGATCATGAAACACCGAAAGTGGATTCAGGTCTTCGCGCGCGGGAATATATCGAAGTGTATAAGCAACTCCGACCATGGTGCCGCTTAACGCGCCGACAGGGGTCACCCCCTGAATGGTCTGGTTTCTAAGTCCGCGCTTAAAGAGCGCGGTGGCCAGAGTGGCGGTGCTTACGTGCCGGAATCTTTCTATCACTTCAGCAGTAACATTCGGACCACCTGCGATTTCGCCGTTGGCGGAAAGAATTTGGAAGGTGGGCTGCTTTGTCATGGTGTCTCGTCTGCTGGTCCTGGGGTAATCGAAAGAATTCAACCAAAATAGTAGGGGGCGTCGACCCTTCGGCTGAAGCACTCACGGAAAAGCGCCCGCGCACACCGCCTAGGAGTATTCTTATCACGATAGGCGGCTTAAGCCGCGAACGTCTATTTCGATTTCTGGATAGAATAATGCGAGTTACGAATAATTGCCAGCCGCTAATCTGCTCCTCAGAATACCCCATTTCGGGAAGAATCTGCTCTGGTTATGCCCTTCTTGGAATTGAGTGGAATACAAACTCGCAGATCACCCTCCATTTGAAAATAACGTTCGGCATAATGAAAGAAAAATAGGTAGCGCCGGATTTTCGTTTTGCTGCCGCCAGGCCAGAATCATTTCTAGAGGATGCGGCGGGTCGAGTTCGACACGACGAAAGACAACGTTTGGAAAAACAAGCTTCGCGAGGGAATCCGGCACGAGGGCAGCGCCCAAACCAGCAGAAACGAGCGCAAGAATGGAGTGGTTCTGATCCAGGTGATGAACCATAATAGGCGATACCCCCTCCTTCTCAAACATGTCAGTAAGCATTCGGTGGCTATAGCCCGCGCCATCGGCTGAATACATGATGAAATTTTTTCCGTCGAAGTCTGCAAGCGAAAGCTTTTTCTTTTTTGTTCGCATGTCGCATTTTGGCAGTGCTGCTATGAATCGCTCCTTGCGTACCGGTATTGTGGAGAATTTCGATCGATCCACTGGCGGTCTAAGGAGTGCCGCGTCCAAAGTCCCCGCCAACATGGCGTCTGTTTGTTCGGCGCTGGTGCCCTCTCTTAATATGAACTTTACATCGGGAAGCCTCGAAGCTGCTTGTTCCAAAATCAGCGGAAGGTCGGCGAATGCCGCCGTTGCCGTGAACCCCAGGCGGACAACGCCGGCCTCCCCTTGCCAAGCCCGCCTAGTCCAGTTCGTGGCACTTTCGACGAAAAGCAGGATGCGCTTTGCCTCAGGGAGGAATACATGACCTGCAGATGTGAGCCTGACGCTCCTGTTGGCTCGTTCAAAAAGCTTGACCTTAAGCGCCGACTCAAGCGCGGCAATTTGCCGGCTCAGCGTCGGCTGCGTCATATTTAGCCGCAGAGCTGCCCTACCAAAGTGCATCTCTTCGGCGGCTGCGACGAAACACTCCAGTTGAGCGAGCTCTAGCATTTGCGAAGCATGTTAAGACTAAAAATATGCCTACCGGTGGATCGGGTTCTAGCCCAGAATCCTGCACCAATGACCCGGAGCTGCGCAGAGGTTTTATATCCGTATCCGGTCACTTCAGGAGCATTCCCATAGCGGACCTCAATATTGCAGCAAGATCATCAACTAAGCACGCGATTTCGCTCAATACTGCCGCGCGCCAATAGTCCTTCTTCAGAAATAACGGTCACAATATCGAAACCTTTCCTTTCATCTGGCGTGCGTAATCCGCGCAGGCGCAGTGTATCGAGAACGATGCAATTGGTGAATTGATCGAGCGAATTTTTAAATCGGTCTAAAACATTCGAAGGCAAAGTCCGTAGGGTCCCTGCTTACAGGATCGTCTTGATACCCCAGGGTAATATAGTGACTAAAAAGAGTCGTCAGATCAGATCTATCCGAAACACGTATCCGCCAGAGGGGCTATTCAAGGGAGGGAAGCCTGGATGCTGATAAGCCGGCACGTCAATGGACCAACTTGGGTGTTCGCCCGCATCAACTCCGTATAGCTGCCCATTGTGTACAGCGACGTCGTGGATGTCACAGGACCCTGGCTCGAATTCCATCGTCTGAACCACCTGTCCCGTGCGGCTGTCGTACTTCACCAATCCAGGTGTGTAACCTTCGTATCCTAAACTGCCAGGCTTTTGGATACCTCCCACTTGCCAAATGAAGCCCTGGTCAAACTCAATTCCATGCAAACGCGTCGTCAATTCCGGCAGATTGGTTTCGCGGAACATGAAGTCGACTTGCCAGCTTACTGGATCGATCCGCATCAGACAGCCAATGCGATCGGCAGCGATCCATAGCTTGTCATTATCCCATGCCATGCCGTGGGTAGAACCGCCATCTGCAGTTGGACCGAACGGAATCTGCCGCCGGCTGATTTCTCGTCCATTCATGTCGATCTGAAAGATACCGTCCACCGGCGGATTAGGATGATTGATTTGGGCGGCCCCTTCACAGCCGCTCCAGATATAGCCGCCTCCAACTGTCATACCCGTACAGTCGCGCGTATTCTGCATGAGCGTTTTGAGTAACCTGCCCTTAAAGTCGACGAGCCACAGCGCCTCCTGGTGGCCATCGTGCCGCTGCTCGGCAAGCCAGAATCCCCTGCCTTCTGGGTCGGTTGCTATGCAATTTGGGTAACCGGGAGGGCTCAGAAAGAGCTTGGTGGTTCTGGCCATGCGCTTGGGTGGTCGTCTTGGGGGCGGAGAATGCGCCAAGGTCCGACCAAGCATATCGGTCGCACGTGCGCGACCCTGGATCGGTTTTTCCAGCGTGGCCGCTGCCGCACCTAGAGAAGTCGCGCCGACACCCCCAGCAAACATTGCCCCGAGAAATTCTCTTTTTGTGACGTCCATGGTCCCCAGCCGCCGCCTCCGTCTTTTTCACAGATTGGCGCGGAGGCCAATTGTAAAGTAGCGCCCCATTACGTCTTGGCCCGACGGGATCGGATAGTTAAGACCTATCGAACTAGACGTAGGATAAATGTCAGACTGAGCATTGGCGAGGTTCTGAACTGTGAAATAGGTCGTGAACTTCCCATTATCAATCTGGAAGTTTCGCTCAAGGTCCAGATCTAGATAGTTCACCGAATGCACATGGGGTTGCGTAAAGACGAGCCCCGCCTGGGTTATCTTGGAGAACCCACCGAGCCAACGGTCCTCTAGACCTATAGCCCAATCGTCCAAAGTATAACGCAGGAATCCGGTGACATGGGTCTTGGGTGCAGCTGCTTGCGTCAACGTCGCGCCTGTGAAGGCTATCGACTCATTGACCGGCTGATAGTTTGCCAGCAACCGCGTAGTCCAGGAGCCACCCCAATCCGCAACCAGGTCCGACATTTGCCAACTATAATCCGTCTCGTAATCCCAACCTTGAATTTGATTGAGCGCGGCATTGACGCTCGATGAGAAAATCTCCGTCGGGTAGTTATCGGACGATGTATCGGTGTACGGGTGAGGCCTTTGAAACAGCTGGCAATATGGGGACGTTCCACCTGAGGCGTTACACAGCACCTCAATCGATGTACTGGTGGCACTGAGCGAGGTGATCGCGTTTTTCAACGTGATCACATAGTAATCAAACGAGGTGGTAAGGCCGGGTATGAAATCCGGCGTTAGCACCACGCCGGCCGTGTAAGTACGGGCCACTTCCGGCACCAGATTGGGATTGCCCTGCGTCGAGGTAAACACTGTACTGTTCACCGAGGTGAGCAGGTCGTTAAAGCCGGTTACGGAACTCTGAGGCGGCGAGAACAAATCATTGAGCGTAGGAGCGCGAATATCGATCGAATTTGTGGCGCGCAAGCGCACAGAATCGTTCACCTGCCAGTTGAGGCCAGCCTTCCAGGTCTGGACTGCGCCCGAAGTGCTGTAGTCCGTGTAGCGACCTGCCAAATCGAGGCTCACATTCTGCGCCAGCGGAACATCCTTGAGCAGCGGCGCGTCGACTTCGCCTGCCACTTCCCAAACATTGTTGGTTGCGTGGGCCGAAGCGTCAACATTCTGTGCCCATAATGCCAAGCTGGAACTACAGATTCTCAAGCCAGTGCAATTCACTTTGGCTGTCGGCGATGCGTTGCTATCTACGGTGTAATCATTGGCCCGGTATTCAAACGATAGCGCCGCGTTGATCGGCCCCGCCCAATCGTCAAAGACCGCCCCGGAAAAGTTGCCGCCCACATCATCCAACACATTGGTCTGGTGATAATAGGTGGTTGCGGTGATGTAATTGTAGGCGCCTTGAGTGAGCGCAGTGGGGCCAAACGGATTCGTCGGCACGCAATTCGCATATTCGGCCGCCGTCGCGGCCTGGGTTGAAGCGTAACAGACAGCCTGGCCGGCAGAATTCAGAACGGAGTCGGCCGCCGCAAACTGGTTCTGGTAGTTGGTATTATTGAGGTTATCCAGCGCCTGGCGGTTCTCGCCGTGTGTGTAGTACAAATCCCAGCTGAATTTGCTGAACACAGTACCATCCAAACCAGTCGTGAAGCTCAGATTGCGGTTGACGGTGCGCGTGCCCGGCAAGTCCGTTGGACTAGGGCCCACGAAATATTCGCCCAGGCTGAAGGTCTTGTTGGCAACACCGGTCGGGTTAAGCGCCGCCTGAACCGTGACCGGCAGGTACGGATTGGTTGTATAGAATGTGCTGGCCTGGGTAACAGCAGATGGTGACGCAGCACCTACCGTTTCCTTGGTGGGAAACCACCAGCCATTGGAGAAAGTTTCCGCCGCTATACCCTGAACATAAAATACGGTGTTGTCGTCCACATCATAACTGAAGCGGCTAAACGCCTCATTCTGGCGAACACCGACTTGGGCTGTCCCGAATTTGCTGTAAGCCCCGTCGCCCCCGGAGTTCACATTGGTAGTGTTGGTGGTTTGGCCTGGGACAAAGGGGCCGAGCACGCCATTGTCGACAAACTGCATGCCGAGCGCCGGGCATGGCGCAGCGCATGCGGAGACGAGACCGCCAAACGTAGAATCGGCGCGGCGCGAATTAATGGTAGAGGTGAAGGGCTTGGCGGCAGTGCCGGAACCGGTTTGTGTAATCACCTCAGGCCCATAAGGCCGCGCGAATAACGGTATCGCATCCTCTTGGTAATGCCGTAATGACGCCTCGAAATGCCCACGTCCACCAAAGAGATCCGTGCCAAAAGCCGCGGCGCCCTTGAAGCTAGCACCATCTCCATAGGTGGAGATGCCGCCATTGACATCGAACTTCAGGCCATTGAAATGCTTGTCGAGGACGAAATTGACCACGCCCGTAACGGCATCCGAGCCATAAACCGCCGATGCGCCGCCTGTCACCACGTCGACACGGCTGACCAGCATCTGCGGTAGAGTGTCGACATCTACGCTGCCGTCGGAGTTGGAGGGCGGCGCGCGGTGTCCGTCCAACAGAACCAGGGTGCGCTGGTCGCCAAAATTGCGCAGATCCAACACATTGATACCGGTCGCAGCGCCGCCATTGCCTCCGGTACGCGGCACTATAGAGCCCCCGAAAACCGGCAGCTTGTTCAAGCCGTCGGGAAGATCGGTCGGTGTCGTCTCTTGCAATTGCTCCGTGCTCACGATGGTCACAGGCGTGGGGGAAGCCTGGATGTCAGAAATAACACGTGAGCCGGTAACCGTTACTGTTGTCACTTGCTGCGGTCCGCTCGTAGCCGTCCCAGCGGCTTCGCCGGCAGGCGCTTGCATCACATCGGCAGCGGTGGAGACACGCTCCAGCATGACGGTCTTCCCGTCATTCCTTGCCATCTTCAGGCCTGTGCCGGCCAAAATATCGCCTACTGCCTGATTGACGCTCATCGTCCCGTTAATTGCCGGGGTTTTAATTCCGAGCAGCTGATCAACCGGAACAACAATCTGAATGCCTTCCTGGCGCGCCAATTCCGGAATTGATTGAGCCGCCTCTTCAGAAGGCACGTTTACCGAGCGATCCTCAGCGGCCACTGCAATCCCAGGCAATGCCGCCGCTGCAACGCAAAATGCCAAAAGATGTCTGGAAATCATGCGAATCTCCCTCTTATGGCAAC
>Ga0206818_1081_pt1 | contig 19003 bp, 19 predicted proteins | sample Alteio_BWOrgCont_86_FD_152881 | JGI IMG/M metagenome (GOLD analysis project Ga0206818, IMG submission 152881) | Enriched cells from forest soil in Barre Woods Harvard Forest LTER site, Petersham, Massachusetts, United States -... | ecosystem: Environmental > Terrestrial > Soil > Temperate forest >...
GATTTCACAGAAATTCATACGTTGTCTAAACGAATCCGTGTCATCTTTTAATCCGTTTAATCCGTGATTCAGACAAGCAAACAACATAAAAACACACCCTTACCACAAGGGCAAAGAAATTCACAACTTTCAGAATAAGCGTATCGTAGTATGGTTTAGCTTAGTGTTCTATTCTTATAAAAAGAAAAGGTCTCTATTGTTAATAAAATAAAATACCTGGCATGAAAACAGCATTAGTATTCGTAGCAATTTCGGTAGCTGTATTTGTATTGTCAACAATATCAATACTGCTTGTTTTTTCGCTATACACGTCTATGGCAGCCCATGCGTAATTATTGAGATTGGGAAAATTATTTTGTCAATCTTTCTAAGATGTGTTATGCTGGTTCTACTGAAAAAGGTACTCCGCTTTTTCTATGCTGCCGGGCTTGCCTACATCTATAAACAGGTTCCCGGTATGGTCATAGCCCTTTATTGTAAAATCTTTGGCGAGGTATAAATACAGGTCAATAAGGGAGAATTTTCCATCGAAAGGCATATCTTTTAACACCTGTGGCGATAATACCTGTATGCCGCTGAATGCAAAAGGCGCTAATGGCGATACCTGCCTGGCTATGCGCTCCTCTTTAGTATTATTATTCACCCAGCCGCAAAGGTTCATACCGGCATCGAAAAGAAGGTGACGTGAAGAATCCCTTTTTATTACGGCAAGTGTGGCAATGGCATTTGCGGCATGATGCGCTTCTATCATCTTGCTGAGGTCGAGGTTGGTGAGTATATCAACGTTCAGGACTACAAAAGCATTTTCCCCGGCAAAGAACGGGGCTGCTTTTTTCAGTCCGCCGCCGGTTTCCAATAGTTCACCGCGCTCATCAGAAAAGGTAATTTCGCTGCCATAGCCGTCATGTTCATATACGGCGTCCTCAATCTTTGCGGCGAAATGATGCACGTTAATGATGACCTCATAAATGCCAAAACGCTGCAAGTACCGGATACTATGCTCCAGTAATGTTTTGCCGTTTACTTCCACCAGGGCTTTAGGGTTATGGTCTGTAAACGGCTTGAGGCGCGAGCCTATGCCTGCCGCAAAAATCATTGCCTTCATGGTGTAAATTTAGAGTAAGGAACGATATTGTGTAGCAGATTGTATAATTTTCAGTAATTTTCCGCTGATGAGACAAAAAAAGCAACCACGCAGAAGCAGGCTGATGAGAAGCAATAATGTGCTTGTTTTTAAACTCATTGACCCTATTTGCCAGAGTTTGCTGTTCATTTTGTTTGTGTATGTGATTGATGTTGATAACGGGTTCAGCGATTCTGGGATTACCTACCGTTCGGTATTGGAGTTAATAATCGGACTACAGGTATTGAGCGCCATCATAAATTTCTTTATCAACGAACCCAAGCAGTTAAAAACGGAGCGGGTGATGTACCTCGTTACTATTTCCCTCTACCTTCTTTTCTATTACATAAACAGGAACGGAAATGAAAAGTATTTAGAAGTGATAGGAGGAGGCGGCCCTGTAAAAATGCCGGTACACGAGATATTGCTTATGACTGCCGGGCTGCTCATTACATTCTGGTACTTCGTTATTTGCTTCCGGGAAATAAGGAGCCTGTTGAGAAAAGCAAATAATGATTCGTGAGTATCTCGCAAAGGTGCAGAGACGCAAATTATCATTATTTGACAGCAAGCATTTTATAAAAATCAAGGCCGCAAAACCCTATTTTAATAAATGCAGGAATTTCTTCCCGTTACGGTATTGCCAGGTACGTTATTATCGGATTGTAACATTACATTTGCACAAAATTTTATGATCTTATGTCTTTACTGATAGTAGGTACAATGGCTTTTGACGCGCTCGAAACCCCATTCGGCAAGGTGGACCGTATCATTGGCGGTTCTGCAACATACGCGGCATGGGCTGCATCGAATTTTATAAAACCGATACAGCAGGTATCTATTGTGGGAGGAGATTTCCCCAGAGAAGAGATAACCTCGCTGGAAGGGCGTGGCGTGGCATTTGAAGGCGTGGAAGTGGTGCCAGATGGCAAAAGTTTTTTCTGGAGCGGGCGTTATCACCTGGATATGAACACGCGCGATACGCTGGTTACTGATCTTAATGTGTTAGCGCAGTTCGACCCGAAAATACCGGAAAGCTACCAGGGTTGCGAATATGTGATGCTGGGCAACCTATCGCCTGCCATACAAATCAGTGTATTGAAGCAACTGCACAAACGCCCTAAGCTCATCATTATGGACACCATGAACTTCTGGATGGATGTGGCAATGGATGAATTGAAAACTGCCCTGGGTATGGTGGACCTGCTGATGGTGAATGACAGCGAAGCCCGCCAGCTTAGCGGGGAACATTCCATAGTAAAAGCCGCGAAAAAAATACAGGCAATGGGGCCAAAATACGTCATTATTAAGAAGGGGGAACATGGGGCGTTACTGTTTTATGAAGATAAAATATTTTCCGCCCCGGCATTGCCATTGGAAGATGTCTTTGACCCGACAGGGGCAGGAGATACTTTTGCGGGCGGTTTCATAGGTTACCTTGCGCGTATCAACGACACCTCATTTGAAAGTATGAAAGCGGCGGTAATCATCGGTTCGGCAATGGCCTCTTTTTGTGTAGAGAAATTCGGCCCAACCCGCCTGAAAGAATTATCAGCCGCAGACATTGATGGCCGTGTGAATGAGTTAGTGACGTTATCGAATTTTGAGATAAGGGCTTGAAAGGGTATAAAAAAACGAAACCCGGAAGTTTGACCGAAAAATGGGTAGGAAAAATCTTAGTTAGTTAGCATGAAACTTCATCAACATGAGTACGCTACCAACAATAGCAAGAAACTGGACTACCCCTGCAATAAAAATATTCCTGGTAATCCTGACTTCCATTTCCTTCATTTCTAATCGCACAGCAGAAATATCCTCTTTAGTGGCAAAAACAGTAGTTTTGTCATTAAGCCCCTTTTCTACTTTTGTTTCAACATATTCAGCAAGCGATAGCGCCTCTTCTTTGCCGAACTTTGTACTTAATATTTCATAAAGCCTTACCTCGCTTACTACCATTTTTCAGGATTTAACACAAAGATACAAAAAAATATTTTATACCCTATTCCTGATTTCTATAGAAGTCAAATATCTTTATGGGCAATCAAACATCAGTATAGATAACCAAAAATGAAAATCACCCCCAACTCCATAAAAACTGCGCAGCTACATGCCTACCTGCTTGGCTCTATTGCCCCACGGCCTATATGCTTTGCCAGCACTATAGATAATGAAGGCGTGTCTAATCTTTCTCCTTTCAGCTTCTTCAATGTTTTTGGCAGCAAGCCGCCGGTACTTATTTTCTCGCCCTCACGCCGGGTGCGAGACAATACCATCAAGCATACATTGGAGAATGTGTATGAAACAAAAGAGGTGGTGATAAACGTGGTGAACTATAATATGGTGCAGCAGGCTAACCTTGCCAGTTGCGAATATCCAAAAGGTACTGATGAGTTTGTAAAGGCAGGCTTTACGGCAATAAAGTCGGATATGGTAAAACCATTCCGGGTGAAGGAATCTCCGGTGCAATTGGAGTGTAAAGTATTGCAGGTGATAGAGACCGGTAAAGAAGGCGGCGCGGCAAATCTTATTATTTGCGAAGTGCTGTGTATGCATATTGATGACCACATACTGGATGAACAAGGCAGGATAGACCCCAATAAAATAGACCTGGTAGCCCGCATGGGTGGCGACTACTACTGCCGCGCTTCGGGCAGCGCTATATTTGAAGTGCATAAGCCCAATGTGGAATTGGGAATTGGCGTTGACGCACTGCCGGAACACATACGCAACAGCCGCATACTCACCGGCAATAACCTGGGTATGCTGGGCAACAGCACGGCTGTACCCATTATCAGCGAGGCGTTTTATGATGACCGGCTATCTGCTATACTCAAAGAATATACGCATGATGAAGACGCAAAAAAGGAGGCTTTGCACCAATACGCAAAAGAATTGCTGGACATAGGAAACGTCAATAAAGCATGGCAATTGCTATTATCCGGCGGGTAATGATTTTTACAGGTTGTTACAGTTGATTTATTTCATCTCCCGTCAGGCCGGTTGATTTGCTGATAACATCAATTGGAATACCGCTGTCTTTAAGGGCTTTAGCTACTTGTTTTTTAGTTTTTGTTTCACCTTTTAGCTCACCCTCTGCCCATGCCGTGTCAATGATATTCTTTATATCCCTGTATCCTTTCAGGCTATCTTCATAGATGGCAAGTTCAGCCTGGTTAAAACGCGCTAATTCTGCTTTTTCAAATGCTTCGACAAAAACAACTTCATTTTTAAATATCTGTGGTATATTCTGGAAATCCTCTAGGTGCTTAATAAAGAACAGCCACTTGTCTAACCTGTTCTGCAACTCGCTTTCGGTCTTGTTGAAATTAGGCATTTCAATATAAATATAGGTTAGCTTGTCGTAAAATATTTTGCCGTCCTTATTTCTAAGTTTTATTTCATGCACCACTTCATTTTTTTCAGGCTCGCCGCGATAATCATTAAATGTAAAATCAAGGATCCCGATACAAAAAACAGCTTTTAAATTAAAATCCCATCCCCCTTTTTCTGCCTGTTCCCTTATCGGGAAAGTGGAATAAAAAATGGTTCTTTCCTTGAAAAAATTTTGTTTGGCTTTCTGTAATTCTACAATGAATTTTTCTCCGCGTTCATTTTCACAGTAAAGATCGAAGATTGCCTTTTTGTCAATTGCGGTAGGCCCTAACTGCTCTGTATTTTTAAACGTAAGATTTTTGATAGGCGCTTGTTTGGGTAATAGCGCATTAAGGAAATCTATCAGCACGGGCTTACTTGCTTCTTCCCCGAAGATTTTTTTAAATCCAAAGTCTGTAAAGAGATCAATATATTTAGCCCGCATATTTTTAATATTGGCAGCAAATTTATGAATTTCTTTTCATTATGAAATTACGCTTTTCATTCCTATACCTTTATAATGAACCGGAAATAGCATTATATGTTTGTTAATATCCTGTGTATTTCACATTAAAATAATAATGGGGTAAAAGTTTGGTATTATTATTGTGGTTATCTTTAATTAACCAAATTTTACTAAAATGTTATGGCGGAGATTCAGCGGGGAACCATTGCGCGAACCGGTTAAAAAAGCGGTAGAAGAAGCAATAGTAAGGGAAACAAAGGCGGGCTTTAAGCTAAAAGTGTGCATTGGCACAGACTCCCAGGTGCGCAGCACAGAAACGGAATTTGCTACGGTGATTGTATTTCTTCGCGAAAAACATGGCGGGTTTATGTTTATCAGCAATGAGAAAACAAGACAACCCTATACCATCAAAGAGCGGATGCTTGTGGAAGTGGCGCGCAGCATAGAAATAGCCTATGAACTGTGCGACCTGTTCAACAAGTATGATGTGGATATGGAGGTACATGCCGACATAAACACCAACCCGCAATTTAAAAGCAATGAAGCGCTGCGCGAGGCTATGGGCTACATACTGGGTATGGGCTATGCCTTCAAAGCAAAACCCGATGCTTTTGCCAGCAGTTGCTGCGCCGACAAGATGGTAAATTAAATATTTACCATCTTTTTCACTCCTTTTACAAGGGCTTTAAATCCCTTGAGTGACTGCTTCTCCCCAAAATATTTTCAATACACCAAATTTTTTTGTCTTTTTATAGAAAAAAGCGTTAAATTTACTATTGAATAATATTCATCTTATAAATAACTCCGCAATGAAGTTGCGCACTATCTTGGTTTATTGCTTACTGCTCCTCTCGGCACAAAAGGTATTTGCGCAGGCTCCGGTTGAATTTATAGAAAACAGGGGGCAGTGGGGCAATTGGTTTAAATACAGGGCAATTACAAAAGGCGGCGATGTTTGCATTGAAAAAGACGGCTTCAGGTACATACTTGGCGACCCCAGGAATAACAGCAGGTTAGACTCCTTTCATCACGGGCTGAGAAAAGACGCGCCGGTACTAAAGTTTCACTGTTATAAAATGACCTTTGATGGCGCCAATCTTGCGGCTATTCACGGAGAGAAGCCACAGAAGGTGTATTACAACTATTATCTTGGCAGCGATTCATCGCGGTGGAAAACCGGCATTCATCCTTACCATAATCTCAACTATAGTAACCTGTACAATGGTGTTGACATGCAGGTGTCTTCTGAAAAAGGCAATATTGTGTATGATTTTATAGTGCAGCCGCAGGCTGACGCTGCACAGGTGAAATTGAAATTTGAAGGCCAGGATAATGTAAAGATCAGGGATCATAATCTCCTCGTCACTACATCAGTAGGGGACGTATCGGAAATGAAACCTGTGGCGTACCAATACATAAATGATGAGCGTGTGGAAGTAGCCTGTGAATATAAGCTGAAAGGCAACCTGCTCACTTTTAATTTCCCGGATGATTACGACCATTCGCAAAAATTATTTATTGATCCGACGGTAGTGTTCTGTACCATGACCGGTTCCACTGCCGATAACTGGGGATTTACTGCTACCTATGATGACGCAGGTAATTTTTATAACGGCGGACTTGTAAACACTATTTATTTCGGCGGGTCTTTTCCAGTAAGTCCCGGCGCTTTCCAGGTCACATTTGGCGGCGGGTATTCAGGCTCAGGCCCTGATTCCACCTATGCTTCTGATATTTCCATCATCAAATATGACCCCACCGGCGTAAGCAGGATATATGCCACTTACCTGGGTGGCAGCGGCAATGAGCGCCCGCATAGTATGATAGTTGATGCAAGTAACGAACTCATAGTGGCAGGGCGCACACACTCCAATGATTACCCGGTAACTGCCGGGGCATTCAGAACAACAAATTCTGGGGGCTGGGATATTATTGTCACCAAATTCAACGCCACAGGAACGGCGCTGATCGGCTCTACCTATATGGGAGGTTCTGCTGATGACGGGGTAAATTTCGATTCGACGGAATTGGGTTACGGGCAACTTAAATTTAATTATGGAGATGACGCCCGCAGCGAAGTACAATTGGACAGGCTTGGCAATATTTATGTTACCGGCTGTTCTATGTCAACTGATTTTCCTGTTACAGCCGCTACAGCCATAGCTACTACTCTTTCGGGTATGCAGGATGGCGTTGTTTTTAAATTCAACAGTACGCTTACTACCCTTTTATGGAGCACTTATTTTGGTGGCTCAGGTTCTGACGCAGGCTATGTGATCGCATTCGATACTTCGCAGGCTTCGATATATGTGGCAGGCGGCACAAATAGTACCGATTTTCCCGTTACCGCAGGAACCTTGCACGGTACTTTCCAGGGAGGTACGGCTGATGGCTTTATCCTGAAATTCAAAAACAGCGCCCCATATAATTTGCAGGCAGGTACCTACGTTGGCACTACAAACTATGACCAGATATACGGCATACAGGTAAGTGGTGACGACAATGTATATGTTATGGGGCAATCGCTTGGTGGCATTTTCCCCGTTACAGCAGGCGTTTATTCCAATGCTAATTCCTGCCAGTTTGTAATGAAAACAAATAATACCCTTACCACGGATCTTATTTCCACTGTCTTTGGCAACAGCGATCCCGATTCCACAAATATATCTCCTGTTGCCTTCTTGGTGGATACCTGCGAGAATGTGTATATCTCTGGTTGGGGGGGTGATCTGGGACTCACCAGCGCCTATAATGCCACGGGTACTTGTCATGGAATGCCAACCACACCGGATGCAGTAAAGCCGAATACTATTTACGGCCGTGATTTTTATTTTATTGTATTAGGCCCGGGGATGACCGCTTTAAGATACGCAACTTATTACGGGCGGAATTGCGCAACCTATTGGGAAGGCGCGCATGTGGACGGCGGTACCAGCCGGTTCTCCAGGCAAGGTATTATTTACCAGGCTATGTGCGCCAATTGCGGGGGCGTATATAATGCTACAACCAATCCCGGCGGATGCCCGGATCCCTTCCCTACCACCACCGGAGTATGGAGTATGATTGATTCCAGCGCTAATTGCAATGAGGCGGCATTGAAAATCGCCTTCAATATCGGCCCGGTAACTGCAACCTTTACTGCCGGGCCAAGCACCAGCGGTTGTGCGCCCCTGACCGTAAACTTTTATAATTCTACAATTAACGGCGTTAATTTCATCTGGGATTTTGGTGATGGCAGCCCGACAATCACTACCACTACCACAACAACTACAGAAACACATACCTATACCACCCCTGGTATCTTCACCGTAAATTTATATGCTTCCAATTCCAATGCCTGTTTCAAAACCAATGATACCGCACATCTTATTATTGCAGTGGACACCAATACCATAACGCCGGCATTTACTTACGCGCGCACCGATAGCTGCGGTCCATATGTCGCCACATTTACCAACATTTCTTCTGACCATACCGGCACACCTACGTACCAATGGTGGTTTGGAGATAGCACCGGCGTCTCTTATACAGGTACAACGCCCCCCCCGCACACATTTCCCGACACAGGTACTTATGTAGTAACCCTTGTGATAACGGATACTGCTGCCTGCAAATCTCCTGATACCGTTACTCACACGATCAGTTTTTACAACATACAGGTTACCGCTAAATTTTCCATACCCGATTCCATTTGCCTCGGCACAACATTTACACCCGTAGCAACAATGGATAACGTTACCTCCACCACCTGGACTTTTGGCAACGGGCAGTCGTCAACCTCCGGCTTGCCTTCTTATAAATATGACAGCATCGGTACTTATACGGTAACCCTGATAGCCCAGAATGTTGGCGCGTGTAACGGTGGTGATACGCTTTCTCAGTCTATAACCGTTTTACCCGTTCCGGTAGCCAATTTCTCTTATACCCCCGTAACGGCTGTTCCGAATACGCCTACAACCTTTACTAATCTTTCTTATGACGCAACCAGGTATGCCTGGGATTTCGGGGATAATACTACGAGCGCGGAAACTAACCCTGTTCATCAATACAACAAAACCGGCACGTATAAGGCATGTCTCACGGCATATAATACCGCGAGTTGCCCTTCTGTATTATGCAAGCAGATACTTTCTGATGTGCAGCCGCTTATCGGCCTGCCTTCGGCGTTCAGCCCTAACGGCGATGGTACAAATGAGATACTTTATGTGCGTGGCGCGGCAATACAAACCCTTGACCTGAAAATATTCAACCGTTGGGGGCAACTGGTATTTGAAACTACCAGTAAGGATATAGGATGGGATGGCACATTCAACGGCCAGCCACAGCCTATTGACGCCTATGCCTATGTGCTGAATGTAACATTTATAGATGGCTCAACGAAAATGATGAAAGGGAATGTGACTTTGCTACGATAAAGTTTAAACCACCAGTTTATGAAAGGATATTGGTTGATATTGGCGCTATTTGTTGTTAGCTGCAGAACGGCTAATAACTTGCCCGTACCCGATGGCGCTCTTGATCCCCGGCACATCATATCAGTGCCAGATTCCTTTAGCCCTAACGGGGATGGGTACAATGACGTTTTATTGGTGAATGGAAAAGAAATTGGAACGCTAAGGATGAGTATTTATAACAGGTGGGGGCAGTTGGTTTTTGAAACGGATAAACAGGAACAAGGATGGGATGGGAAAACGAATGGCCAACCGCAAATAGATGACACCTATGTATATCTTGTTCAGGCGGTTTTTCTTGATGGAACAAAGCAAAATATACAGGGAATGGTAAAATTAGTAAGATGAAAAAGGCGGCATTATTAATGGTGGTTATGGTTATAATACTTGGCAAAACTGCCATTGGGCAAAGTATGCACTTCAGCCAGTATTATAATGCCCCTATGCTGCTGAACCCCGCAAACACTGCGCTTATGCCCGATGATGATTTCAGGGCGGGGCTGAATTACCGCAACCAGTGGGCGGCTGTGCCAGTGCCTTACAATACTTTTTCAGCTTTTGGCGATTGTAAAATAGGCGGCAGGAACGCTAACGATAATCGTACCAACTGGCTGGGTATAGGCGGCGCTTTTTTTAATGATAAAGCCGGCGATGGCAACCTGTCGCTGACAGAGATACAGGGCGATCTCGCTTACCATTTGCAATTGAGCAGCTACACTATGTTTTCCCTGGGTATGTCGGGCGCGTATGTGCAGCGCAGCGTAAATTATGACAACCTCACATTTGACACGCAATGGGATGGAGAGACCTTTAACACTGCTTTGCCGACCGGCGAAAAGGTGGGTATAATAAAAACAAGTTATTACACGGTGGGTATGGGAGGTAATTTTGCCTGGTTCCCCAACGAGTTTGTGTATATAAAATTAGGCGGCAGCGTAAATAATATTAACCAGCCTACCGAAAGTTTTTACAACAGCAAAAACACACTCGACTACCGTACTACCGGCAACCTCGACATGCTGTTCAAGACAGGGCCGGTGCTTATCGTGAATCCTTCTATTTATTACAGCACGCAAAGCGGCGCCGATGAATTGATTTTCGGCTCGCTGTTCCGCACTAATTTAGGCGAGAACGAGAAGCACCTGCCCACGCAGTTGATATTGGGCGTTTTTGACCGTTTGGGCGATGCCGTAATTGGCGTTGCCGGGGTACAGGTTGGGGCTATACAGTTCATGGCCAGCTACGACTTTACATTGTCTGCCCTGGCGCCATACAATGCCTCATATGGCGCGCTTGAATTTTCGCTTATATACCAAAGCAAATATTATAAAAACCCCGGTATAAAAAGAACTTATAACTGTCCACGCTTCTTTTAACAAAAATTTCCATACACGGAATAGGATGGCGGTATTATATTTGATGTTCAATAATGAACTATTATAACATGGAAAAAGAAAAAAATAAAATATTATTGGTAGAAGATGATACCAATTTCGGGCAGGTACTGAAAAATTACCTGGAACTGAATGATTTTGTAGTGGAACTGGCCCGTGATGGTATCCTGGGCCTTGCAGCCTTCCGCCGCGAAAGGTTTGATATATGCCTGCTTGATGTGATGATGCCCAATATGGATGGCTTCACGCTGGCCGAAGAGATAAGGAATGTGGACCCCGATGTGCCGCTGTTCTTCCTGTCTGCCAAAAGCATGAAAGACGACATTCTGACAGGGTACAAACTTGGCGCGGATGATTATATCACTAAGCCTTTCGATAGCGATGTACTGCTATCTAAGATTAAAGCCGTGCTGAAGCGCAACCAGGAAATGCACGAAAAGCAGCATTCGCAGATTGAATTTGTTATCGGCATGTATCATTTCAACAGCAAGCTCCGCACCCTGAAACATGGTACGGAATCAAGCACGCTCTCTCCAAAAGAGAATGAATTACTGCTGATGTTGTGTGAATACAAAAATGACCTGCTGCCACGCGAAACCGCTTTAAAACGTATATGGGGCAGCGATACCTATTTCAATGGCCGGAGCATGGACGTTTATATTGCCAAACTGCGTAAATACCTGAGGGAAGACAGCAGCGTAGAGATCGTGAACATACATGGTAACGGCTTCAGGCTGGTTGTACCTGATTAATATTAAGATTTGACAACCCCGATCAATTCGGGGTTGTCAAATCTGATTTGGAAAACAGGATGCAGCAATTGTATCCTGTTTTTTTGTGGTCATTTCCTGGAAGAATCAGCCGGGGTAATGGCGGGCTTTATATTTTTATCCTGTTCTTGTTTTTTCCCGGAATGCTGCATAATTTTTTCAAGGGAATCAGCCTTTTCTTTTTCGATAGCTTTCAACAAGGAATCGTTTTTGGCGGCATTAGCTTCTTCATGTTTTGCTACAGTTACCGCTACAGTAGAATCTATCTGCGCCTCGCTATGGCGCAATGTATTGTCGCTGTTGCTGCAAGAGAAAAAGACAAGTGCACATGCTATAAGAAAAAGGAACTGTTTTTTCATTAGTAAAAACCGTTTTAACTATGCTGGAAATTTACACAATTGCAAAGATGCGCCAAAATGAGTATTGTAAAAGATTTTTGTTTTATTTTGTTCCCGTCACTGGTTGATTAACAGTAGTTTTCCTTTTGTATTTTTGTAACGCAATATTATTTTATGGAAGAAATAGAAGACCCGACCGAGCGCCTGAAGGAAACCCTGGAGGCTGCCGAAGAGCAAAAAGAAAGATGGACGCTGTATGTGGCGCTGACAACGGCGATCATAGCTGTGCTGGCGGCAATAGCCGGTATGCTGGGCAATCACCATGCCAATGAAGCCATGCTCGACCAGATCAAGGCGTCGGACAAATGGGACTATTACCAGGCAAAGAGCATAAAGGCCGAAATAGCCGCTAATACCATCACATTGCTCACGGCTATGGATAAGCCTGTGCCGGCAGATAATGCCCAAAAGACGAGCAAATACGAAAAAGATAAAGCGGATATAAAAGCCGATGCCGAAAGTTCAGAGAAAAGTTCAGAGGAACATATGAACATGCACGTTGTGTTTTCAAGAGCGGTTACTATTTTTCAGATAGCTGTGGCCATATCTGCTATTGCAATAGTTACCCGTAAAAAATTCATGTGGTACCTGAGCATGGCGCTTGCTGCTGCCGGCTGCGTGTTTTTAGTGTTGGGATTTTTTACGCATTAGACCCTAATCTATCGTAGCAATACACTTCAGCTCTATGGCAATAGCAGTAGGTAAAGACTCAATGCCAATAGTGGTGCGGCAGGGCTGGCTGTCTTTAAAGTATTCGGCGTATATCTTGTTATAGGTATGGAAGTCGCGTTTCATATTGACGAGGAATACGGTGACATCCACTAATTTATCCCAACTGCTGCCACTTTCTTCCAGTATAGTGCGCACATTATCAAATACGCTTTTGCACTGCTCGGCAAAGTCGAACTCCGTGTAGTTTCCGTGCTTGTCTGTCACCAAGCCCGGTATCTCGTCTGTGCCTGCTTTGCGCGGCCCTACCCCCGAAAGGAACAACAGGTTGCCAACACGTTTTGCATGTGGGTACAAGCCAACCGGCTTGGGCGCTTTATCAGTGGAAAATTGTTGCGACACGTTTCAAAATTAAAAAGTAAAAGTAAAAAAGTAAAACTTAACAGGCAATAGAATTATACAATTTAAACGTAAAAATCAGTATTGGGCTACACCTTTGCGGACTTTAAAACATCACATAGGAAACAGCGCCTTTGCGTCTTTGCGAGAGATCTTTTCGTGCTGTATTTTATATATTATCGACATTACTTCATAAAAACATAGGCGGCCAACTGCACCACGATTCCAATAGCATAGCCAAGCCAAATATCTCCCCGTTGGTGTGCGCCAAGTATCATACGGGCAGCGCCAATGATACCGGCGATAGCGATAACAGCTATCAAAGGAATAGCCATATTTACTGTGCCGGAGATCATTAAAACAATAATGACCCCTATCATTCCACCCGCTGCCGCCGTGTGCATACTAACTTTGGTAAAAATATTGGCCAGGAACAGTAGTATGATCCCCCAGAAATTCCCCAGCAGGAAAACTTTGAAGACCAGCGGAACCGGCACTCCAGGCATACTGTTAAATACATGGCTCACCCAGAAATAAAATATCATAGTACCCATAAGCGGAATAGTGCGCTCGCGGGCCGTAGGCATGTGAAAGCTGCTGATAAAGCCCAACGGTTTCATAAGCCCTATACTGAACAGCGGGAAGAACACCGCAGTGACGCCGATGCTGATAAACCACAACCCAAGCTGCTTAGGCGCAACACCTGTAAACAACACCGGAGCAAGTTTGTACAATACAAATGCCATCGCCAACGGGAAAAATACCGGGTGGCATAAATAAGAAACAACCGTTGCCAAAACCCGCAAGGTTTTAGGCCGGGCATTTTCATTTTTCAACTGGCCGTTTATTGGTCGCGCTTCGCTCACTAAGATCATTTTGTTTCAACAAAGAAAGGTGATAAAAAATCGTGAAATGGTTGCAGGTATTGATGATGGAGATTCCAGTGGGCGGGGTTTTGGTAATTGCGGTTAGCCTCTTGTATTAAATCCTGCTTATTATTTTTTTTGTTTTTGGTAGGCAGTAAGGCATCTAAATAAGCAAATACCTTTGATTTAATAACCGGCGATTCGTAACCGGTAATACACGCCTCATAAGCCTCAAAACATTGCATTAATTTTCGTTCCACAGCAATTTCAGTCAGTAATATCTCCAGGTTGCCTGCATTGTTATTATTAGGGAAGAGGAATAACTTAACAGGAATATTATAACTCTCAAAATCAGTTAAAACTTCTCTTTGTCTTTTTGCAAAATCATTGTCAGCATCTAATACCAGGATAACTTGTTTCCCTTCATTTTTGCTTTGCGAGATAAGCGGATAAATTGCCCCACCTCTTTTATATCCCGACCATGAGTTTAGTTTATCAAAACAATTGTCTGACAAATCAACTTCGTGTAATTCCTTGACGTAATCTTTAATAAATTTCACATCACCAGGTCCCTCAGTAAATATTTTAATATCAGTCATTTTATCTGATTTCGCTGTATGCGTATAAAGAGTTTTCAAACTGCTCAAAATTGTAGGTGTATGTTTTTATCCCAATTTTAGTATCTGCAATCTTTATAATCCTGCCATCATTTTCGTAGCCAAGTTCCTGTAGCGCTTCAGTATAATATTGAAGGCATTCTTTAGAATGTGTAGTTGCAAAAATCTGAACATTTTTATACTTAGCGCTTTGTAATACTTTCTTTAAAAATTCTTTTAATTTACTATAATGGATGCCTGCGTCTATTTCATCAATCATTAACCTGTGATTTTCGCATAAGTCAAGTTCTAATAAGTATTTAAACAGTTTCATTGCACCATCGCCATATTGAGATAAAGGGCGCAATATATCTGCATTTGCTTCTCGTATAGTAATAATAGATTTGTTTGGGATCACAGCGTTATTGATCTCAATTGAAATCAAATTTGGAATCAAATATTTTAGTTCAGATTGCAGATTTTCAAGTTGAGCAGTGCTTATTGAAATCTTTGAAAAATTAAATACATCATACTCATACTGCGAATTGAACCCAATAAATGGATAATTCCCAACTGATGAATTATCTTCTGTTTCATCAAGCAGGAATTTAATTGAAGCAAGATAAAATTCAGATTTGCCATTAAACTCGAATTTTATTAAATGTCTTGTATTGTTATTTTTTATTGTCCAAGGGTCTATCTGTTTTAATTCTTCTTCAGTCAAATCATTTAATATAGCTTTTTTTAATACTAATTTATATTCTGCATTATTATCATTGTGCTTATATGTAAATATTATTGGGTTTTTCTTAATCTTCAAATAAAAATCCAGGTAATTAACTACATCTTCTGTAATAGCAATTCTTCTATTGTATAAGAGCGCATTACTCATATTTTTTAAGAATTGGTTATAACTCTCATCATCAAACAATAAAGCCTCCAGCAATGAGGTCTTACCTACATTATTATCCCCCACGATCAGGTTAAACTGCCCGATGTCTTTTACTTCAAGGCTATCAAACCGCTTAAAGTTCTCTACCTTAAAATAGGTCAAATGCTTTGTGTCCATTTTATGCTGTTTATTTTACAAATCTAAAAAACTTATTCCAATACAGGCGAAAGCCACCTGCTCATTTCTTCAATACCCATTTCTTTGCGCTGCGCATAATCGTGTAGCTGGTCTTCCAGTATCCTGCCTATGCCGAAGTAGTGGCTTTCCGGGTGGCTGAAGTACCAGCCGCAAACCGATGCGCCGGGATACATAGCCAATGACTCGGTAAGCTCTATGCCCGCGTTTTTAGTCGCATCCAGCAAATCGAATAATTTATATTTTTCGGTATGGTCGGGACAGGCGGGGTAGCCGGGCGCGGGGCGTATGCCCTGGTATTGTTCCTTTACCAGGTCGGTGAGCGGTATGTTTTCATTCTTTGCGTAACCCCAGTATTCCGTCCTTACTTTTTTATGCAGTAGTTCGGCAAAGGCTTCCGCCAGGCGGTCGGCCAGGGCTTGCAGCATTATCTTGTTATAGTCGTCATGGTCGGCCATGAACCTTTGCAAATGCGGCTCTATGCCATGAATGCTTACTGCAAATGCGCCCATATAATCCCGCACTTCATGTTCGCCGCCAAAGGTGTAAGGCTTTATAAAATCAGACAGCGAAAAATTTGGCTGGTTGGCCGCCTTTTTTATTTGCTGTCTTAAAGATTCCAGGTGCGTTAGTTCATGCCCGTTTTCGTCCAGCAAAACGATGGTATCCGGGGCTGTTTTCTTTGCTTCCCAGAATCCAATTACGCCTTTTGCGGTAAGCCATTTTTCATTCACTATCTTATCCAGCAGGGCGTTTGCATCGTTATATAGCTTGGTGGCTTCCACGCCTACATTGGCGTCATTCAGTATGTCGGGGAATTTACCCTTCATTTCCCAGGCTATGAAGAAAGGCCCCCAGTCTATGTACTGTCTTATCTCGTGCAGGTCATAGGCAGCGAAAGTGGTAACGCCCATTTGTTGTGGCTTTGGCGGCACATAGCTGCTCCAGTCTATTTTTGAAGCATTAGCCTGTGCCATTTCAAAAGAGATATATTGCTTCGCGGACTTTTTATTGGCAAAGTCATCGCGCAGCTTATCATACTCCGCGTTTATGTTCACCAGGAACTGGTCTTTGGTTTCTTTATTCAGCAGGTTGCCCGCCACGGTTACGCTGCGGCTGGCGTCCAGCACATGCACTACGCCTTCGTCATATTGCTGTGCTATTTTTACTGCGGTGTGCATACGGCTGGTTGTGGCGCCACCTATCAGCAAGGGTTGCTTCATGCCCCGGCGTTTCATTTCTTTAGCCACATGCACCATCTCGTCAAGCGATGGGGTTATAAGCCCGCTAAGGCCTATTATGTCCACATTTTCTTTTATGGCGGTATCCAATATTTTATCAGCGGCTACCATTACGCCCAGGTCTATTACATCGTAGCCATTGCATCCCAGCACCACGCCTACTATATTCTTACCTATATCATGCACATCGCCCTTCACGGTAGCCATAAGTATTTTGGCTGCACCGGCGGCTTCTTCGTTAAGCGTGCCGGCGGCAAGGTGTGCTTTCCTGCGTTCTTCTTTCTCCGCTTCTATGAACGGGAACAGGTACGCAACGCTTTTCTTCATCACCCGTGCGCTCTTCACTACCTGCGGCAGAAACATTTTGCCGCTGCCAAACAGGTCGCCTACCACATTCATGCCATCCATCAGCGGCCCCTCTATCACATCAAGCGGCTTGGGGTATTTCTGCCTTGCTTCTTCGGTGTCTGCGTCTATGTAGTCGGTGATGCCGTTTACCAGTGCATGTTTCAGCCGTTCTTCCACCGCCGCGCCGCGCCAGGCGTCATCCACTTTTACTTCCTTGCCCTTAGCCTTTACGGTATCGGCGAAAGTCACTAACCGTTCTGTAGCATCGGGGTTGCGGTTCAGTATCACATCTTCGCACAGCTCGCGCAGTTTGGGTTCTATCTCGTCATATACCACCAGCGCGCCTGCATTCACTATTCCCATATCCATGCCCGCCTTTATAGCGTGGTACAGGAACACACTGTGCATGGCCTCCCGCACCACATCATTCCCACGGAAGGAGAAAGATACATTGCTCACGCCGCCGCTCACCCGTGTCAGCGGCATCCTTTGTTTTATGATGCGCGTAGCCTCTATAAAGTCCACGCCATAATTATTATGCTCTTCAATACCCGTAGCTATCGCGAAAATATTGGGGTCGAAAATGATGTCTTCGGGATGGAACCCCACACGCTCTGTAAGTATTTTATAAGCCCGTTCAGATATGTTTACCTTTTTATCCAGCGTATCGGCCTGGCCGGTTTCATCAAACGCCATTACGATTACCGACGCCCCATAGCTGCGGCATATCTCGGCCTGCTCCATAAACTTTTCTTCCCCCTCCTTCATGGAGATGGAGTTTACGATACACTTGCCCTGCACACATTTCAGCCCTGCCTCTATGATGGCGAACTTCGAGGAATCGAGCATTATGGGTATCCTGGCAATATCCGGCTCGGCCTGCAGCAGATTTACGAAGGTGGTCATGGCCTGTACGCCATCCAGCAGGGCGTCGTCCATGTTTATGTCCAATATCTGTGCGCCGCTTTCCACCTGCTGGCGGGCCACGGAAAGGGCTTCTTCATATTTATGCTCCCGTATCAGCCGGGCAAATTTCTTCGACCCCGTAACATTGGTCCGCTCCCCCACATTCACGAAATTTGTTTCCGGTCGCATTATAAGCGGTTCTAATCCGCTAAGTCTTAAAAAAGGTCTTATTTCAGGCATTACTTATATTTACAAAAACGCTGCAAAGGTAATGGATTGGGGGATTGGTTAATAGGTTAATTTGTAGGGAATAAGGTTGAGGCAAGAGAAGGGAGGCATAAAAGCAGCAAATTTTATGCCAAGTATTTTATTCCTTTTTAATAATTGCAAACCAATATAATATATATTTTCAAATAAATATTATGTTTAATTGTTTGCGATATAGCTTTTAGCCAATAACTTTAATACTAATAACCACCTGTTTATGAATTATTCTTTCCAAAGTAATCTGTATTTGTTTGCTGTTCGATGGCGGTGTTATAAAATATGTTTTGCAGAAAGCAATGACATTACAATTTTACCTTTTCAACTGTCAAACAATTTTCTTTAAAATCATTTTTAAACCATACTACTTTTATGAAAAAAATATTACTCATGCTGCTCGTATGCAGCACTCAAATCACAATTGCTCAACCACCCACAGGAACTGGATGTTGCCCTGGGTTATTACCACCAAATGCAGTCAATACAACAATACAGCCTCATACAGATTACCTTGACGGACCGACTATAGGGACTGCGATTACTACAACAACTAATCCAGTAACAACTGCCCAGTGGCATTTTGCCGGACAACAAAATGGTGTTTATGGTACCGGTACAACAAAATCAAGAGATTGGGTATATTCTTTGGTAGC
>Ga0206818_1110_pt1 | contig 18995 bp, 17 predicted proteins | sample Alteio_BWOrgCont_86_FD_152881 | JGI IMG/M metagenome (GOLD analysis project Ga0206818, IMG submission 152881) | Enriched cells from forest soil in Barre Woods Harvard Forest LTER site, Petersham, Massachusetts, United States -... | ecosystem: Environmental > Terrestrial > Soil > Temperate forest >...
AAAAACTGTTGCTACTCGCCTGTATCTGTATGGCTATTTCAACCATCGCTTTTTCGCAAAGGGTATATCTGGCAGATACCGCTTTCACTACCGATGTTGGTTATGGCGGGGCGCCTGCCTGTTGCAATGCCCCGCATATGTTATACAATGGCTGGAACAATGCCAGGTCGAAGTATGAGTGGGTGGCCGATGCTTTTACTGTTCCCGCCGACAGCACATGGGTGTTTGATACGGTTATTGTTTACCAGTATAAGTACAACACTACCCCCTCTTATCTTTTTCTTAATTGCAACCTCCAGATCTACGATGGCGCACCGGGGCTGGGCGGCGCCGTGATATGGGGAGATACAAGCACAAATCGAATAAGCAGCACAGGTTTTACCGGCATCTATAAAGTAGATGTACTACCCGCCGACAGCAGCGCCGGTGGCCTTACTGGTAATCTGCGGCCAATAATGTATCTAAAACTTGCTGTGTCTCCCGCACTGCGGTTAAGCGCAGGCACTTACTGGCTGTCGTGGTCGGCAGCAGGCCCGGGAACCAACAATGAAGACGTGCCGCAGAAAGTGTTACCCGGAAGGGTGAACCCGCCCGGGCAAATGGGCAGGGGTGAATATGGCGGCGTATGGCAATACTTAATAGACAGCGGCAATGCCGTAGGCTTTAATAAGATCATAATAGGCAGCGCCGCTGCTGTCGCTACGCTTGGCGTCCCGGCTATAAATAACCAGCCGCTTGCTACCCTTAACCAAAACACCCCGAACCCATTCAATGGCTCAACCAACATTTCGTTTTACACCGCGCAGCCAGGCTATGCCAGACTTTCGGTTTACAATACCATAGGCCAGTTGGTAGCTATCCCATTCGATGCTAACACTAATGCCGGCCATCACCAGGTAACATTTAACGCGGATAATTTACCCGAAGGTATTTACTACTACCAACTGAACACAAGCGCCGGCGTGGAAAGCAAACAAATGTTATTGGTGAAGTGATTGCGGGTTATATAGTTGTAAGGGATAAATAGTGAGATCAATCGCTTATACTACACAATGGATAAATTAGTGAGTACAATCGCTGAAATATGGCATTAGCTAAATGGATTTGATACAGTAATTCCCCCTTGCCGCGTGGGTTTTGTGCGTGAGCGAAGGGGGTTAGGGGGATGTTAGTAGCTGAACATTGCATAGATGCTAAATAAATGCAAATTCACAAATTTATCCCTTGCGCAGTATAAATATGGTATTGGCTAAATTGATTTGATGCAGCAATTCCCCCTTTAGCGTGGGCCATTGTGCATAAGCGAAGGGGGTTAGGGGGATGTTAGTAGCTGAACATTGCATAGATGCTAAATAAATGCAAATTCACAAATTTATCCCTTGCGCAGTATAAATATGGTATTGGCTAAATTGATTTGATGCAGCAATTCCCCCTTTAGCGTGGGCCATTGTGCGTAAGCGAAGGGGGTTAGGGGGATGTTTTTAGCTGAATATTGGTTGTTACGTTCATAGGTGTCCCAAACTTAAAGATGTGGGACACCTCCCGTACCATTGCCGTCTGACATCGAAAGGGGCAATTGACGGCAAAAACTATTACGCATCAAACTCACCATAAATCAAAGCATTAATGACGGAATCCACCATTAAAAAAAGAGTCTTATCCATAGACATACTGCGCGGCATAATAATGGTGATAATGGCGCTCGACCATACCCGCGATTTTTTCAGCGATTACCAGTTCGAGCCTACCGACCTGCACCATGCAGGCACAATTATGTTCTTTACCCGGTGGATCACTCATTTTTGTGCGCCGGTATTTGTGTTCCTCGCCGGCACCAGCGTATTTTTATCCGGTAAGCGGAAATCAAAGAAAGAACTCTTTTTCCGACTGCTGTCGCGCGGTATATGGCTTATAGTCCTGGAGCTTACTTTTGTGCACCTGGGCTGGGCGTTCAACTTCGATTACAGCCACATTTTCCTCCAGGTCATCTGGGCGTTGGGCGTGAGTATGATCTGTTTATCCGTCCTCATTTTTCTGCCACGGCAATTGATATTGGGTATAGGGCTGATAATGATCTTCGGCCACAATGCTTTCGACGGCCTGCACCCTGCCGGTAGCGTGGGCGTATTCTGGGACTTCCTGCATGTGCAAGGCCCTATAACTTACGGGCATGGCAATAGCATCTTTATCATGTACCCGCTTATACCCTGGATAGGCGTAATGGCAACAGGCTATTGCTTCGGCGCGGTGTTTGTTTTGCACGAAAAAAAGAGAAGGGATGCGCAATATCTTATTGGCATGAGCGCAATGGTATTGTTTGTTGTAATACGCGCTATAAACCTTTATGGCGACCCATCGCCCTGGCTCCCGCAACCTACCTGGTGGCGCACGGTATTATCGTTCCTCAATTGCACAAAGTACCCACCATCCCTGCTTTATTTACTGATGACCCTGGGGCCATCCATCGCCCTGCTGCCTTTGCTCGAAAAAATGAGCGGCAAAGTAGCACGTATCTTTCTTGTTTATGGCAGGGTGCCTTTATTTTACTATGTGCTGCACATCTTCCTTATACACGGCATGGCAATAATTGACGGCTACTTCTTCAAGGGCAATGCTGTTACAACCGTATTCTCCCACCCCGGGTTTTCGTTACCGGTGGTATATTGTTTCTGGCTGCTGGCGGTTATTATTCTGTACTTCCCCTGCCGCTGGTTCATGCGCATAAAAATGTCCCGGCACGATTGGTGGCTAAGTTATTTGTAAGGGTAATTCTGCACAGAGGAAATGGTTTCTCGCAAAGGCGCTAAGACGCAGTTCTCCTGTTACGTTTTTAAGTTCGCTAAGGTGTTTTTTTACAAAGCAGTTTTTTTACTTCATAGTGTCATTTGGTAAAATGGCGATCTTTTTACGCTCCACCTTTGCGGCCTTAAACTTTATTCATTATTTGCGTATTATCAAATAGCTATACTTTGCGTCTTTGCGCCTCTGCGAGAAACCCTTTACTACCTGCTGTACAGCACAAAATTAGAAACAATGTGCTTATTGTAACTATACCAGATATTTATGGTAAGGTGGTCTTCGGTAAGCGTGGTGTCGCATAAAGAGGCGTTGTAAATCACATACCCGTTCTGCCCCAGGGTTTGGTTTTGTAAGAACGTTATATAGTTCACCGTCAGGCTGTCGCCATAACCGAAATTGAGCGTATAATATTTTGAAGCAGCCGTAATACTTGCCGTATCAGCCGAGGTCACATACAGGGTGTCATTCCACGAAAAACTTTGTATCCACTGCTGTTTTTTTCCGCTGCCGTCTGTATAGGTATAAATGCTGTCGCCGGATGTAATACCATAGTAGTAGCCCTTGATGCTGTCTATATTCGGGATAGTGAGGGTTGGCGAAACGTTATTATTATTGTTCTTTTGGCAAGAGAAGCAAACAAAAATAAGCAATATTAAAGCAATTGATACCGTTTTTACATTCATGGAAGCCTGTTTGGGGCAAAGCTACTGAAAACACTCCAATAACACAGCCCCCGCAACTACCCATACAACTATATAAAAAGCTAAATGTTTTTGGGCTGTAAGAGTTGTTCAATGAAGCCATTCTCCTGAAAAAAAAGAAATTTTACAAATAGACCAGCGGAAAAGAAATAATTAAGAAGAAAAAATACTAAATTTGTTATAAGCTATTGTATTATGGGAACTATCGCTAAAAAGGATATAAGAAAGGAAGTCAAAAAATATATTGACCAGGCCGACGACCGGATAGTAAAGATAATCCACACCATCCTCGAAACCGACCAGGCAACAGACTGGTGGGATGAAATAAGTGATGGTGAACGCACATCCATTAACCGTGGGCTTCGCCAACTGGAAGAAGGAAAAGGCATACCGCATGAACAAGTAGTAAAACAGTATGCCAAATGGTTCGTAAAATAATATGGTCACCCGAAGCGATTGATACCTATATCAGCATCATAGAATACCTGGAAAAAGAGTGGACGGAAAGAGAAGTTCGCAACTTTATGCTTCGTGTACACGAAAAGTTAGGAATATTGTCCCAACAACCGTTGATTGGCCGGTTAAGCAGCAAAAAAAGAAATAATTACCGTACACTCATCAACAAGCACACTACATTGGTCTATCATTACAAACCAATCAAAAAAGAGATAGAACTTGTCAGTTTCTGGAATAATGCACAAGACCCCAGAAAATTAAAATTTTAGTCGCTCCTGCATCATACAAACAATACCTATACATTTTCAAAGAAAATCTCTTATCTTGTAAAAAAGTAGCTGGCATGAACATACCACGCCAATGTATATTGTGTATTACCTTCCTGTTCTTTACCGGCACGCTTACCGCCCAAGCGCAGGACGAAGGCCATATGGTATGGAAAAAACGAGTAGCCCGCCTCATTGATACCCGCGATACATTAGACGCCAAAGGACATCTCCACAAAAAAGAATATGGCGATACGCTGCTTGCAAAACTGCTTATTGATGCGATTTTAGACAGTTCAATTACTCCTTATAAAATAGCAGATGAATCCAAAATACAGCAACTTGAAATAGACGATATAAAATATAAAATACATGGTGAGCCGGATAGTGTTTATTCAAGTTCAGGACTACGGGACTCGGTTGTCTTTAATCGTCCCATTTTTCAATATAAAGATGCGAAAACTTATAGAGTATGGGAAGACTGGAGGTTTGATCCGATGAACCGAGAAATGAAAATACAAGTTCTGGGAATAGAGCTTTACCGGGATGAATTTTTAAAGAGTGGGGATTATTTAGGATCAATGCCTCTATTCTTTATTCATTGGGAAAATGCAAAAGATATTTTAAACCAACTAAAAAGAAAGAATCCGCAAAACAACATACAACGATATTTATGGGATAGTTACTTTAAAAAACCAGGTTTATTTTCTGATACACAAAGTATTGATACCATTATTCCTTCAACAACAGAAAACATCCTGACAAAGAGAGCAATAAGAGATGTAGAAATAAAAGGAGACCCAGACTCTTTTAGAAACAATAATAAACAAGGTTGGACAAGTAATGAGATGGACCAATTTTTTGAATGGTTTGACAAAAATGAATTTCATGAAGAAAATGAAAATATTACAATTGGGCAATTGATTTATGATTCACTATATGCAGGGAGATTGAATGCCTATTATGATTTAAGTAATCGTCTTACGGATATTTTACCCTTTGATAGTATAGGTTTTAAGATAATGCCAGATACTGTATTTAATGAAGAATTAGATAAACAGACACTTGTTTACCACGATATTGACTGGTATAGGCAATTCAAGTATAGTTTGTTAGAAGAATGGTCATTTGATACTGAAAACGGTAAAACAACAATTCATTTGCTTGGCATAGAACCACGTTTAGATTTAACGGACATAGAATATATCAGAATCAAAAATCCATACTTTTGGGTACGCTATGAAGATGTCAAAGATATGCTGCACCATTACGATGAATACCACCCGCTAAATAACCTCTCAACCGCCTTATGGCAAAGCTATTTTAAACCGGAACAAAACAGCCGGTAACAAATTATGCGTGAAGCGCATTCTTAAATAACAAATAATATTCCTTAACTTTGAATAGTGAAAATGTCCTAAATAAAACAACATTATGACAGATTATACGGACTATATTACCATTGAGCCGGGCAAAAGAAGCGGGAAAGCCTGCATCAGGGGTATGAGAATTACGGTACAGGACGTTTTAAGCTATCTTGCTTCTGGCATGAGCCATGCAGAAATTATTGCCGATTTCCCGGAGTTAACCCAGAATGACATACTCGCATGTCTTGCATACGCCGCCGACACCGAACGAAAATATATAATAGTGGCCTCCTGATTTTTCATCACTATTTGAACATCCAACCATGCAAAAATACCTGCTTGATGAAAATTTATCCAAAAAATTGGCGACAAAACTATCTTCAATATTCCCCCATGTTTCTCATGTGTCAGGCGAGGGATTATTGAATTCTTTTGATACGGAAATATGGAATTTTGCAAAAGAGAATAATTACGTGATCATTACAAAGGACTTCGATTTTTCCGACATGAGCCATTTGCTTGGTTGCCCACCCAAAGTAATAAAACTGAATTGTGGAAATAAATCCACTGAATATATTTTATTGGCATTATCAGTTAAATCAGAACTTATTAAAATTTTCACAGAAAGCAATAACTGCTACATGGAAATTTTTTGAACTTCTATCCCTATTTTCTTACCTGCCCGGATTGGTATTTATGACAGCGAAATCAGATTAATCTGCTTAATTAGCAGTTCAGACAATCCAACCCAAAATCCTCCATACTCCTCAATTTCCCATCGGCGAGGGCAAAACGGGGGTCGTCGAAATGCAGTTCATCCGGCACTACTATTACCCTCATACGGGCTGCCTTTCCTGCTATCATGCCGTTTACCGAATCCTCCAGCACAAGGCATTCATTGGGCTTTGAGCCAAGCGATGCCGCGCAGTGCAGGAACACAGCCGGGTGCGGTTTTCCCAATTCCACAATATCTGCCGAAGTAATCACGTCAAAATACTTCGCAATGTCGAAATGCGCTACCAGTGCGTCAATCATATGTTTGGGAGAAGAAGAAGCCAGTCCTATCTTGTAATTATGTTTCTTCAGCAATTTCAGTGTCTTCTCCACGCCCTTCAGTATAGTCCCGCTCTTTTTTGAATTGGCAATAATATCATCCAGTATCTCATCCGCTACATCTTTTGCGCTATTGCCCTCCCACGGATAGTGGATAGCCCAATGATCGGTAACCTCATAAATCCGCAACCCGGTGGTCTCCTTAAAACGCTCTATGGTAATAGGTATTTTATGCTTTTTTGCCACCCGTAGCATACTTTCCCCCCAAAGCGGCTCCGTATCCAGCAGCAGCCCGTCCATGTCGAAAATTATAGTCGTAAGTCGTATTTTAGTCGTAAGTCCTAAGTCGTAAGTCATAAGTCCAAAAGTACGGCGACTTTTAGTCGTAAGTCATAAGTCGTAAGTCATAAGTCCAAAAGTACACCTCTTTTTATTGCAGGGTAAACGTTAATTGAAATTTATTTCTTTAACAACAAAATTTCCAACTCGCAGACTTATGACTTACGACTTACGACTTATGACTTACAACTTACGACTTACGACTTATGACTTACGACTATAAATCCCTACTTTTACCCCCTAATTCCAAACTTTTATGAAGCGAAAGGCTTTTTATGGCATGTTGCTGGGTGCATCTTTGTTTACATTGGACGCAACACGGGCGGCAGCCACCATCAATTTTACTGAATATACTATGCCCAATGGCTTGCATGTTATTCTGCAGGAAGACCACTCCACACCCATTGTAGCCGTTTCGGTTATGTACCATGTAGGGTCTAAAAACGAAGACCCTGCCCGCACCGGCTTTGCGCACTTTTTCGAACACCTGCTTTTTGAAGGCAGCGACAACATAAAGCGGGGCGAATACATGAAGTTCATACAGGCGGCAGGCGGACAGCTTAATGCCAATACCACGCAAGACCGCACTTTCTATTACGAAGTGCTCCCATCGAACCAACTGGAACTTGGCCTGTGGATGGAATCGGAGCGGATGCTACATGCCAAAATAGATACCATTGGCGTGGAGACCCAACGCAAAGTGGTGAAAGAAGAAAAGAAACAACGCTACGACAACACGCCTTACGGCCAGCTCATAAACGTGATCTACGAAAATGCTTACACCACCTACCCTTACAAATGGAGTCCGATAGGCAAGGAACAATATATAGACCAGGCTACACTGGCCGAATTTATGAATTTTTACAAAACATTTTATGTACCCAATAACGCTGTGCTGGTTATTACCGGCGATATTACCGTAGCGAAAACAAAAGACCTCATCAATAAATATTACGGCGATATACCCAGGGGCGTAAACCCAATTCCCCGCCCCACTGTAACGGAACCGGTACACACTGTTGAAAAGATAGATACCTTTTACGATAACGTCCAGTTACCCGCTATTGTATTGGCCTATCACATACCAAAACAAGGCACTCCCGATTATTATGCCATACAGTTGCTTACCCAATTATTGTCGGAAGGGAAAAGCTCCCGTTTTGAAAAAGAAATTGTGGACAAACAGCAAAAAGCCATCCGTGTTTCATCATTCGACCTCGGCAACGAAGAACCCGGCCTCGCTATAATGCTCGGCATTGCCAATATGGGTGTTGCGCCGGAAGACCTGGAAAAATCAATGCTGGCGGAAATAGAAAGAGTGAAGAAAGACGGCATTACTGAGGAAGAATATAAAAAATTAGAGAACCAGGCGGAAAGTGACTTTGTGGAACAAAACCAGAAAGACCTCGGCGTTGCAACAAACCTCGCCACTTATTATACCTTCCAGGGAAATGCAAACTTGATAAATACCGAACTGGAACGCTACAAAAAAGTGACTAAGGACGATGTGAAACGGGTTGCTGATAAATATCTTACTAAGGGCAATCGCCTGGTAGTCTATTACCTGCCTAAAGCTAATGTGAAAGAAAAAGAATCGGGCAATAAACCTGGCCCAAAACCGCACCAAAAAAAATTATAACTCATTAATGCTAACAGCTACCAGCTCAAAAATATTTTGAAATGAAAAAGACCACATTAACCATACTTGCAATAGCCCTGGCCACAGCAGCGTGGTGCCAGGCGCTCGACCGCAGCATAAAACCCAAACCAGGCCCGGCGCCGGAAATAAAACTGGGCAAAACAGAAAGTTTCACGTTGCCCAATGGTATGCGGGTTTTCGTGGTGGAGAACCACAAATTGCCTACCATCTCCTGTAATATTGAGTTGGATATACGTCCCGAATTGCAAGGCGATATGGCCGGGTACCGCGAAATGATGTCGGAATTATTGCTTACCGGCACAACTACCCGCTCTAAAGACAAACTAAACGATGAAATTGACGACATGGGCGCCAATTTCAATGTAAACGATGAAGGTATTTCGGGCAGCGGGTTGAAAAAGTATGCGGATAAAATTTTTGACCTGATGGCAGATATTGTTATGAACGCTAAAATTTCACAAGAAGAACTGGATAAAACAAGGAAGAAAGCGCTATCTGCCCTGGAAACAGAAAAGAATCAGCCCGACGCAATGGTGCGCAATGTAAGCGCAGTTGTAAACTATGGCAATAACCACCCGCATGGTGAAGTACCTAATGAAGAAACCGTAAAGAAAATAACGCTCGACCGCTGCCAGCATTATTATACCACCTATTTCCGGCCCAATGTGGCGTATATGGCTATTGTCGGCGATATTACAATGGCGGAGATGAAACCAATGATTGAAAAATATTTCAGTAAATGGGCAAAAATGGATGTGCCGGTAGCCAGTTATACGATCCCGGCATTGTCTGCAACCAGGCTCACTAAAGTAGCGTTTGCTCCCCGGAAAGCTGCGGTGCAAAGCGTGGTAAGCGTAACCTACCCTGTGGACCTGAAACCGGGAACAGAGGATGCGATCAAGGCCCGCGTTGCCAATACCGTATTAGGCGGCGGCTCGCAAGGCCGTTTGTTCCTTGATCTCCGCGAAAAACACGGGTGGACTTACGGAGCTTACTCCAACCTGCGCGAAGATGAGCTTGGCGGTTCCTTTTCCGCAACCGTTAAGTGCCGCAACATAGTATCAGACAGCGCCGTTGGCGCGATACTCAACGAAATGCGCATGATGCAGACCGACAGGGTAAATGATACCGCATTGCAAAATTCAATCACTTACTTATCAGGCAATTTTGCCATTGGCCTGGAAGACCCGAAGCGTGTTGCGCAGTTTGCCATCAATATTGAGCGTTACCACATGCCGCAGGATTTTTACAAAGATTATCTGAAGAACCTTAGCGCGGTAACAGCCGATGATGTAATGGCGATGTCGAAGAAATACATTCGCCCGGACAATGCCAATATTGTAGTTGCCGGCAGCAAAGACGATGTAGCCGATAAGCTCGCTAAATATTCAGCCGACGGCAAAATAGACTATTATGATTTTTCCGGCAAAGTGATCGTTCCTTCCGAAACAATGCCAGCCCCATCTGGTGTAACTGCCGAAAAAGTGTTCAAAAAATATATTGACGCAATGGGTGGCGCGGGCGCAATAGAAAGTGTAAAAGATATAAAGATAGTTGGTAGCAGCACTATCCAGGGTATGTCTCTTACCATTACCGAAGTAAAAAAAGCCCCCAATTTGTGGAAGCAATCAGTAGATGTAGCAATGGGTGATAAGAAAATGACTATGCAGAAACAAGTCTTCAACGGCACAACAGGATACCAGGAGCAGCAGGGGCAAAAAGCGGACATGACCGGGGATGACCTGGACGAAATAAAACAAGACGCAGATATCACCGTAGAGCTTCACCCGGAAAAGTACGGCATCAAGCGTACACTCAGGGGGATGGAAAACGTTAATGGCAGCAATGCTTATATCCTCGACGTGGTAAATGCCAAAGGCAAAAAATCGGTGGAATATTATGATGCCGCCAGCGGTTTATTGGTTAAAAAAATACAGGGGGACGGAGATAAATCACATACCACCGATTTTGCCGATTACAGAGAAGTGCCGGGAACAGGGGGTTATAAAATACCGTACAAAGTAACCGAATCGGCCACAGGCGCACCCACCATCACCGAAAATGTAGAAACCGTGGAACTGAATAAAAACATACCGGACAGCGAGTTTAATTAATTAAACATAACAGCAATGAATTTATGAGACCATCCCGAATTCCGGGACGGTTTTTTTTGCAAAGACTATAAAAGAAAATCCTTCACCAGAATTTCAGAAAAACGCTTATTTTACAACTTCTTACAAACAGGTAAATAGTCGTGGCTAAAAAAACAAACCAAAAGCCTTTAGAAAAAAAAACGCAAAAGCCAACATTGAATAAAGCTGATGGGATCAAAGAACCGGTTACCGGGAAAAAGGGTTCTATTAAAACAAAACTCTGTATAGTGTTGGCTGTTTTGTCTTTTGTATTATATGCCAATACTTTTCAAAACAGCTACGTAATGGATGATAATATGTTCATCACATACAACAAACTGGTGAATGAAGGCATAACGGCGATACCAAAGTTGCTTATCACTGCGCACATGGAGGGTTTCGGCAGCGTTTCAAACGACACCTACCGCCCATTGTCATTGGTAATGTTTGCTGTGGAAAATGAACTGTTCGGCAACAATCCTATTATCGGGCATTTCTTCAATACCTTGTTATTTGCAGGCTGCGTGGTATTGCTGTTCTTGTTTTTCGATAAGCTGCTGGACAGGAAAAAAATAGCTATAGCATTTATTGCCGCAGCCCTGTTTGCAGTGCATCCCATACACACCGAAGTAGTTGCCAATATAAAAAGCAGGGACGAACTGATGTGTTTTTTCTTTGCGTTTTTATCGTTGAATCTTTTTATAGATTACGTTCAGAAAGGAAAATCAGCGCAACTGCTTACAGGGGCAACATGCCTGTTTTTATCCTTACTGTCAAAAGAAACAGCTATCTCCTTTATTGCAGTCATCCCATTGATCTTTTTCTTTTATCAAAATGAAAACAAAAAACGGAGCATTAATATTATAGCAAGCGCAGTTATCGTATCGCTCCTGTTTCTTACTATACGAACCGTGATTTTAAAACAGGCACATTTATCAGGCAATAATTCTTCGTTGAGTTTTATGGATAACCAATTGGTAAAAGTGCCTGCGGGAGCGTCTGGTATTGCTACGGCTATACTCGGTATGGGCTATTATGTCAAATTGCTGTTTGTGCCTTATCCCCTGCTCAGTATGTATTCCTATGCAACCATTCCCTTCGCCGGCTTTGGCAATATATTGGTGTTGCTGTCACTGACTGCATATATTCTTTTAACAGCACTTGGGGTTTACAGGTTGGTGAAAATAAAAAAAGACCCCTGGGCTTTTGGTATCTTATTTTACCTCGCAACAATAGCTTTGTTTTCCAATATTGTTTTCCTGGTCGGCGCGCTGGTAGCGGAGCGTTTTGTTTTTTTCGGGTCCGCCGGTTTTTGCCTCATAGTGGCGCTCGGCGTTGAGAAATGGTTGATGAGCGATAAAAAAATGGCCGCCGCTACTACCGAATTATCTGTTTTATGGAAACCAAAAGTATTGCTTTTCCTTGCGCCCTTGTTCCTGCTTTTCGGCAATATGACTATCGCCCGTAACAAGGAATGGAAAAATGATTACGTACTATTTAAAACAGATGCAGAAAAAGCGCCGGATAATGCAAAACTGAATTGCAATGTAGCCATTGTGCTGAATACTAACTTGGCAAATGAAGCACTAAGGCCGGAAGTGAAAGCGCAAATGATAGAACAGGGAATAACCTACATGCAGCGTGCATTGGAAATATACCCTGGTAATGCCGCTGCACATGCGGGATTAGGGCTATTATACCTGCGAAAAAAAATGCTTGATTCCGCGGAACGGCAAGAGTTGCTCGCGCTGGAACTCGACTCTGTAAATACACAGGCATTAAGCGACCTCGCAGGCATATATTTCAACAACGCCAGGTATGCACAAGCCATTAGTTGCTATAAAAAGGCAATTAATATTGATACACTTGGGCTGGACAATTATAAAAATATAGGCTTATGCTACTACCATATGAATGAATATGATTCAGCCATAATCAACTTAAAAAAAGCAATCCCCTATTTTTTAAATGACAAAAAAGACATTTACCCCCCGATCATCATCACTTACCGAGACATGGGCAAAATGGATTCCGCCGCGAGATATGAACAGTTGCTAAGGTAGTTCTTCCCAAATTCATAGATAGTTTCTGAACTTCTTACCTCTCACAGTCTGTAATACAACGCACTTTGTTGAAAGAAATGATGAAGTTGAATTTCCTTGATAGCGCAATTCCCCCTTGCCGCGTGGATTTTGTACGTGAGCGAAGGGGGGTAGTAGGGGGATGTAAATTGCCGAACCATTACATGTTGAGGTTTATGATGTTGCTATATCATTGCGCAAATAATACCCCAGCAGCTACCCTCCCGTTAAAGTCAGAAACTCTTCCTCGCTAAGGATATTCACCGTACCCAGCTTTTTCGCTTTTTCTAATTTTGAGCCTGCGTCTTCGCCAACAACTAAGTAGTTCAGCTTGCTGCTTACCCCGCCAAGAATAGAACCGCCCATTTTCTCCACAATAGCTTCGGCGTCGCTGCGTTTGAACCGGCTTAGGGTGCCTGTAAACAAGAATGTTTTACCCGCCAGTTCGCCATCGGTGTGCATGGGGCCTTTGTGTTCGTTAGCTAAGTTCACACCTGTGGCCCCAAGCATATCAATAATACGCCTGTTCTCTTTTCGTGCAAAAAAATCCACTACTGATGTGGCAACCTTCGGCCCTATATCTTCGAGCATAGACAGTTTCTCCACATCCCACTCATAAAACTCGCTGATGTGCGACACCGCCGAGGCAAGAGTTTTAGCAGTTGTTTCTCCCACATGCCGTATCCCAAGCCCGAATATCACCCGGTTCAGCGGTTGCTGTTTCGATTGCTCAATTGCCTGCCGCAGATTAGTTACCGATTTCTCTCCAAACCCTTCCAATTGTTTCACCTTGTCCCAGTCGAGATGATAAATACCGGGAATATCGTGCAGCAATCCAAGCTCAAAAAACTTCTGCACATTGGCATTGCCGAGACTGCGTATATCCATAGCATCCTTACTGGCAAAGTGTATCATACGCTCTACAACCTGCACCGGGCAATTGATATTTATACAGCGCCATGCCGCCTCGTCCTGCTGTTTTTCAAGTTCACTGCTACAGGCGGGGCAATGCGTGGGGAATTTTATTGCTTCTTCTTCACCAGTTCGTAATTCCGTAAGCGGCTTCACTATGTAAGGGATCACATCCCCTGCCCTTTCCACCAATACGGTATCCCCTATGCGCACATCTTTCTCACGTACCACATCTTCATTGAACAGGGATATGGAAGTAACCGTAACCCCGCCAATATGCACCGGGTCTATCTTGGCTACCGGCGTTATGGTGCCTATACGCCCCACCTGGAACTCTACCCTGCGCAGTTTACTGGTAGCCTGCCGCGCCTTAAATTTATACGCAACTGCCCAACGTGGGTGATGAGACGTCATGCCCATTTTATCCTGCATGGCAAAATCATTCACCTTTATCACCAACCCATCCACCTCAAAGGCAAGGTCATCTCTATGCCCTTCAAATTCATGGCAGTATTTAATCACCTCATCAATGTGCTTAAACAATTTCATTTCCTTAGCCGGCGTAGGAAAACCCAGGCTATACAACCATTGCAGCGAGCCATAATGCGTACTTAGTTCCGCAGGGAGATTCTCCCTAACTCCTTCCCTTTTTTCAAGGGAAGGTGCCGAAGGCGGAAGGGTTTGAGAGGGCCGGGGTGAGGCTGTATAATCACTGATATGATACAGTATAGCATTAAGCCCGCGCTTCTTCACTTCGTTTGGGTCAAGTATGCGCAATGTACCGGAGGCAGCATTACGTGGATTAGCCAGCGGCGGCAACCCCTCTGCCACACGTTGTTTATTATAGGCTTCAAATACATTTTTATGGATCACTATTTCGCCGCGTATCTCTATCTGTTTTATGCCCTGCTTCACAAATGCGGCAGACAGGGGTATCGCCTTTATCTGCCGTATGTTGGCAGTAACATCTTCGCCCATTACCCCATCGCCACGGGTAGCGCCACGGGTCAGTTGCCCGTTATCATAGATCAGCGATATGCTTGCCCCGTCATACTTTGGTTCCACGCAATATTCTATATCATCAGTTCCGGCAAACTCGCGGCACCGCCTGTCCCAGTCGTAGAGGTCTTCGGCATTATAAGTATTATCTAAGCTAAGCATTGGCACCAAATGGCTCACCGTAGGAAAACGCTCACTCAATCCCAGCGCCACCCGCTGCGTGGGAGAATCCTCCGTTACCAACTCCGGGTATTGCTCTTCCAAGTGCTTCAGCTTCTTAAACAAGCTGTCATATTCAAAATCCGAAAGCGCAGGATCGCTCTGCACATAATACTTCCAGTCGGCATAAAGGATCACCTCCCGAAGCTGTGAAATGGTATCATCAGTAGTTTCCAGGTCTTGTGTTAATAAGTGTTTCGCCTGCTCATAGAGGCGTTTTTCGTCTTGTGGAGTGTACATGGTGCAAAGTAAATGGCAATAAAATTATTCTTTAAGTAACCTGTTTATTTCTACTTCTATTTGGGTAATTACTTCCTGATTTTTTATTTTATCATCAATACTAAAAACTATAAAAACTGCTCCTCCATATTTTTCAGTAAACGCTACAAAACTTGCTTTCATTCTTTCAGATGCTGAATAATTACCGAAATTTGCATTAGCCGTCACAGGTTTTATCTGGATGCCAAATGCTCTGTTCCCAACCCAACCGAGGTAATCAATATCACCTGCATGGTCAAGTTCTGGATCACTTTCTTCAAAACGGATTTTTGGAAATAGTTTAGCTAAATTATCCTCAATGACAGATTTCTCTCTTATAAAACCATCATAAGTTCTGTTTATAGTGAGATTCACAATGTAATCAACACAGTCCTGTAAAGTAAGCTGGTTAAAGGCTTCCGTCCATTCAGGAATAACTATTTCTTTGATTTTTACATGAAGACGTTCACCAAGCTCTGCAAGGCTTTCTTTTGTTATTTTTACAGGTATTTTACCATCTGTTTTCGCATTTTCAAAATACCATTTCTCCCACTCTTCAAATGTTTTTGGCTGACATTCACGTATCAAAGCCATAACTGTACCAACCTTATTAGGTCGTGATAATTGGTAGGTCTGGCAGGTATAATTTAATACCTTTTCTTTCTTTCCGAATTCTTTGGAATAGCGATTCTTCATGTTTTTTATCTTCCCGAACTGTATGAACAAAGTTTTGGTAACCAATTGTTATCTTCTCTCCATTTTTTCTCTATAAATTCAAGATATAATGAGGAGAGTCCCGTTATATAATACACACGAAATTCATAATTTTTATGTTTATTCTCGTTAATGTTTATACCATTCCTAAAAAATATCTTATCGTATTCAGCATTAGTTAAAAGCTCCTTTTCTTCTTCCGATAAGAATATTTGCAGAAAATCTTCTTTGCTTCTAATCGGTTTTAATCTTTCTATTTTATCGCCACTTTTAAGATTTTTAGCAGTTATAGCTCTTTTCAGTGTGACAATTTCTTTGATGTAAGGAACTTTCCCTTTTTCCGAAAATGCCTTTTTACGATGAGAAACTGTATCGCCAAAATAAATATCAAGACTAATACCAGACCATCCTGCGTCAACATGTCCTAATAAGTGATGCACTACTCTACCTCTAACATCATCCTTCGCAATGCCATTATAAATTATCTCCCCATCATTAAAAGGTTTTGGTGTTGGGTGTTTATGTAAGGAATGTAATACTGGTTCATTTGTCCATATCCAATAACAACCGCCTTCATTTGGGATTTGATTAAAATCGTCAAGGTTTTTTGTAGAAATGTAATCCACATCATCTAATGAAGCATTAGGAATTCGAACTCCTTCTATTGCTTTCAAATATTTCTTTTCTTCTTCCTGCCAAATATTATTTGCCATGTGCTTCTTGAAAAAGGTTTTGAAATTTGTTTACATATTTGAAATCTCTACTACTATCCACATCTGCCAATCCATTTTTCAATAAATGTGCATTAATAAATGTCTTATTCTCTAAATAAAGATAGCAAAGCAAATTATTATCAGCATCATGTTTTATTGCGTCATACCTAAGAAAAACCCGTCTCCCTTTTAGTTTTCCTTTTAGAAAATCTGTAGCTTTTCCATTAATTACCGGGTTCTCTTTTATGCCAATAAGCCTTATCATCAAGTCATTACTAAGCCGCATCTTTTCAGGACTGATAATCTCCTTCACTGTAAATAACTCCTCTTTCTTTTCTGCACCCTCTTTATCAATCTTTGAACCGAATTGCAGCTTTTTGGGGTCTATCTTTTTGTCTAGTTTGTGCGGGTCTTTAAAAATATAAGGTAGCTTTTGGATTTCCTCATCAAAATTAATAGTCATTTTTTGTTCTTTAAATTCATACACCGTGCCGTTAATATCAGATTGATGAACTTTCAGCTTATCCTTTATTACCGGGATAAATTCGGCATTCAATTCATAACCAATAGAGTTTCTGCCGTTGTTCTTTGCAGCCAATGCAGTAGTCCCGCTTCCCATAAACGGATCAAGAACGGTATCGCCAACAAATGCAAACATTCTTATTAAACGCCTCGGTAATTCTTCGGGGAACATGGCAATATGATTATCCTGCTTTGCACCGCCAAAGTTCCAGTGGCCTGCAAAAAAAGTATTCCATTCTTCATTGGTCATTTTTGAAAGTTCCTTATTTTCTTTGGTTGGCCTCATTGCATCGCCAAGTTTTTTGAAAATAAGAATAAACTCGTAATCCAACTTTAAAATGCCATTGCGCGGATAAGGAAAAGAACCCATTTGCACTCCCCCCCCGGTTGTGTTTGAGGTTGTTACTTTCTGCCAGATAATAGCGCCCATATAATCAAACCCCACATTCTCGCAAAACTTAATTATCTCTTCACGGATTGGAATTACTTTGTACCTCCCATAATAAACAGAACGTGCAAATTGATCACCAATATTTACACAAAGCCTGCATCCCGGTTCAATTACCCGGTAACATTCTTTCCAGACTAAATTCAGGTTGTTTATATAATCTTCGTAACTGCTGTGATAACCTATCTGATCGCTTGACCCGTAATCTTTAAGCTGCCAGTATGGGGGTGATGTAATAACTAACTGAATGGAGTTATCCTGTACCTCCCGCATTTCCCTGCTATCCCCGTTTATAATCTTATGCTGTGTAGTCAATGGCTATTATTTACCCACAAATTTAATTAAAACCAACCGTCAAGCTAAATTATTCTCAACAAAATAGAATTTCTCCCGTAGCTTTTCTATTTTGCTATTCCTAAATGAAAAAACTCCTCAAATCTTTCATCTCCTTTACCCGCACAGAGCGGATGGGATTGTTGGGTTTGCTCCTGTTGCTTATGCTGCTTATTGCGGTCAGGGCTACTATGCCATTATGGGTACATCGTCCTGCGGATACGGAAAAAGAAAAACAATTAGTCGCATCCTGGGAAACATTCAAGCGCAGCCTGCGCAATGAAACTGATACCATAGAAAGGACTAAAAATGACTACCAGGACGCATTTGATGATAACCAAACTCCCCTACCCGCTATTGTCAATCTCAATACCGCAGATTCTGCAACACTCGTGCGGTTCAAAGGCATTGGCCCCGCAACAGCAGGCAGAATTGTTGAACGAAGAAAAAACAAAGGGCTGTTCACCAACATCAACCAGTTAAGAGAAGTTGGCTCTTTTTCTGATGCTACCTTTGAAGTATTGAAAAAGCATTTGAGCATTGGAACGGAATAATTATCTTTGTAGAAATAAAATATTATGACGACAAAAGTAATGAGGGAAAAATTAATGATTTACCTCGCAGATGCTGATGATAATAAACTAAAGGCGCTCTATACCATATTGGAAGATAATATTGAAGAAACAAATTCTTTTGTGCTAACAAAAGAACACCTGAAAATATTGAATGAAGAACGTGAATTACATATCAGCGGTAAAAGCAAATCATATAGTCTCGAAGAAGCTACACAAATTATTCGCGGAAAAAGAGCCATGTAAATGTATCAACTGATATTTAAGCCGCGAGCTATAACAATGGCAAATGAAGCCTTTTTGTGGTATGAATAAAAGCAGGCAGGCCTTGGGGAATTGTTTCTCAAAGAACTTGATCTTCATTATCGTAAACTTCGGTCATTCCCAACAGCTTATAGCAAAACACTTGATGGGTACAGGCAAGTTGTATTAAAACGCTTTCCTTACGTTA
>Ga0206818_1112_pt1 | contig 18879 bp, 10 predicted proteins | sample Alteio_BWOrgCont_86_FD_152881 | JGI IMG/M metagenome (GOLD analysis project Ga0206818, IMG submission 152881) | Enriched cells from forest soil in Barre Woods Harvard Forest LTER site, Petersham, Massachusetts, United States -... | ecosystem: Environmental > Terrestrial > Soil > Temperate forest >...
GCTCGATGAAAAATCTCGCTGCACTGCGAAATGACGGCTTCGATTGTGCGGAGTTACGGCATTGATTGTGCGGGAAGACGGCTGTAGCTTGATTTGGCTGCACCGCTAACCGGCAGGAGATTTCTCCGTTTCGCTCAATGAAAAATCTCGCTTCACTGCGAAATGACGGCTTCGATTGTACTCCGTTCCTTAGAATGACGACCGCGAGTAAAAAAATCATAGCAATCATTCAACTCATTTTAATCATAGTTCAGACAAAGGGGCGACTTACTCCTCACTTCTTTCCCCAAGCAACAACTCCACTTCTTTTATCACATTATTTATCACCTTGCCTTGTTCGTATTTTTCTTTTACAAGGCCCAGCGCGTTTTGCGCCATTTCTTCCGCTGCTTCTTTATTGTCAAGGCACCACTTTACCGCTTTGGCAAAGTCTTCCGGTTTGCGTGCCTGCAGGTAATGCACGCCGGGCTTTGCTTCAATCCCTTTAATACCTGTGGAGGTAGTAATTACTATCTTTCCAGCAGCCATAGCCTCCAGTATCTTCACCCGCACTCCCCCACCCGACCACAATGGCACAATCAGTATTTTCTTATCGGCTATAAACTCTTCTGCGCTGGGCGCTTCGTCAATGCAGTACACGCCCCTGATGTTTAATTTCTTAAACTCCTCCGGCATTTTCCGCCCGGTAAAATAAAATTCAAACTTGGGTACGGCGGTAAGTATTTTAGGCCACGCTTTTTCCAGGAACCACAGAATACCCTCCCGGTTGGCTATCCAGTCCATTGCGCCAATATGGTACCCTACCCACCGTTCAGTGGCCCCACCGGTTTTTATTTTTTCTATGTCTATGCTGAAGGGCGCAACGATCATATTATTTATCTCTTCGAGCCGGGTTACTAAGTTGGCGTCTTTCTCTGTTATGGGCAGCAAAAGGTCGTATTCCGTCCATGCCTGCCTTTCAAAATTCCTGATGCGCTCGGTAAGGCTGTTGAAGTAAAATTGCTTCAGCTTGTTTTTGTGTTTCCGCGCCAGCCCCTGCCATATCTGGTACTCCACATTGTGCATTCGCAATATGGTCACCGCCCCCGAATGTTTCTTTATCACCGGCAGGTAGGTGGACAAATAAACGCTTTCGACCTGCACCACATCCGGCCCGAAAGATTCAAGCACCTCAACCAGTTTTTCTTCAAAAACACGGGTATAAAACCGCATGGCATGTTCCGGCTCCCTGCTGAATAAATAGTTTTTGAGGATTTCCGTCCATTTCAGGCTGTTGTCCACGTCCACCCATTCAAAAGCGTGGAGATGCGTAAACAGCTTTTGCAACTGCTCCTGCTTTATATGATGGCGTGTGGTGTTCATGGACAGCAGGTACACCTGCCACCCTGCCCGGTAGTACCCTTCTATCATGGCATTCATGGCAATATTGCCGCCATCCTTCAACGGGTAAGGAACACGATTGGTAATGATCAGTATTTTGCGTTGCGCCATTCCGGTTGCGAAAGTAATTATTAATGGTAAATGATTAATGGCTAATTGTTAATTGTTATACTGCGCAACGGATAAATTTGTGAATGTACATTTATTCACCATGTGCTGTTAAAAACATCCCCCATTCCCCCTTCGCTCACGCATATAACCTACGCTAAAGGGGGACTTACTGCTCAAATTCATTTAGCTAATGTCATTTTTCAGCTATTGAACTTATTAATTTACCCCCTTGGCAAGTATAGCTTACCACAATAGAAATGTACAAAATGAGGGAATTTTCACATCTCCTCATTTTCACATTAATTGAGCTATTGAGCCATTAAGCAATTCAGCCATTTCTAAATATTCTTATCATCTTCAACGCAGTAATGGCAGCCTCTTCCCCTTTATGGCCATGCTCGCCGCCGAGCCGTTCCCATGCCTGCGCTTCATTATCAAGCGTCAGCACCCCGAAGATAACAGGGATGGGCAATATAAGGTTGAGTTGAAGAATGCCGTCGGTTACTGCCCGGCATACATAATCGAAATGGGGCGTACCGCCGCGTATCACCACGCCAAACGCTATTATCGCCTCCGGTTTTATCTCTTTATCTTTATGGCGTTCCCAAAGCTGCCTGCAAGCAAAGGGCAACTCAAAACAGCCCGGCACACGTATATTATCTATTATATCGCCGCTAAAACGGTGAATAATCCCTTCGCAGCCATTTACCAGTTCCCTCACTATCTTGTCGTTCCATTCGGTATGCACTATAGCCACTTTTGGCAGCCGTAGCTGTTCCAGCAAATGAGTGTCTCCCAAACTGGTACTATTCATTGATTGTGCCATAAATATTTCTTTGGTGAACAAAGATAAGTGGAAAGGTCACTTATTATTTTTCCATTAAGGCATTTTTTATCCTGTTTTATCTTCACTATAATTACATAAATTGTCACCTATTATCACTTATCTTTGAACCGTATTCCTTATAAAATAACTCCTGATGTATAAAACACTAATCCTTATTATAGCCACATTTCTATTCTCTGAAGCACAGGCGCAGATACCTTATATTGATTCAAAAGAACAATTACAGAAGGGCATAGAATTTTACGATAAAGGCGATTATAAAAAATCAATAGAACAATACCGGCAGATAAACGAATGCGACACCAATTATTTACTGGCTGTATATGAAACGGTATTGTCGCTGGAAGCTGACAGTTCATTTAAAGAAGCGAAATTGCTTGCCCTTGATGGATTGAAAATGCCTAAATCAGACAAACGCCAATTCCTTTTGGCCCTCGCCGGCGCATTCGATTATATGCAGCAGACCGATAGCGCCCTGGTCATCTACGATTCCCTCATAAAATTATACCCCAACGACCACCAGGCATGGTATGAGAAAGGAATAGTTTATTTCAGGAAGAAAAATTACGAAAAGGCGATCCCTTATTTCCAGCAATCCCTTATCATTAACCCTTCCCATTTCAAGTCGCACTACATGCTGGGTATGATCTATGCGTTGCAGGGAAGATTATCGGAGGCTTTGATCGCTTTCGACGCCTCACTGCTTATGACCCAGAATGCCGACCTCGCCAAGCAATCCATAACGCTCATCAGCAGTATTGTGGAGGAGACCGATGAAGTAGTGAAGCTATACCATGAGAAAGCAGAGCAATACAGCGACCCCATGTTCGATGAACTGGACCAACTGATAAATTCAAAACTCGCGTTGAGTAGTGATTACAAACTGAAAATAAACCTGAACGATAATGTTTTCCGCCAGTCGCAGGTAGTGATGGAGAAGCTGAAATACGACCCGGCTGATACAAATTTTGTGATGCAGTTTTATGTGCCGCTGCTGGCCGATGTATTTGCCAAGGATATGTTTGAGAACTACATGCTGCTGCTCTTCTCAGGCTATGGTTACGAAAATGTGGACAATCTTGCCAAAAAGAAAAGCGGGGAAATGGATGATATTAAAAACCTGGTTTTCCCTTACTTCACCAACATACAGGCAACGCGCGAACTGAACTATGCCAAAAGAAAAAAGACACCGGAAAAATATCATTACTACGCTAATGATAACCTCATTGTTATAGGCGCGTCGGTTCAGAAAGGAAAAGAAAAAATAATGATAACCGGCGATGTAGTCACCTACCGGAACAACAACCACACATTGGCGTCGCGCGGGCATTTCAATAACAACGGTGAAAAAGACGGCTGGTGGACTTATTACTATTCTACGGGCAAGCCAAGTTCAAGAGAATTTTACAGGAACGATAAGATAATGGATTCCCTTTTCACTTATTACAGCAATGGCAACCTGGAAAGATTAACTACAAGAGACCACGAAGGTAATATCACTTCGCAATACGATTACAAGTACAACGGCTGGCTGTCGGATATACGGAAGATACGGCCTGATAAAACTATTGAAGAGCAGAGCTATTATATTAATGGGCAACCGGAAGTGAAACTGGTCTATGACGGAGATAAAGTTAAAGACGGTACCTATACCTTTTACCACAGGAACGGTAAGATAAAAAAGATAGTTACCATAGAGGATGGTAAAACCAATGGTACATTTAAAACCTTTTTTGATAACGGCAACCCTGATGTAACAAGCGGATATTCACGGGGCAAACTGGACGGGCCTTATTTAATATACTATCAATCCGGTGGCGTGAAAGAAAAATACACCTGCGCCAATGATAAAGCCACCGGCCCTTACGAAAACTATTATGAAGACGGGAAACTATCAGAAACAGGCGTGTATAATAAAGGTTCAAAAGAGGAAGTGAAGAAGTACAGCAATACCGGGCATTTATATGGAGTAATGGATCTGAAAAACGATGTGCCGTACCGTATAACATTCTTCAATGAAGACAGCCAGGTGGTGTATGACAAGGAAAGCAAAGACGGCATATACGACTACCCTCTTTATTATGCCAACGGAAATAAATCGGTTGATATGAAAATTAACGAAAACGGGTTCAGGAACGGGCTATTGACCTTTTATTACACAACAGGCGCCAAAAGCGAAGAAACCAATTATAAAACCGGTAAACTGGATGGCACATCCGTATCGTTTTATAAAAACGGCCAGGTAAAAAATGAAGAAAACTACATTAGTGATATGAAGGACGGCTATTTCAAAAGCTATTTCAATAACGGCATTCTCAAAAAAGAAGGATGGTATAAAGAAGATAAAAAACAAGGGCTATGGCGGTTTTATCACGTAAACGGGACATTGAGTTATGAACAGTATTTCCAGGATGATGAAATAAATGGCTATTCTAAAGAATACAATATCAACGGAACCCTGGCAGATAAGTATATCCACAGTTTCGGGATGCCTGTGGCGCACATATGCTATGATACCGGAGGGGTTAAGACAGACAGCGTTTGTTACAACCTAAGGGGAGGAACCTGTAAAGTAACCCATTGGCAAGGCAAGGCGGGGTCGCCGGACCTGGAGTATAATACTAAATACGGCAACACAGACGGGACTTGCATGTTCAGGTATGTGAACGGAGCTGCCTGGTCGAAGAGCAAGTATATAGACGGCACAAGAGACAGCGTAAGCGTCAATTATTTTCCTGATGGTACATTGCGCAGCAAGGGATCGTACCACAACGGGGACAAAACAGGTGAATGGAAATATTATAATGAAGCAGGCGATATAACGAGGGAAGAACAGTATAATAATACCGGCGACCTGGATGGCATAACCAAAAGCTATGCTCCCGGCAATTCATTACGTGTTGAATACAGTTACAAAGACGGCAGCAAGGATGGCCCGCAGAAATATTTTGGTGAAACCGGCAGAACCGCTCTTATTCTTTATTACGATGATGGCGACCTTGCAGGTTATTCGTATGAAGGAAAAGACGGTAAAATGCAACCGGAAATAAAAATAAAAAACGGAACGGCGAAAATTACCGCTTATTACAGCAACGGACAGAAATCAGCCGAAACTGAATTTGAGCAAAATATGATAAAGGGGTCTTTGAAAATATTTTACAGCAACGGACAGCTTGCTGAAGAGCGTAACGTAAAATGCTTTGACCTCGATGGGCCATTCAAACGCTACAACCCGGATGGCAAACTGGCCTATGAAGCTACCTATAAAGATGATGAAGAACTCGGCGCGGAACGGTCTTACGACAAGAACGGGAAACTGGTTATCGAAGCAAACTACTACTATGGCGAACTTCACGGGCCTGTTACCATAACTGACCCGGCAACGAATAACACAAGAACTTACAATTACCATTACGGGCAACTAACAAGCGCTTCAAAATGATAGAAAACAGGAAGAATTACAGTACACTGCGCAATATTGTTGTCTTGCTTTTTTTGAGCCAACCGGCATTTGGGCAAAATGTTGACGCTATATGCCAGGAGTATAAAAATGAACAGGCGGCGTTTACCAATGTTAAAGAACAGTTGGTAATAAAAAATGAAAATGGCAGGTTGGTCGCCAGCAGCAATATCTCGAAGGAGAAAATACTTATCGGTGAGTTATCGCCCGGCCTGTACAATACGGAATATATATACCACAGCTATTTCAATGAGTTGAAAGACCATGATGAAGAAGCCCTGGTACCCGGCAAGAACGGGTATAAAAGATCAGAGACGGCGGTAACCAAAACAGTCCCCTCGAAGGATAACAGTATCTTTTATGATGATTCCAAAGAAACCGAGATAACGTTTACGGGATTGACTGCAAAATCTTTATTAAGAACCAATTACACCCTTAGCCATACAGATCTGCATATTCTTCCCGCCTTTTATTTCCAGGAAAACCTGCCCGTGGCCCAATCAACTTACGAGGTCACTGCTCCAAAATATGTGAACATAAAGTTTGTCATAAAAGGCAACCAGGCCGACAAGCTGAAACAGGAAAGAAAAGAAAATAAGAATACCGTCACTTATACTTTTACGGCAAGCAGTATCCCTGCTTTCAAAGATTATGACGATGTGCCTTCGGTTTCCTGGTACGCACTGCATGTGGTGCCTTATATTGCCTCTTACCAGCTTCCGGGAGACGAGCCTGTTGAGTGGCTGAGAAACCCTGCCGACCTCTACGCCTACCTTTACGAATTTATACGGAAAATAAATGTAAAAGAGGATAAAGAACTGGATCAGGCTGTAGCCAGCATCACCAAAGGAGATAAAACCCAGAAAGAAAAAGCGGCGCATATATACCAATGGGTGCAGCAGAACATTCATTACATAGCCTTTGAAGATAGCCTTGAAGGATTTATTCCCCGGCAGGCTGCCACTATTTACCAAAGAAGGTTTGGCGATTGCAAAGACATGGCCAGCATACTTACCGCTATGTGCAAGACAGCAGGTATCGAAGCTCACCTCACCTGGACCGGCACCCGCTCCAAGCCATACAGCTACGAGGAAACCCCGCTGCCCATTGTCAATAACCACATGATCTGCACCATTAAAATTGACGGCGAATGGATATTCCTTGATGGTACAAATCCTTTGATACCTTTTGGGGCGATACCAGATAATATACAGGGTAAGGAAACAATGGTAGCTCTTGACGAAAAGAATTTCACTATCTTACCTGTACCGGAAACAGATTCCAGATTCAATGTAACCACCGACACCACTTTTTTAAAGGTGAACGACAAACAAGCCAGCGGCAAGTCAACGATTGACTTCCAGGGATATGCTTCCTGGTCGTTGCAAACCCTGATGATGTATAACAAAAATGACGACCTGGATAAAATGATAAAGGAAATAAATACACGTGGCTCCAATAAGTATGTACAGCAACACTACAAGGTATCCACGTCTGATACAGGTAATAAGAATTGCAGGATCTCCGCCGATTTTATTATTGACGACTATGTGCAGAAAGTGGATAAAGAATATTATGTGAACATGAACCTAAACCGCACCTTAGAAGGCCACTATATTGATACCACCGGAAGGGATGTTGCTTCCTTCTTTAAGTACAAAGACATTAACCGGGAGACCGTGCTGATGGAGATACCTCAGGGCTATCACGTATCCTATCTTCCCCCCGCAGCTACCGGCTCATTAAATGATGTATGGAGCTACAAGATCGGCTATAGCCAGAAGGGGAATACCGTAATTCTTTCAAAGGAATATACCCTCAATTCTATGAGTATTCTGCCGCAATATTTTACCCAACACAATGCAATGCTGGATAACCTTAACAAACAATATAAAGAATCAGTAGTGCTAACCGCCAACTAAATGTTTATGAGAAAAACTGCATTGTTTTTATGTGCGCTGTTATCCGCAGGAATAGCCGCCTTTGGCCAGGCTAAAAGTGCCGGCGACTGGCAGGATAAACCAACGCTGCATACCATACCCGCTGAATATGCGGGATCATCGGCTGTCATCATTGAAGAGCATACTATTATCAAATACCAGGATGAAGAAGATAAAGACCTGTGGATGCACCGCACATATCACCGCATCATAAAGATACTGGATGAAAAGGGAATTGAAGACTTCAATAAAATGAGCGTATCTGTATATCCCGGCGAGGTAATGGAGGCGCTCAAAGCAAGGACTATACTGGCAAATGGCACGGTCATTGAAGTATCGAAAGACAAAATGAAAGAAGCAAAAGGAGATGATGGCAATACGGAAATATCTTTTGCTATGGATGGTATTGAAAAAAATGCAGAAGTGGAGCTATGGCTCTCCTACAAAAAGCCGGCATCTTTGTTTGGCAAAGAAATATTCCAGTTCAGCATCCCGGTAATGGAGGCCACGTTTGAACTATCATCTCCAAAAAGGCTGAAGTTTGAAGAAAAGGGCTATAATGGTTTCCCTACAGTCAGCGATACCCTTACCGGAAGCGACCGGTATATATATGCCGAATACCACAAAATACCCGCCATACAGGAAGAAGCCTACAGCTACATAGACATAAACCGTATGCTGGCCGAATACAAGGTTAGTTACCTGCCGGAGGAGCATGACAATGTAAGGGTATATACCTGGCAAGACCTTGCCAAAAGGCTGTATTCAAACACCTACCAGTTATCGGACAGGGAAGATAAAGCTGTGGAAAAATACCTTGCCGATATAGGCGTTGCCGGCAGCGATAATGAAGAAGCCAAAATAAAGAAAATAGAAAGCGCCATAAAAGGCGGCATCACTTTATATAAAGAGATCAGCGATGACGACGCCTGGAAACTCGACAATGTGATTGGTAAAAAGTCGGCTACCGAAAGCGGCATCATCCGGCTGTTTGCAGCTTGTTTTTTTAAAGCGGGTGTGAAGCACGAGTTAGGCATTTCTACAAACCGTTCCCTCAACATTTTTGACCCGGAATTTGAGAACTGGAACGCCCTCGAAAATTATTTATTCTATTTCCCCACCCAGAAAAAATTCCTTTCTCCCGCAGCCATTTATTACCGCTATCCCTATACCACTACCGATGTGCTGAACAATAAAGGGATGTTTTGTAAACTTACCACGCTCGGCGATATTACCAACGCCATTGCCGATATACGCTCTATACCACCGGTACCCACAGCCGAGAACCATAACGATATAGTTGCCGATATTTCTTTCAACACGGATATGGAGGCCAATGTGGAGTTCACTTATTCTTTCTCCGGCTATTGCGCTATGGGTATAAGGGAAGCGGTGGTATTACTGCCCAAAGAAAAAATAAAAGAATTTGCCCAAAACATTCTTACCCTTGCTGATAAACCGGAAAACCTGCTAAAATATACCATATCCGGTGAGGCATTCGACAATTATTATACCGGTAAACCGGTGCAGTTTGTGGCGAGTATAAAAGCGCCGCAGCTTGTAGAGAAAGCAGGCCCCAAATACCTCTTTAAAATAGGAGACGTAATAGGCAGGCAATCTGAACTATACCAGACTGCGGCACGTAAGCTGCCCATAGACCTGGAATACCCGCACTACCTCAACCGCACTATAACCGTAAACATACCCGAAGGCTACAAAATACTTAACCCCGAAACAATAAAAATACAAACAGACCTCAAAGACGAGAACGGGAAAGTGACCACAGCTTTTTACAGCGATTACAAAATAGAAAGCAATAAACTGACCGTGAATATATCAGAATTTTACAGCCAGCTACACTTCCCGGTAGCCGACTACGAAGCGTTCAGGAAAGTGATCAATGCTTCGGCAGATTTCAATAAGGTTACGTTGCTGTTGGGGAAAATGTAACAGCCCAACCCCTCACTCCGCATATATCCGCTCTATCTCATTTGCGTATTTCTGCATAATGATCTTGCGTTTTATTTTCAGGGAGGGGGTCAGTTCGCCGCTGTCTATGGTCCATTCATCAGCAAGGAGGTCTATCTTTTTCACCTGTTCGGGATGGCTGAAAAGGACGTTGTATTTATCTATTTGTTTTTGCAGCAATTCCATTACTTCCGGCAGCTTTATCAGTTCGTTGTTTTTCTCCGGTATGTGCATATCCGGGTAGTGGTCGCGCAGGTATTTTCTCAACTGTATAAAGCTGGGGATTACCAATGCGCTCACAAATTTGCGGTTGGCGCCAATCACCATCATCTGCTCTATAAACGGGCTTTCCTTCATCTTGTTCTCTATCACCTGCGGCGCCACATACTTGCCGCCCGATGTTTTGAATATCTCCTTTTTGCGGTCTGTTATTTTCAGGAAACGGTCTTCCACCCACATACCTATATCCCCTGTATGCAGCCAGCCTCCTTCCATTGCAGCAGCAGTAAGCTCGGGCTGTTTATAATAGCCTATGAATACATTCGGGCCTTTGGTCAGTATCTCCCCGTCTTCGGCTATTTTCACTTCCACATTATCTATCAGCGTACCAATGCTACCTATCCTGCGGTTCTCACTTTCAAACCTGTTTACCGATACCACCGGCGATGTTTCGGTAAGCCCATAGCCCTCCATAACAACGATCTTTGCCGCAGAGAATATGCGCACTAACCGCTCCTGACAGGCAGCAGAGCCTACTACAATCGCCTTCACATTGCCGCCCAGCGCCTCGCGCCATTTATTGAAAATGATCTTGTTTGCCAGCCATAGCTGCAAGCGGTACCAGGGGTTACCTTTATCCACATTATCATACCGCTTACCCAGGTCGAGCGCCCAGAAAAACAGGACGCGTTTTATACCTTTCAGTTCAAGGGCGGTGTTCATTATACGCTCATACACTTTCTCTAAAAGGCGCGGTACCGTAGTAAATACAAGCGGGTTCACTTCTTTCAGGTTCAGCCCTATCGAATCCATACTTTCGGCATAATATACGCTCACACCCGATTGCAGGTACACATACGTTACCATCCGCTCAAAAATATGGTTCAGCGGCAGGAAACTCAGCGCGCGGCTGTTTTTTTCGGCGAAAGTAAAGGCTGGTAACGAGTCCTGCACATTGCTTACAATATTATGGTGACTTAGCATTACCCCCTTCGGGTCGCCGGTGGTGCCAGATGTATAGATGATGGTTACGAGTGTTTCCGGCTTTATGCGCGCTATTACCGCAGGGTCGGGCTGCGCATTTTTACCTATCAGTTCCTGCCAGTTGGCTACCCCTTCAATAGCGTCGAACGAGTATATTTTTTTGAGGGAAATAACATTAGTGAAAGCGTCTTTGTACCGCTCATAAATTTCGGTATTGGCTACAAAAAGTATCTGCACACCCGCCTGGTCCAGCACAAAGGCTATTTCACTTGGGCTTATGGTCGGGTAAATAGGCGTAAGCACCGCGCCGGTAAGCTGCACCCCTATATCCGTTATCATCCATTCGGGGCGGTTGGGAGATATGATGGCTATTTTCTCCTGCTGGTCGGGTTCCAGTACCGCATTGGCAATGCCTACCGAAAGCAGGCCGCCGGCCAGTTTTTGCGCCGTTTCCCATACCTCCTTGCTGCTGTAGCTGCGCCACTGCCCATTCTCTTTTGCGGCAAGCATTATGGCATTGGGAGCCTCCCTGCTCTGCTGTTCCACTATATCAAAAAGGCGCTGGATCATACTCAGATTTCAATAAAAATTTGCAACCCGGAATCTATTATAGGATAAATGTAGGGAAAAACATCCGTCCCGGCCGGTTAATTTTTTATGTGCCGGAACAACACATTTTTCAGCATCCGTCCACCACTTAACGTAAAAAAACCCCCCATCTCTGAGCGGTCTTTTTATTTTTAATTTTAAAATCTACGCATTACTCATCTCCAACCGTTTGCCAAGTACATGCACGATCAGGCGGATAGATTCTCGTGTGAGCGGTTTTATAAGATAGTATTCCACATTTTTATTTGATTGCGCCCTGGCCATATCCTCTTTATTTACCGAAGAAGATAAAATATGTATCTTTATTTTCTTTTTTATATCCGGGTCTAAACGCTCAAAAAGGTCAAGGAACTCCCAGGCGTTCATCACAGGCATACTTATATCCAGCAGCAATATACCAATGGTGGTATCATCTGTTTTTGAATACGTTGATACTAAGTAATCAAAGCCCTCCTGCGGGTCAAGAAAATCGGCTATACCCTTTTCGGGGTATGTCTTTTCAATTACCTTACGGCAAAGTTTATTATTAATAGCATCGTCGTCAATAATGATAAACTCTTTGAAATAATTCATAAAATCGCGTTTTTCAGCAATAAAATTAATACTTTTATTTTGTAAAGTAAAACTCCTTAGGTATCCGCCCTTTTTTCCGCTCTCTGCTCTTTTTCTCCGCTCTCAATTTTTCCGCCTTATTTGCAGTAAAAGATCGTGGATTGCGAAACATTGTCGTAACCATACCGATTCACATGCCATAATTTCCGGATAATTAGTTTGGAACGCTTTTTATGCAACTAAGTAAAAGACAAATACTTTCAAATGAATTTGAACAACTTTACCATCAAGGCGCAGGAGATCATACAGCAGGCGCAGCAACTGGCATTCAGCGACCAAAGCCCCAGTATAGAGACAGCACATATATTACAGGCGCTGCTCAATGACACCGAAGGGCCGATCTCTTATTTGCTGAAAAAGAACAACGTAAATACAGGGTTCGTAGAAACCAAGCTGAAAGAACAGATAAAACGCCTGCCCAAACTGCAAGGCGGCGAACCCGCCCAGAACATAAGCCGCGAGGCCAATAACGCCATATTGCGCACCCCGGATATTTTGAAATCATTCGGCGATGAATTTGTGACGCCGGAGCATTTGCTCATAGCATTGCTGCAGATGAATGACGATACCGGTAAACTGCTCAAAGACGCAGGTCTTACCGAGAAAGGGCTTGTGGCCGCAATAAAAGAATTGCGCAAGGGAAGTACCGTCAGTTCCCAGACTTCAGAGCAGCAATATAACTCGCTGCAACGCTATGCCAAGAACCTGAATGAACTTGCCCGAAATGGCAAGCTGGACCCCGTGATAGGCCGCGATGAAGAGATACGCCGCACGCTGCACATACTATCCCGCAGGTCAAAGAACAACCCCATACTGGTGGGCGAACCTGGGGTTGGGAAAACGGCAATAGTGGAAGGGCTGGCGCACCGTATCATTAATGGCGATGTGCCGGAAAACCTGAAATCAAAAATCATTTACGCGTTGGATATGGGGTCGCTGATGGCCGGGGCAAAATATCGCGGAGAGTTTGAAGAAAGGTTGAAATCAGTGATAAAAGAAGTGGCCGAAAGCGATGGAGCCGTGATATTATTCATAGACGAGATACACACGCTCATAGGCGCAGGGGCAATGGAAGGCGCTATGGATGCGGCAAATATACTGAAACCTGCCCTGGCACGGGGTGAACTGCGGGCTATCGGGGCTACCACACTAAATGAATACCAGAAGTATTTTGAGAAGGATAAGGCGCTGGAAAGGCGTTTCCAGAAGGTGCTGGTGGATGAGCCTTCACCCGAAGACGCAATATCCATACTGCGCGGCCTTAAAGACCGCTATGAAAGCCACCACCAGGTACGCATAAAAGACGAAGCCATAATAGCTGCAGTGGAACTTTCGCACAGGTATATTACCGACCGTTTTCTGCCAGATAAAGCCATTGACCTGATAGACGAAAGCGCAGCCAAACTGAAGCTGGAACTCAACTCCATGCCCGAAGAACTGGATGAACTGGAACGCCGCATACGCCAGTTGGAAATAGAACGCGAAGCCATAAAAAGGGAAAAGGACGACAGCAAACTAAAAGAGTTGAGCCAGGAAATTTCTTTACTCTCCGTGCAACGCGATACCCTGAAGGCAAAATGGCTGGAAGAAAAAGAAATTGTTGACAAAATAAATAAAGTAAAAACCAACATAGAACACCTGAAACTGGAAGCGGAACAGGCCGAACGCGAAGGCAACTATGGCCGCGTGGCCGAGATACGCTATGGCAAGGTGCAGCAGGAAGAGGCGGAAATAGAACGCTTATCGAAACAACTGAATGAAATGGACAGCCAGCATAAACGCCTGCTGAAAGAAGAAGTGGATGCTGATGATATTGCTGAAAATGTAGCTAAGGCCACAGGCATACCCGTGCAACGAATGCTCACGAGTGAGCGTGAAAAACTGCTGCACCTGGAAGATGAACTGCACAAACGTGTGGTGGGGCAGGAAGAAGCCATTGTAGCAGTATCTGACGCTATACGGCGTGGCCGGGCCGGGCTGCACGACCCACGCAAGCCAATTGGGTCCTTCATATTCCTTGGCACTACCGGTGTGGGTAAAACGGAACTGGCAAAAGCCCTCGCGGAGATACTCTTTGACGATGACAGCATGATGACGCGGATAGACATGAGCGAGTACCAGGAGAAACACAGCGTGAGCCGCCTGGTGGGGGCGCCTCCCGGCTACATAGGCTATGAAGAAGGCGGGCAGTTGACCGAAGCCGTGCGCCGCAAACCCTACTCGGTGATACTGCTGGATGAGATAGAAAAAGCGCACCCTGATGTATTCAATATATTGCTGCAGGTGCTTGATGATGGCCGCCTTACCGATAACAAAGGCCGGGTGGTGAATTTCAAAAACACCATTATCATTATGACCAGCAATATGGGCAGCCATATCATACAGGAAAACTTTGCAGAGATCAAGGACACGGATAATATAGAGCATGTGGTTGACGCCACCAAAGAGCAGGTAATGGAAGTGCTGCGGCAATCGTTGCGGCCAGAGTTCCTTAACCGTATTGACGACGTCATCATGTTCCATCCACTAATGAGGAAGGAGATAAAAGGCATTATCCGCATACAGTTGGAGCAACTGCAGAAGTTACTGCTTACGCAGGGAATAAACCTCCAGTTCACCGACTATGCCCTTGATTACCTTGTGCAGCGTGGCTTCGACCCGCAATACGGCGCCCGCCCGCTCAAAAGGGTCATCCAGAAAGAGATCATCAACCTCCTCAGCCGGAAGATAATAGGCGGCGAAATTGATAAAGCAAAACCTGTGCTTATAGATGTGTTTGATGGCGTGGTGGTGATGAGGAACGAAAGTTAATGTGAAAATGAAGAATGTGAAAATGTGAAAATTTCTTTCAATGCTCAATGGCGGAATTAATGTGAAAATGAAGAATGTGAAAATGTGAAAATTTCTTTCAATGCTCAATGGCGGAATGGCTCAATGGCTCAATTAATGTGAAAATGAAGAATGTGAAAATGTGAAAATTTCTTTCAATGCTCAATGGCGGAATGGCTCAATGGCTCAATTAATGTGAAAATGAAAAATGTGTTGTGATACATAATGGCAAATAACAAAGCGCATGAAAAACCATGCGCTTTGTTATTTTATTCTCTCGCTTAAATTTTCTCATTTTCACATTCTCAATTTTCACATTCCCTCAATTCACCTGCACCACCTCATAAGCATCCTGGCCGTTTTGGGATATTGGTTCGTAATAAGTGTTGTTATAGACCAGGTAGTCCACGCCGTTTATTACCTGGTCGGTAGCCCCTTCGGGTATCTCGGTTACAATGGCGCCTACGGGTGCAGGCACTACCTGGTAAGAATTGCCCTGGTAGAGATAAAAAGCGCCGCCATAATAATCATAAGTATCGTTGCCCACTGGCACAGTCAGATACCCTGCCGGCAAATAGCTGACAGTAGCCCCAATAGGTGGTGGAACAACATTGTAACCGTTATTGTAAGGCTGGTAATAAACACCATTATCATAATAATACTGCTGGTTATTTAAAGAAAGGAGTATAGCGTCGGCAGTAAGTGTTGCTGCAAAAAAGCCAAACGGATGCCAGTATGGACCCCATATATAGGGATGGTAAGGATGGTAAAAATAAGGACGGGCGCCTCCATAAACATGATGAAAGGCATTTTCATTCCTGAATCCACCACCCACCGGGCGAGGCGCAGGATGGAATGCCCCTCTGCCAAAATCATGGGCGCCTATATTGCGGCCACCGCCGTTAATAGTTCTTACTGCGCCGCCGCCGCCTCTTGCACCGCCGCCACCACCTCGTCCGCCACCGCCGCCATGACCAAAACGTTGCCCCATAACACTTTGCGGAACACAGAACATAACCATGCACATAATAAATATTAAACTTGCAGGCTTTATTTTATTGAATGCTTTCATAATTGAAAATTGAAAAAGTAAAAAAATTATTTTTTTGCGGATAATGGAGTCAGCTTTATTTTCTTCGCGTTTGGCGGAACTTTAAATTCAAATATACTATTAGGTAAGTTGGGATTTATTTGCCAGTCGCAGTAAGTTGCTTCAAACTGCGGGTTCATTGGTTTGTCTGTGTAAACGATCACCATCTTTACAGGCAAATAAAATGCGTCGTCAGCTATCCAGAATTGAAAGCTCTTGTCCTTTGCAGTGCCGGCGATATGGAAACAGTCTTTACCATCCACCTTTGTCATACCAAGCATAACAAGATTATTTGCCGCTGCCAGAATATCGTCAACAAATGTAGGGTAGAGGAAATCAGCCACCGGGAAAACAATGCCGTAGGTTTTATTCATATAGTCTATCATTTCCACTACCGACGAAGGCACCTTCGTTTGCGCGTAGTGATTTTTATCCAATGAGTAGTAACTGAGCGTACTGCCATTATACAGCAGGTACCGGTTACCTTTATCCCCTTCCGACCTTACCAGCAATTTATCAGGCCCGCCCACATATACATGCTCTATATCAGAGTGTTTCACTAATCCCAACTCCTGGCTGCTCACATCATAAGTAGAATGTACAACAGCGCTACAGGAGCCAAGCTCGCCGATCGTCTGGCTCATCCTGTCGAGAATGGAAACGGCTACCGTATCAAACTTAGCTGTCTGGGCATTTATGCTGCCGCATAAAATGCAAATAAAAACCGAAAAGAAAAATCTTTTTTTCATTGGGAATTAGTTTTATAAAAAACAAAAAAGCAAAATTGTAAGTCAATAAATCTATATAAAAATCACGCCAACAGTGATTAAGACTAACACGCAATCCAAACGTTTAACCTGATAAACACAAAGATATTCATTTGTAAATAAATTAACATCGTTTTTTAGTTTTTTCTTTCACCCGCCGTAGCTTTTGCGAAGGAGGGTCGCCCGCCATATTCATATCTAAGGGGAGTATTCAGACCTCGCGGTACATACCACAATTTATTTAGCCATCGTTCGTTATCTTCGCACATATTACCATGCAGCAAGAATGAAGTTATCAGTAATTATCGTCAACTATAATGTAAAGTACTTTCTGGAAGTATGCCTTCATTCCGTATTACGGGCTGCGGAGGGTGTAGATGCGGAAGTAATAGTAGTGGACAATAATTCGGCAGATGGCAGTTGCGCTATGGTGCGGGAGCGGTTCCCATCGGTGGTGGTAATAGAAAATAAAGACAACAAAGGATTTTCAAAAGCAAATAACCAGGGAGCGGCCATAGCAAGGGGGGAATACATATTATTCCTGAACCCGGACACCGTTATGCCGGAAGATTTTTTCTCTAAAACCCTGGGGTATATGGACGCCCACCCCGAAGCAGGAGCTATTGGGCCGAGGCTCATAGATGGCAAGGGCCAGTTTGCCCCGGACGCTAAAAAATCCTTCCCTTCTTTATCCGTAGCTATTTTCAAGACAACCGGTATTAATAAGATATTCAGCAAGTCAGCCTTCTTTAATAAATACTATGCGGTACATATCGGCGAGCATGAGGTAGCCCCTGTTGATGTGCTATCGGGCTGCTGTATGATGGTGCGCCGGAAGGCAATGGATGAGGCCGGCGGAGCATTTGATGAAGATTATTTCATGTATTGCGAAGATGTGGACCTTTCGTACCGTATAGAGAAAGCGGGTTATAAAAACATCTACTTCCCGGAGGCCGACCTTATTCATTACAAGGGAGAAAGCACCCGCAAAATGACCCTCTCTTATGTGCGTATATTTAACGAGGCGTTGGTAACCTTTGTAAAAAAACATTATTCAAAAAAACAAGCCCGCTTATTTGTTCTGTTCATTAATGTGGGTATTATTTTACGGGCTGTGCTGGGCGCCATTAAGCGTGTTTTGAAAGAATTGCACATGCCATTGTTCGATGCGCTTATATTGCTGCTTACGCTATGGGGTATCAAAAATTTCTGGGTGGAAGAAGTGAAAAATATAATGCCTATCCGCCCTGCGATAGTTTATGTAACCTTCCCGGTCTATATCGCATTGTGGCTGATAACGCTCTATCTCAATGGCGCTTACGACCCTCCCTACCGCGCATTAAAAGTAACACGCGGCATGATCATAGGCACAGTAGCCATACTCGCCTACTATAGCCTTTTGCCGCCAGAGTTCCGTTTTTCGCGGGCGATAATAATATTTTCAGGTTTTGCCGGAACAGTGACGCTGCTTGGCCTGCACGAACTATTGTACCGGATGGGCATATTGCGGTTCATACCCTACGATAAACTGCCACGCAAAGCTGTGATAGTGGCAGAAGAAAATGCTTACCGGCAAACTGCGGCAACACTGCAACAGGTAAATTACGCCCCCGAACTATCGGGACGTATAAGCCCGCAAAACGAAAAAAAAGACGCACTTGCACCGCTCCCCGAAATGAAACAACTGCTCTATACAGCGGGTATCAACGAAGTTATTTTTTGTATCAATGGCCTTTCTTATACACAGGTATTTGGCCAGATGCAGCATTGCGGCAAGGACTACGAATACAAGATACATCTACCTGGCAGCCAAAGTTTTGTGGGTAGCAATTCCAGCAGCACTTCCGGCGACCTATATACCATAGACCGCCGTTTCAACCTTTCAGATTTCGCGCAGATCAGGAATAAACGCTTAACAGATATTTCGTTTGCGCTATTGTTCCTTGTCATTTTTCCATTCACCTTCTTTATCATCAAAAAGCCGGGAGCATTTTTTATAAACTGTTTTAAAGTATTGTTTGGAAGAAAGACCTGGGTGGGCTACTCAACAGGCGTACCTACTG
>Ga0206818_1098_pt1 | contig 18812 bp, 15 predicted proteins | sample Alteio_BWOrgCont_86_FD_152881 | JGI IMG/M metagenome (GOLD analysis project Ga0206818, IMG submission 152881) | Enriched cells from forest soil in Barre Woods Harvard Forest LTER site, Petersham, Massachusetts, United States -... | ecosystem: Environmental > Terrestrial > Soil > Temperate forest >...
GCTTGTGCCAATAAATAAACCAGAAAGGCATTCAGGCAATGGATAAGGAGATTGACCCATCGATACCCGGGAGGATGTAAGGCACACCAATGATAATTGAACGCAAAGCTCAACCCCACCAGGGACCTGGTGTTAAAGGCATTGAAAATCTTCGGGACATTGATGGTCTTGACGGCCTCATTATCGACGATGGAAGAATTATCGTCAAAACAGAAAGTGGGGCTTTGTAAGGGAGTCAAATAAAGGACAACACCCCACAATAGGATGGCCAGGAACACCCCTAGGTCTAATTTGCTGAAATTATTGATTGGATTTTTCAAGCCAGGTCTTGACAACTGGGGCCTTACCCTCTTCGATGGATTTTTTGACATTTTGGACCAGGCTTTTAAGCTCTGTCACCTGCATCTGCACGCCCTGGATGGTGGCCGGCGGCTGGTTCCTGTTTTGGACAAGGCCCTGGAACCCGGCGCTTTCCAGGGTCTTTCTTAACAAGGCACGGGTCTCTTCCACCGCATCCGTGATTTCTTTGATCTTGTCATCGGAAGGATGTCCGATGCCGGAGACTGACTTTTGCAATTGCGCCACCGAGGCATTGATCTGGGTGATCATATCATAAGCATCAGAAGATTTTCCGTTGGTCCCAAGCTCAGTGCTCAAATTCTGGAGTTCGGTATACGTCTGATTGGCCACTGTTGTCAGGGATGGATCTGCACCTGTCTGGCCGCTGACCTGGGCGACCTTGCCAAAGACCGTGAGCATCTGGCCGGAATCCGTCGGGGTCCCTAAATAACTTTGTACGCCGGTCAGCGCATTCATAATGTCTGTTGTGCTGTAGGTACCCCACTTGGTGATAATGGTATTGACATTGGTATTAACGCCTGAAATTTTTCCAAAGAGCGTGTTATTGGCTGCCGTGTCCGTTATGGTGCCGACGATGCTCTGGATACCGCTCACATTGGCATTGATGGTATTGATGGTCGTAGACAAGGTGTTGAGTGTGCCGGCAATGCTGGTCAAGTCGGAAGAAGTGCCGACATTGATCATGACACTGTCCGAACGTTTGGCGTTAGGTTCAGTACAGACAATGGTAAAAGCACCGTTAGGCCAGCTAAAGGTAATTGCTTTGGTGTAAATACTGGTACCGGGGACCGTGCTTGGAATGGCCTCGGACATCACGGCAGAAAACCGCTCTACATTATTAACATCATATACCGCAATCTGCGGCAGATTAGCCCCTGTCAAACCTGCATCTGTTTGATAACTGACAACGACGGTGCCACCGGAATCAACAGTGGTCGGCATATTTAAAATCCTGGCATGAAGCTGGCCTAATTGGGCGCTGGTGGCCAAGGGTGCCAAGGCACTGGACAATTGCGCGTTTGTCACCAACGGGGCCACTGCACTGGCGATGCTGGAATTCGTTGCTAATGGGGCCAAAGCGTTTGTTAACTGAGCATTTGTTACCAAGGGCGCCACTATACTGGCTACTCCTGAACTCGTCGCCAACGGTGCTAATTGCCCCGTTAATTCCGTACTCGTCACTAACGGGGCTACTGCACCTGCTACCCCTGAACTCGTCGCTAAGGGTGCCAACTGTCCTGTCAATTCAGCACTCGTTACCAAAGGCGCTACCGCACTCACTACCCCTGAACTCGTTGCCAATGGTGCCAATTGCCCTGTCAACTCCGCACTCGTCACCAACGGGGCCACGGCATTCGTTAATTGTGCGCTGGTGGCCAATGGTGCCAGTTGTCCTGTCAATTGCGCACTCGTCACTAACGGGGCCACCGCATTCGTTAATTGCGCACTGGTGGCCAAGGGGGCTAACCCTGTTGATAACTGCGCTGTCGTTACTAACGGGGCCACGGCATTCGTTAATTGCGCACTGGTGGCCAAGGGGGCTAACCCTGTTGATAACTGCGCTGTCGTTACTAACGGGGCCACGGCATTCGTTAATTGAGCGCTGGTGGCCAAGGGGGCTAATTGACTTGTTAATTCAGCACTCGTGACTAAGGATGCTACTGCATTCGTTAATTGAGCGCTTGTTGCCAATGGTGCTAACCCTGTTGATAACTGCGCCGTTGTCACTAACGGGGCCACGGCATTCGTTAATTGAGCGCTGGTGGCCAAGGGTGCCAATTGACTTGTCAGTTCAGCACTTGTCACCAAAGGTGCCACCGCGCTCGCCATACCGGCACTGGTGGCAATAGGTACTAACGCATTACTCAACTGCGTGTTCGTGACCATATTGCTGTGAGTGGCATTGACCAGGGCCCCGATCGTGCCCGCGCTAAGCGGGTCCGTCGCTGAACCCAGATTGTTAAGGAGGGTCGTTGTATTTGTATTGATCGTGCTGATGGTGGTCGTAAATGGGGTCAGCGAACCTCCAAGGGCGACCAGGGAATTCCAATTAACTCCTGAAATTTGGGTCAATGTCCCGTTGAGGTTGGTGAGTGTGGATGAAAGGTTCTGCACTGTTGAGGAAGGCACCAGGCTGATGGTCATGCTGTCAACGCTATTACTGGCACCTGTGGACAGGTCAGAAACGGTGATGGTGTAATCCCCGTCAATTTGAGTATGGTCAGGGTTCGTATCAAGCGGTGTTGCTGAAACATAAGGGAATTGGATGGAAGCAGTAAAAATTTCCCTGTCCCCCACTATCGGCCCGGCCGTCATCACCGTAGGTTCTACAGGATACACGAAATCGTTGGTATTTTCAGCAAATGGGTCCTGGACGCTGATATTGGGGGGCGCCGCGCTTGAAAGCCTGGCCACGGCGATAAACTCAATGGTAATAGTATTGCCTTCAGTTTCTGTTGTTTCATGGTTTAAAATTTTTGACAGTACTCCTCTTTCAAGTTCAATGCTCAATTGCGCGCTGGTCACCAAAGGCGCCACAGCATTTGACAACTGGGTGCTTGTTGCCAATGGCGCTAATCCCGCTGACAATTGCGCTGTCGTCACTAACGGGGCCACCGCACTGGCCATCCCGGAACTTGTTGCCAACGGTGCTAATCCTGTTGATAATTGCGCCGTCGTCACTAATGGCGCCACGGCGTTGGCCATCCCGGAACTTGTTGCCAAGGGTGCTAATTGTGTTGATAACTGTGCCGTCGTGACCAATGGCGCCACTAAACTGGCCTCCCCTGAACTTGTTGCTAACGGTGCTAACCCTGTTGATAATTGCGCTGTCGTCACCAACGGAGCTACCGCACTGGCTATGCCTGAACTCGTTGCCAATGGTGCTAACTGTGTTGATAACTGTGCCGTCGTGACCAATGGCGCCACTAAACTGGCCTCCCCTGAACTTGTTGCTAACGGTGCTAACCCTGTTGATAATTGCGCTGTCGTCACTAACGGAGCTACCGCACTGGCTATGCCTGAACTTGTGGCCAACGGTGCTAACTGTGTTGATAACTGTGCCGTCGTGACCAACGGAGCCACCGCACTGGCCACCCCTGAACTCGTCGACAATGGTGCCAACTGACCTGTTAATTCGGCACTCGTGACCAAAGGTGCCACTAAACTGGCCTCCCCTGAACTTGTTGCTAACGGTGCTAATCCTGTTGATAACTGTGCCGTCGTGACCAATGGTGCCACTAAACTGGCCTCCCCTGAACTTGTTGCTAACGGTGCTAATCCCGTTGATAATTGCGCGCTGGTGGCCAAGGGTGCTAACCCTGCCGTCAATTGCGCGCTGGTGGCCAAGGGTGCGACGGCATTGGTCAATTGCGCATTGGTGGCCAAAGGTGCCAGCTGTGCGCTTGTCGCCAAGGTCGAAACAGCGTCCCAATTGACAGCACTATTGCCCGGAAGCAAGGTCATGATGACACTGTCCGAACTGCCGGTGGTGGGATCATTGCAGATAATGGTATAGTCACCCGTCGCTGTTAATGGCGCCACCCCAAAAGAAAGGTCATAATACCAAATCTTGTTGGCCCCATTCTCCGTGTCCGCAGTCATGTTCAGCCCTGAAATAGCAAGGCCGTTACTCGGATTATAAACCGTAATTTGAGGCGCTGAAGCCCCCGGGATCGGGTTATTGGCTGATCTGCTGACCCGATAGAGCACGCGGACTGTCTGTGCCGGAAATGAGCTTGAGCGGTTGAGTATCCTTGAACTTACCTGATCTATTTGTTCAGGCAAGCTGGTCTGCGCGTCCTGGTTGATCTGGCTGACCTGTGAATACAGGGTGGTGGTTTGGTTCTCCCCCACCGCTGCCCCTATACTTTGGATGTCCGTCCAATTAATGGTATCTGTTTTAGCTTTGATATCGGTTACGTTCGTCCAGTTGACTTCGCCGTTAAGATTTGTCACTCCTGTATCAATGGCATTGACCGTGTTGGTCAAATTTGAATTCACGGCACCGATGGAATTATTCAGGTTATTAAGCATCGTTGGTTCAACAAGATTGTAGGAAGTGTTGGTGTAATAACTGGTGCTTCCGCCTTTGAGGGTAACAGTGACAGCGCCGTAATAAATATTGTTTAGATTAAGAATAGCCACGTTCAACGGTATTCTAAAGACATAGGATGTGGGATCCAGACAACCGCTGTCAGGGCTTGGCGTACAGGATGAACTTGCGGAAGCGGTCAGGGTCGCCACAGTGGCCCCTGTGGCGTCTGTTAATGTCACTGAACATGTATCGGCAGGACTGGTGGTATTATAGCTGGTCACTATATCACTGCTGGTAGGGTCCTGCATCCAGCAATTAATGGCATAAGTCCCTGTACCTGTGCCGGAAGAATTATAAGTCAAGTTGGAAAAAACATTATAGGCGCTGGGAGCTGCCGGCTTCATCAGTACAGTTATGGTCTCTTGATAACTTGACGGCACCCAATTATTATCCACATATTCAGCATACACAGGATTAGTACTGGTCTGCAAAAGGTCCGTCTGATAAGTGCTATAAGGATAGAGCCTCAAATAGGTGCCATTTGAATAGTTTTCATATCCATAGGATGTTTTTAAAACAACCGGCAGGCCACTTACTATTGTATTAGTCAATTGGGTGTCTGAAATTTCTATGGGCGTGACTTCACTGACACCGTCAGACGAGAGAGGCACCCAGGTAATGTTATAATAAATGACGTTGACTAAAAAATTCACCGAAACATTTGATTGCAGGTCCTTGACCGTGATAGTGACCGGAATACTGTAATCATTGGCCCCATTCCCGTTGCTTAACAGGAACGCCTGTATGTCTTGGAACAAGTTGGATTGCGTGGATGCGTCCGCGGGATAGGCCTGTTTGGCGATATCATTGATGATATCCAGCGCCTGGTCCCATTGAATGGTACAAACAGTTGCGGTCGCGGGATTAGTGCTGATGCTGGGGCAATAACTCCCGCTGACGATGCCGCTGTCTGAATCCAATGTATTTGAGTACGTATGGCCGCCGACGGTGCTTGAATAGGAAATTTTTAAATTACGGGCCACCCCGGTGCCGGATGTGTTGCCGGCACCAATATATCCGGTATACGTCCAGCTGATATTTTTACTGCTGTCAGGGTCTCCTACTGCCCAGGTGTTATTAGTACTGGTCGTGGCCACGATTTTAGGAAGGATTTTAAAAGAATTCGGCGCTTCATAGCAGTTGGTGAGAGTAGAATCACAAATTTGGATATAGACTGTCGGGGAAATTTGGTCAGGCACGGTCCAAGTGGCCGAATAATTAGTACCGCTTGTGTTGGTGATTGTTCCGGTAGTTGTCGGGTTCCAATGCACCTGGTCGGTGCTTATCCTTAAGACGGAACTGGTTGTCGCAATGCTGTTGTTCCATGTAATGGTGGGGGTCGTGTCCCCTACATTAAAATAAGACCCGCTGGTGGCCGTGCTGTTGGTCAAATTGCTGACGACTAAATTAGTGTAAGAAGCCGTCACCTGGAAAACACTGCTGTTTAAGGAAGGCATGGAAGGCGCGTTTGTGCTAGTGGCGCATAACTCATAATATCCTGAATTATTAATTATTACGTTTGTAAACTGCGCTGTTGGATTGGGAGCGCTGCCGGTGACCGAAGGGGCCAGGTTTGTCGTTGTTCCTGTAAAACCGGTTGCAGTGCACGTAGAACCGCATGAGCTGGACAAAGAACTGGTACAGGTGATTAAGCCTAATGAAACCGGATTGGTCGTAGAGCCTCCCACATTTTGGTCCCAGGTCCAGGTGCTGCCGCTTTCCGATTCAATGGTAACGGCGTCATTAAAAGTAGTGACGCTCGCTTGAAGGGTCGTCGTCGAAGGGGTGAACACATGCAATCTGGAAGGTAAAAGAGTAACGGTGGTTGAAGCGGTATATGTACTCTGGTCGGGATCAGCTCCTCCTCCGCTCAGATTTTGATCATTGGAATCCGCCACCTGGATTTTGGCGCTGGTACTGGTACTGACATAGGGAGTTATGAAAGATGTTAAAGAAGGCGCGTTTGACGCCCAATAAGTCGTTGTCTGGTCGCTTAAAGCCCCCAAACTAGACCAGGTGGTCCCTCCATTAGTCGAAGAGGAAACATTGTAGCCATAAGGTGTGCTGGTGCTCCAATCAAGAGGTTTGGCGTATGGACAGGCCCCTGAAATCCTGCAATCCGTCCAACTGATGTTCTGGGTGCTGTCCATGACCCCGCTGACCCATGTGGCACTATCAGAAACAGCCCCGATGGCGATCGGCGATTGGACGGTAAATGTAACATTAGGGGTCTGTTGCAAAGAAGATGTAGGGTCTGTCGCATAGAGTTTATAGCCCGTGGCGGAACTTACCGTTTCAAAATAATAGGAACTAAAATCCGCCTGTCCGCTTGAGGCCTGTGTTTGGGCGGTAGGGCAAAGCTGGTCTGATGAATAATGACAACTGCTGTTGCCATTGTCATAAATACCCAATAAGACATTATTGCCATCCTTTAAATTCAAAACAACATAGTCACTGCATTGTTGGATCCCATATCCGCTTGAAACACTGCAAATCCCACTGGTGTTATCAGCGTAATTCTGAAGGTCTGCCGCAAAATAACCGGTCGCCCCGGAATTCGACCCTCCCAGCGATGAGAAAGGTTGTCCAGGGTACATATGGATCAAGGAATAAGAACACGTCGGAGTACCGACGGAATCATATTGAAACGCCAGCGCGTAAGGCCCGGGACTGCCCCAATTCGATGTGTAGGAGGAATCATTATCAACGCACCAGCCGCTTCCGACACCTCCATTGTAGTTGGCAGCAAGGGCTTGATCAGCCCCCTGCACCATGGCCATACACAGCAAAAAAATATAAGCAACTTTTTTTATGTCCATAATCTTTTATTGTTGCGGGGCCGACCTTGCGCAACGGACCCCCACATCAGACCTAAAATCGCCGCTGGTACTGCTGGAATTTTGAAAACTAGTACGAACTTCCGGACGGCCGACATAATTCGTTGTATTCCAACTCCCCCCTCGCGTGCCGCCAAAATCAGCGGTATAGGCGGTTGTGTCATCCGCGGCCCCATCAACACTACTATAGCCCGGCCAATCAGAATTCGTGGCAAACCCATCTAATGTCCCGCCGCTGGACCCTGTAGACAAATTACCATTGCCATTGGTCCCGTAAAAAGGCACACTCCCCCATGTTGTGGGGCCAGCGCCGGTTTGGGCTTCAATATAAACTACCGGTTTATTAAGCCCACCTGCCAAGTCCATGACCCCCCAATAAGAGGCGCCTGATTGGGCAGCTGTAAGTGACGGAGAACAAGTTACTGCGGTGGTACCACTATAACAGGTAGATGCCCAGCCTACGCGAAAGGGGCCTAATCCATTTCCCCCGGCAGTACTTCCCGTATCACTTGGCCCTAAAACCGATGTTGAAGTCCAGTTGACGCCCTCATTAGTCAGTCCCGCATTGATAAGACCTGAATACAAGGAATCTGTGGGCCAATTAACAGCTGTTGTACCCCAAGGATAGGTCAAATAATTAGGAGGCGCTAAATTTTTAAGAGTAACAATCCCGTGGTATTGTAAATTTGTCAGGGGTGCCTGGGCAGCCCTTGAAAATTCCAATTCCGTCAGAGGACGCAATCCAGACCATGCTGCAATAGCATCATTATGCCTCCAATCAACATAATTGCATGCGATCCATGGCCCCACATTATGGGCCGGATTCGGATCCACATAAAAAGGAGAACCACTGGGATTATAACTATTAGGCCATGTGATCGGACTGGTACTGCTGAAACTCGTGGGAACCATGATGCCATTGCGGTTGGAAACCACGCCCGAATTGCTAAAAGCATAGATGTTGATAGGGCTGGTCCTTCCCTTTATACCGCTAGCTATTAAGTTGCCTTGTTGATAACGCGTCAAGGTGTTTAAAAAGCTCACCATTTGGCCCTGTGTCAGGTCATATTTCATGATATAAAAAGATTTCGTTCCTTTAGGGAAGGTATCAAGCACTGTCACATTAGGACTGGGTCCAGCAGAATAGGTTACTGTGGCAGTTGGACTTGCTGCTGCGGCCCCGACTGTAAAATTTGGTTCTGTTTGGTCGGTGTTAATCGTCATTAAATAAGGAGGATCGTAGTTTTTCCCTGAAACGGTGAAGGTTGTTGTACTTGTTTCAAAACTGGATCCTGAAGTAGTCGCGTTCGAACCATTGTTATTGGATGCGGAGCCATCCCCTAAAGATGTATACGTCGAATGACTTGAATCAAGGGAAGCATAACTACTCGCAGGGCTTAAACTGGGAATATACACCATTTCAAGGGCCATGACCTGTATATCGGCTTGCAGGGCCTGGGAATTTGTAAGGCCCTGGGCCCCATAATTCCAAATAAATTTGACTTGTTGGACTGAAAGCGTCCCTGTATTTGAAGCCGAAGCAAATGCCCCCTGCTGATGCGGTTGGATAAAAGCACCTACAGTAATATAGCCAGGAGTGATTGTCCCGCCGGTCAGGGTACAGGTTGATCCTGAACATGTGCCGCAAGTATTGGTGGTGTTTACAGTCGCTCCTGTCCCTGAAGGGACAGCGCCTACGGAACAATACGGCACATTGGGGCTGGTCGCGGAACCGACATTATGGATCACACATGTATTGTTATACGTGGTGGGATCGCAATAATAATCTATAGGCGCAATAATATCTATGTTGGTACAAGGGCTTGCATTAGCGGCGTTCATGCTCTCGCATACCCCTTGAGAAAAACCAGTGGGGTTTATGACGCCGGTCGGTATGGAGTAATAATTTTTTATGACAGAGCAGCTGGAACCGGCACAACTGTCAGTTGGGGAAACATTCAAATAAACCGGATGCCAAACAGGAGGAGCGGCTAAATTGGAATTGTCCAGGTATTTCAAAAAAACCCATGCAGCGTCATTATTGATATTGTCATACCATGAATTGTTCCAGGAAATATCAAACTGTATGGTCATTGTTTGGGTTGACGAATTTTGTGTCTGCAAGACATTTTGTACGGTAATATCATTGGCCTGGGCCAACGGGCATAAAAAAAGGCACATGATGGCCAATGTGCCTGTTAAACCCAGGGTGTTTAGTTTGCTTGTCATGATACTGCTCCTTGGAGCCCCAGCGGGACGTATAATAATATAGCTTAAGGCCCTTGTTTAAAGTATACCTGTTATTTTAGCTTATGCCACCCAACATTTTATCCAACCTTTGTATCGAATCCCTCACCCCATCGGCCTGCGGGTCATGAGGGGCAAGTTCCAAATATTTCTGATAATGTTCAATGGCCCGTTGGGGATCATTTTGATGGGCATCATAAATCAAGGCCAAATTGTAATGGGCGTCCGCATCATCGGAGTTTATCTGCAGGACTTTTTCATATTCTTTGATAGCATCATCAAATCTCTCCTGCTCCTGGAGCATAACGCCTAGGTCATAATGGGCATCTTCGAGCTCTTTGCGTAAAGGCACCAACTGCCTATTGGACAAAGACGGCAGTGGGGTTTCTTTTTGCTGAAGGACTTTATAAAGATATTGTTTTAAGGCGGTGTTTTGCTGGGTAAGGGCTTTCAAGGCATTGATCAGCTGCTGCTGATGGGCCCTTAACTCCTGGTTTTCTTTTTTTAAATAAGCATTGGCGCTGAAGGCCGTTTGCAGGCTGGTGCCATTATTGTCTTGGGCCCAAGATAACGACGGTAAGGAAAAAAAAGAAATACCGAGCCAGAGACATGCCTTAATCATCACTCCTCATCCCCTTGGGCTTTAGATTGTCGTCTTCCTGTACCGGTTGGACATCTTGGGCCCCATTCGCAGGCCTGGCCTCATCATTGATTTGGGTCTCTTCATTGATTTGGGCGTCCTCATTACTTGTATCAAAAGGTGCCGACGCCGGATCTATCGGCGCAGCTGTGCTGTTGTCAGGGATGCCATCACCATCCCCGCTGATGATGTGGGGAGTGATCATGACAACGATCTCGCTTCTCTCCACCCCCGTGGAGGTGTTCCTGAAAAGGGAACCCAGGTAAGGGATCTGTCCCAGGACAGGCAATTGGTTGACGCTCTTGACTTTCTCATCTTTGCGAAGCCCCCCGATGATCACTGTCCTGCCGTCTTTGATCAATACCGTCGTCTCCGCGGAAGTTTTATCGACTTGCGGCACCTGGTTGGTCACTTGAGGGGCGATGGTATAGGTCAGCGGGGTACCGGCGGTGGATATCTCGGGCTTGAGCTTGATGCTGATATACCCGTCATCGTTGATAAAAGGTGTCAGCGTCAGGGTGACACCCACGTCGATAAAAGCCACCTGGGCGGCGGTCGTGGAGGCGACAGTGCCCGAGGCCACGGTCGTCGTCACATAGGCCTGGGTCGTTCCGACGACGATCTTGGCCTCCTGGCCATTGACCACCGCAATGCTGGGTGAAGAAAGGTTACGGGTCTCGCCGAATTCCTGCAGGATCTGCACCACGGCCGATGCCAGCCGGGTGCCGCCTCCTATTTGAAAATAATTCGGAGAGGTGGGCAAATTGTCCAGGGAAACGGATGACAGGGGAAAATTACCCCCAAAATTAAGGCCTTCAAGTTTGGCTTCATCAAAGACCTTGTTCCAGTCCACCCCCATGCTGTTTCTTTTGTCTAAGATCACCTTGATGATTTTGACTTCAATAAGCACCTGTTTTGTTTTCTGGTCCATGCCCCTGATCAAGTCCTCGACTTCCTTCATCCGATCGGGGAAGGCCGTGATGATCAGGTGCTGATTGCGTTCATCAACGGCAACGGTGCCGGTTTTTTTGGCATCCAGCCTCTGGGCCAGGATGGCCTGGATATCTTTGGCCTTGGCGTATTTGAGGTCAAATGTCCTGGTCAGCGTCACCCTGTCCAAATCATTGATGGCCTTTTGCATTTCAACAATTTTCTCAGGGGTGTCGACCAAAATGACAGCACCGGACTCTTCGTCCACCATCACCTTGCCGATATCGCTTTTTAATATATCGATGGCTTTAAAAACAGAATCAGGCTTGGCGTATTTTAAATTAATGATCTTGACCACGCGGGAATCGGAAAAATTACTGCCATGGATGCTCTTGTATTCCCTATCACTCATCACATAAAGGACATCTCCCCTGGTTTCATAAGCAAGGCTGTTGGCCTGCAGGATAATGTTCAACGCTTCCCTGGTGGTGACATTCTTAAGGAACAGGGACACCCGCCCCTCGACGTCCTTGGCAGCGATGATATTAATACCCGCCTTCATGGCCAAAAATTTAAGGGCATCCACGATGTCCATGTCGCGAAGATCAAGCGCGATGCGGTGGTTCAAGCCTTCTTCAATGGAGCCAGCAGCCGGCGGCACCAAAGAAAAAACATCCCCCGATGAAAAAGGGACAAAGACAAAAAGAAAAAGGAAGGCTGTCCTCAACATGTGCTGTATCTTCATAGCAATTCAACCTGACTGTTGCCGGATTGTAAAATGACCCTGTCTTGAAGAATGGACTTGATCTTAAGCCCCCTGATCTGGTCTCCCACCTTTAAAAAATACATTTTTTTGGCTGCTTTGTCTTCGATCATCACTTCCGTATCATCCCCCTGGTATATGCCTGACAAATTTAAATCTTTAATCATGGCCTGCAGGTCCGCCTGGGACGCCTGCGGAACCTGGGCTGCCGGGCCAGGCAACCGGGGCTTGGGCGGCGGTATGGGATGAAAAATGTCCCTTTTTTCGGCCTCCTGCGTGTAATTTTCTACAGGCATAAAATCCTGCGGGGACGCCGCAACAGGAACAGCCCCTGACTCCGCCAGCGCACTCCGGGCCAATTCAGAAACCCCGGGGCGGCGGCCTAAAATATCCGCCCCCGCCCAAAAAACAAGCACTCCCAAAACAAGGACAAGGATGCCATTAATGGCTTTCAAATTAATGCTGCTGCCGGGAACGTCGACGGTATGGGTCTCCGGCGGACCACCTGCCAAACCTTCCATCATCTGCCGCCAAATATCCTGATGCTTGGGTTTTTTGGCTTCGGGCGGATTTTTCCCCTCCCGGATGGCATTAAACAATCTTTCTTCCGGAGAAACTTCCTTTTTCATACCGGTTGGACTTCTTTTTGAATAATAGCCTGTATGACTTCCTTATCAACGATCGTTTTTTTATACATCACCAAATATTCCAATGCGTCATGGCAGAGCATGGCTATCCGGCGCGGATAACCTTGAGTACGGCAAAAAATGGCCCTGATGGCGTTTTCATGAAAAAGATATTCCCGGGAATCATGCCCTGCCCGGGCCAACCGGAATTGAATAAGGGACTCGACTTCCCTTTCGTCCAAAGGATAAAGTTCATATTTAAGGGCTATCCTGTCCCACAAATTTTTAATTTGACTGATCTTAGGCAGGAATTCAGGCTGCCCCAATAAAATCAGCTGAAGGGTCTTGTATTCGTTGGTTTCATAATTGAGCAGGGAACGCAAAACTTCCAGGCAGGCCGGCCCCATTTTCTGGCATTCATCGATGATCAGGACAATGGTCTTACGCTGTTCCACTCCCTGCTCGAAGAGAAACCTCTCGATTATTTTCATATAATCCAAAACAGTCAGGCGCTGCGGATCAAGGACATCAAAAGGGATATGAAGACGTTCCATCAAATCAGCCAAAAATTGTTGAGGGGTATCATAAATGGGGTTAAGGATGATCGTGACGATGACATTCGGTTCATTGGACAAGTCCTGGGACAGCTTACGGCTTAGTGTTGTTTTACCGGTGCCCACGTCACCAATGACAAGGCCCATGCCCCTTTTGAGATCAATGGCAATTTTCAGACGGTAAAGTGCTGCTTTATGTTCTTTGGATTCATAAAAAAAATCCGGATCCGGGGATGTGGAGAAAGGTTCTTTATATAGTCTTAATAATTTATAATAGCTCATTCAGTTTTATATAAAAAGGTCATTAATACTCCCCTTTTAAGATTAACAAAAAAGACGGACTTATCAACAAGATTGTGAACTAAATTCAGGGGATAATCCGTGATTTCCGGACCCATTATTTTTTCTTGACAGTGCGCTTCAAGGCCTTGGTCATACGGGCCTTGGCTTCTTCCTTGCTTTTGCCTTCGGTGAGATGTTCCTTGCAGATAGCGGCATAGCCGCTGCGGTTTTTGATTTTGAAAACGGTGATTTTGTTTTGAGCCATGGTCACGCCTCCTTGGGTTTATCGGGCCGTTGGACGGTCAGTATTTCTCCTAAACTTGCGTAGTGGTTTGCGCCTAAACGGGCCAGCGGGTTGATCTTGGCAGGGTCTATGATGATACGGTTTTTATTTTGGCTGACAGCTTCTTCATCTATCCAAATACGGTTGATCTTGCCTAAGATCAATCCCTGGGGATCTTCGCCTATTGCGTGAATGGCATATTTTTTACACAGGAAGGCGACCTTGGCAGCCTTGATCTTAGGCAGCGGCCATCCCTCGACGTTCTCTACGCAGATATGAAATTTATCAATTTCAGAAACGCCGTGAGGCAAAACAGATGAGGAATTGCTGACGTCATGGACTTGTTCGACGGAAGGAATATGCACGACAAAATCTTTGCGTTCAGCGATATTGACCCAGGTGTCTTTGCGATTGGCCTCATCCTTCCATCCTACTGAAAGCATGAGAATGGGCGGATTGCTGGTAATGGCGTTAAAAAAAGAAAACGGTGCCAAGTTATAAGTCCCCGTGCCATTATCCGAAAGCACCCAGGCAATCGGCCTCGGGATGACAAGCTGGATCATCAAGAAATAAATTTGGTCAGCAGTATATTGGTTGCAATCGATGAGCATCGGCCATGTCCCGGATTCCCGCTTTCGCGGGAATGACAATAATAATTATTGGAATGAGAATTAATTAGATTCTTTTTTTAAAGCTGCAATAAAATCAGGATTGACAGTGTCGCCTAAGCTTTGGGTTTTGTGTACATCGGCCCATGCTTTATCATATTGTTTTAACTGATAATACGCAACAGCTCGATTAAAATAAACTCTTGGGTAATGGGGGTTGATTTCTATGACCTTGGTCAGATCAGCGATGGCTTCATTAGGGCCATTCTCCCGAAGGTAGGTCAGAGCGCGGCCCATATAGCCTTTGGCCACCTTGGGGTTGATGGCAATGGCTTGGCTAAAATCATCAATGGCCTGCATCCCAAAACCTTGCTTATAATAAATCGCCCCGCGCAGATAATAGGCAATGCTATCTTTGGGGTTGATCTCAATGGCTTGGGTAGCATCGGAGACCGCATCGGTTAAATCGCCGGATTTAACATAGGCAAGGGCACGGTTGGTGTAGGCGTCTGCGTTATTATGGTTTGCGGCAATGGCTTTGGAAAATTCAGCGATCGCCTTGCCTGTTTGGGCGTGGGCGGAAGAAATGCCTAAGAACAATATACAAATGATGGAAAAAAAATTCATTTAATATATTTTTCTGCTAATTGGGGAACATCTTCCAGGCGCACGTCGCTGTGCCAGGTATTTTCGGGATAGACCATGATATTGACACCTTTGGCACACTGGCCTAAACATCTGGCCTGGGCGACACGGATGTTCGGATGGAGTTTGCGCTCCTTGGCGATCTCACGCAATTTGCGGAAAACCTCTTCCCCCTTATGGTCCCCGCAGGATGCTTTTTCTCCGTTGGCATTGTTGGTGCATACAAAAATCTGGCGCTGATAGGGTGTGTTATTTGTCTGCATAAGCAAATCTCCTGAATATATACCCGAACAAACGCGGCGGAATTATTTTTTGTACCATGACACGCATCCACGATGAAAAATCCGAAACATAACGCAAGCCCGGATGGGATTTATTGACGATCTTTTCAATAAGCCGGGCCACGTCTTCCGGGTCGCGGTTGATATTCCTGGTATATTTTTGGGCCACATGATTTAATTTTTGGCTGAATTTATAATAGGGACTTTGGGTATTATCAAAATTCCCGGCATAATGTGCATTTTCAGCAAAGATCCTGGTCGGATAAGAGCCCGGCTCTACCAAAGAAACTGAAATGCCAAACAAGGCCAATTCAAAATTAAGGCTTTCACTGAATCCCTCCAAAGCCCATTTGCTGGCATTATACGCGCCCAGGCATGGAGAACCCACTTGGCCGGCTATGCTCGAGATATTGATTATTTTGCCCTGTCCCCGCCGGCGCATCAACGGGATGACTTCACGGCAGGCATTTTGCACGCCGAAAAAATTTGTTTCCATCTGCGCGCGGATCTCTTCTGCGCTTAAGTCTTCAAAGAAACCGGCGATGCCATAACCGGCATTGTTGACAAGCACATCAATGTGAAAATGTTTTTTTTGGATCTCTTCGACGATATTCTTAATGGTGGCAGGTTTGGTGACATCAAGTTCCCGGATAAATGCCTGTGCCTTGCGCTTGGCCAATTCATCTTCTAAAGCCTGCTTCCTGGACAAATCCCGCATGGTGGCCCAGACAAAATGGCCTTGGGATGCCAGCCGCACCGCGGTCAGGAAGCCAAAACCACTAGAACATCCTGTGATTAAAATTACTTTTTGATTATCCATGTCAGGAATTACAAATTTGTAGCTTTTTGGAGCAATAAACAATCAACAAGTGTCAGGGCGATCATGGCTTCGGCGACCGGGACTACCCTCGGCGCCAGGCAGGGATCGTGGCGGCCTTTGACCTGGACCTCAACCTGCCGGTGTTTTTCGTTAAGGGTTTTTTGCAGTTTAGATATGGATGACGGCGGCTTTAAAGCCATGCGAATAATAATGTCCTCACCGGTGGATATGCCGCCCATGATGCCGCCGCTATGATTGGTGGCTGTTCCCACCTTCTTATCTTTAAGGATAAAACGGTCATTATTCACAGAACCTGTCAGCTGGCTGGCCCCAAACCCTTCGCCGAATTCAATGCCTTTGACTGTCGCAATGGACATCAAGGCCTGGGCCAAACGGGCGTTAAGTTTATCGAAACAAGGGTCGCCTAAACCCGGCGGGCAATTCTTAACGACACACTGGAGTATGGAACCCAGTGAATCACCGTTTTTGCGGGCTTTTTCAATTTTAGATATCATGACGGGAGCAACCTTGGCATCAGCCGTACGCACCGCGTTATTTTCGATTGTCCTGTAATCAATATTTTTGGCATAGGTGTCACCAACGGCCAAGGTGTACACAATAATTTCGACCTTATGCCTGGCCAAAATCTTTTTGGCCACGGCCCCGGCAGCCACCCGGCAGGCGGTCTCGCGCCCGGAAGAACGCCCGCCACCGCGATAATCGCGTATGCCGTATTTGGCCATATAGCTAAAATCCGCGTGCCCGGGACGGAACACATCTTTGATGTTCTCATAATCTTTGGAACGCTGGTCTTCATTGCGGATCAAAATGGCCAATGGCGCGCCGGTGGTCTTGCCTTCAAAGACACCGGAGAGGATTTCAGCACGATCGGACTCTTTACGCTGGGTCGTGATGGTACTTTGCCCGGGACGGCGGCGGTCTAAATCTTTTTGCAAATCAGCTTCGGACAAAGGTAATTTCGGCGGCACGCCGTCGATAACAACACCGATAGCAGGCCCATGGCTTTCGCCAAAGGTGGTGATCTTAAAAATTTGTCCGAACGAGTTGCCTGCCATATAGAACCATTCTCACTTATCTTTGTTCGCCACTAAAGCAAAATCCAAACAATATTTTTCTAAATCTTTTAAAGAAGTATTATAAACGGCAGCGTCGATATATTTATCCCCCAACAATTCACGCAAATAGCACAATTCACGACGCCTCTTGTAAAGACGAACATCATCTTTTGTTATGTCAATTAATTCAAATGCCCGTTCCAAAGCCTGGTTACGGGACTTCAAATCATTCTTGTCTTCCCAAATCCTGGCACGGGCAATCTCACTGCCGATATGCCCCATTTGCTGGCACAAACTAAACTTAAACCAGCGTTCTTCATTGATCATAACATCACCATTTCATCAATGATATTTTTAATTTGGCGGCGCAAATTTAAATCTTTAATTTCCCGGTCCATATTGCCTTGACGGGGCCGGATATTGATCATGGACGTGTATTCCAAATATTCTTCCCTTGTTTTTCCAGGATAAATATTAAAACCCCAAAGGTCTGCCTGTTTACTCCCACGATCCAATAATACTTGCTCGCAATCTGAGTGAAGCTCACCGCCTAAAGCGAGCAGGCGTTTATTTACATCAATAACGCCCTTGACCATGTCCCCATAACCTGATTTAGCTAACGCTAAGAGCTCTTCTTTAGGAATCGGAGAATTAAAAACTTTTATATTCATCTATCCGTCACAGCCCCTTTTGAGGCGCTGGTTACTAGTTTAGCATATTTTGCCAAAACGCCCCTGGTATATCTTGGTTTTGGCGCTTTCCAGGATTTTTGGCGTTTTTTGATCTCGGCTGCGGGGATGCTTAAATTGATTTGGCGCTTTAACGCGTCAATGGTGATAGTATCACCATTTTTAACTATGCTCAAAAGGCCGCCGTTAAAGGCTTCGGGTGTGATATGGCCCACCACAAAACCGTGTGAGCCGCCGGAAAAACGGCCGTCGGTGATAAGGGCCACGTCCTTGCCTAAACCGCGTCCCGAAATAGCAGACGTCGGTGAAAGCATTTCACGCATGCCCGGGCCGCCGCGGGGGCCTTCATAACGGACCACCACCACATCCCCCTTGACGATCTTGCCATCCAAAATAGCCTTTAACGCTGTTTCTTCAGAATCGAAAACTTTAGCTTTGCCCGTGAAGGATAATCCTTCTTTTCCGGAAATTTTAGCCACCGCCCCTTCTGAAGCCAAATTACCGTAAAGAATGACCAAATGGCTTTCTTTCTTGATCGGATTATCAAAAGAACGGATGATTTCTTGGCCGGCAGGATACGGTTTCACATGAGCTAAATTTCCGGCCATGGTTTTTCCGGTAACTGTCAGGCATTCCCCGTGCAAAAGACCGCGGTCCAAAAGCATTTTCATTAACGGTAAAATCCCGCCGATGGCTGACAGTTCCGCCATCACAAAGCGTCCGCTGGGCTTGAGGTCTGCCAAGACCGGCACCTTTTTGCCGATGCGGGTAAAATCATCAATGCTTAATTTGACACCGGCGGCATCGGCCATGGCTAATAAATGTAAGACCGCATTGGTTGAACCGCCTAAGGCGATGACAACCGTGATGGCATTTTCAAATGCCTTTTTGGTCATAATGTCTTTGGGGCAAATATTCTTCTTTAATAAGTCTAAAACAGCGGCACCGGCCCGTTTGCAATCGTCTTCTTTTTCTTTTGAAACAGCTATTTGCGCGGAACTGCCTGGCAAGCTCATGCCTAAGGCTTCAATAGCAGAAGCCATGGTGTTGGCGGTGTACATGCCGCCGCAGGAAC
>Ga0206818_1114_pt1 | contig 18616 bp, 13 predicted proteins | sample Alteio_BWOrgCont_86_FD_152881 | JGI IMG/M metagenome (GOLD analysis project Ga0206818, IMG submission 152881) | Enriched cells from forest soil in Barre Woods Harvard Forest LTER site, Petersham, Massachusetts, United States -... | ecosystem: Environmental > Terrestrial > Soil > Temperate forest >...
TCATGGCCGTAATTTATTGGATGAATCTGTAAAAATAGATTCGACTAGGCCGGTAGGGGTTTTAGATGCGGCGATGAATGAAGAAAGCAGCACAAGTGCGGATATAACAGATCCGATGGTCCTAGCTCTCTCACAGGAAATAAATAGACCGAGTGTTTCGTTAAAACTTTTGTTTTTATCCGGTCAACACCCGGAATTAGCGCCACAAATTTTTGCAGTATTAAAACGTTTATTATCATCAGGCCGGGATCATAAATGGGTGTGGTCTGCGATGGCTTTTTTAGGGGGTAACAAAATAGGGAGGGGATATAGAGATATCCGGGTCCAAAGTGCGCTTTTGTTAGCAAAGGCTATTTTAAGTGGTGATAAGCCTGCAAGGGAGGCGTTTGAAGGATCATTTTTGAAAAATATTAAAAAGCGTACTTTCGATTTGTTGGCATTTGATTTATCAGACAGCAAATATCGAGAAGATGAAAATGCGGCCTATGTGACAGGTATGTTATCAGTACCAACATATTTAACCCCTTTAAGTGTAACCGCATTATTTAAAGCTGCCAGTTATGGAGCAGATGGTTTTGAAACAAAAGCATTACAAAGAATTTCTGAAATAAGACCAGACCTTGCCCATGAAGCGATCGAAGCTTTAGACCAGCTTGCTCTTCAAGGCTCAAGGAATGCAGGTGCAATTTCAGTCACTCATAGATTGGCAAGCCAAAGATTCCCTAGCACATCAAATATTCAAAAAATTCAAATAATAAATCCTCAGGTATTGACACTTATGCAAAGAGTCCTTTCAGGTGAAAGAGGGGCGACGCATCAGCTTGCTAATCTTGCATCGTCTCAACCTAAGCTAGCGCCTCAGGTTGTTGCTGCTTTAGAGGATTTATCATTAAACAAGAATATGAAATATGAAGGCGGTTGGCATTTAATTGCAGTAATTGGTGATTTTGTCGAACCTAAGAACAATGACCTTTTTCTACAAGTGGTTATGGCTTTAGCAAACGCCGCTATTCAGGGGGAAAATAATGCTTTGGATGCGCTCAGGTTTATGCTTAATGAACAAAAGACGGTGATTGATAATTTTGTAATCGAAGATTTACTTAATTCTGGCAGTCAAGGCAATGAAACTGCATCATATGCTTTAGGGGTCATTGCTTTTCATCATCCTGAAATCATTCAGAAATTAGATGCCCAAATCGTTGATATTTTAATCAAACAAGTATCGAAAGGGGTGAACATTTTTGATATAGAAATTTTAGACAAGATCATTTCAGAACCGGGCCGGCCGGATTTAATGAACAGGGCCAAGTTTGATTTTAGGAATAACATAGGTGGAACTAATTCAATAGAATACCAGAATGGAAGGCCGGCGATAGGCCAAATCTATTATTGTTTAAATCATGCATTAAGTATCCATGGTTACGAATTAGCAAAGACAGTAAAGCAAAAAAATATGATTGCAGTGGGGGAACAGGCCGTAAATGTGGGGATCTATCATCAAAATCTGATGCCATCAGAAGATGAGCTTGCTTTATTAGAAGCTGCCAGCCATTTTTCAAATATTAATCTTTTTGCGATCAATACTTTTGCAGTTCACCAAAAAGAAGGGTATGTAGAGGCAGACCCGCTTTATATGTTTAAGGATGGTAGGCTGGTTTTCAACATTTATCGTTCAGATATCCCGCTTCACTACCTTATTAATTATCAAGAAATTAGGCCCAGAAATCTTTTAAAAGGAATGGGGTTACCAAGGGCGGAGTACCCAAATCAGGAGAATTATATAGAATCTAAAGATATTACTATGATGGAGCTGGAAAAGAGAGGGGTTCATGTCCCACGCTGGCAATTAATAGCGATACGCAAAACAAAAATCCCTCAAATTGATAAGAAAAGAGAATCTTCAGAGAATGTGACAACATTAGATTTGAGGGGCAATGATTTGAAAAAAGAATTAAGAAAAAGGATGATGGATTTTTTGATTGAAAATAATTTAGAAAAAGGAATTATTAAGCCAAATCAAGGCAGTAATGGTAAGGGCATAGTTTTTTTTGACCGGACAAATATTGATCAAAAAGTTCAAGAGGTTATTTCCAAACGTGGCAAGTTTCGAGGTGAATTTCTGATCCAAGAGAGAATAGAGCCTCCTTATATAAATACCGAACTTGGCAAATTAGACTGGAATGTGAGGGTCTTTGCTACGGAAGAAAAAAATGGAAGTTTTGCTAAGGTTGCCAGGGTGGACAAGGAAGGGGGCGCAGTCAACCTTTCTATAAGTGCAGAGCCATGGCTTTTGGAGAGAGTGGCAAAGAAATTAGGATTAACTTTGGCAGAATATCATGAAATGGAAAGGACTATCGATGAAGAGAGCCGTCGTGCTTTTGAAGCAATAAATAAGGGAATGGAAGAAGATGGGTTAAAACCCGCAACACAAAATGCTACTGATTTAATGGGTGTGGATATCATTGTCAGGCGTGAAAATGGGAAGTTTCAAGCGTATGTTATTGAACTTAATGATTCTTTTTCCGGTGCAGCTTATGATTTGAACACCGCTCTAAGGAAGGCGGCGTCACTGGAACTTATCTCTCAATCCGAAGCAGAAAGCCGAATGGGAGAGGCCAGCACAGGATGGCTTAAAACGATATATAGAAGAGCATTGGCCTATAAAAAAATGCGACCAATCCGTATATATGCCCAAGAAAAAGGTGGGTGGGATGGAGTATTCATAGAAGAAGATACACAGACGGCGGAAGCGGGGCAAGGGGTAGATGCGGCGATGGCGGGGGTGGATAAGGGGAAGGTATTGTCGGGAAGGGCGGATGGGGCGATGAATGTGAGTCTTAAAAACATTCTTGCGGGTGCTGCTGTTTTGGCAGTGGCTGGCATCAGCTGTTATTATTTAGGAATAGCTACCCATAATAAAGATTTGTATATAGGTGGTACTTTTATTTTGGGTGCGGTAGCTTTAGGTTTAGTGGAGTCAAAGTATCGGGCTGAGAGTAAACGCCTTTTTCTGCTTAGGGAATTCTCAGAGGTTTCTTTGCTGCCTCCTTATGTGTTTGAGGACAGCACGTTTAGAATCTTGAAGGTATCAAGCAGGAATAAAAAAGACATTTATGGAATATTGAAAGTCCCTGAAACAATTCAAAATTTAGAAAGCAAATATGATATTAATGGAATTCAAGTTATGGGAGATGAGGCTTTGGGCAGTTTTTATCTTTTTGGAAAAGATGATCTGCTCCCAATCGATGAAATATTGCGTTTTTCTTTCCCTGATGAAAAAAGGAGGGATTTATTCTTAGAAGGGACTTCTAAATCTAATACTATAGAGGGTGAAATAATCAGTGGAAAGAAAACAGGAGGAGGTATTCAATTACTGGGACCCCCTTCGGAAATAAAAGACGGGGCGATGATAGAAAGAGGGCGGGCTGAAGGGGCAGAAGTGGATAAAGAATCGCCTCCTTTAATAAATTCCTGGTCAGAAGCGATGGCTTTGCTTGATGAGGCGCCGCATAAGGGGATTGATAGCATTGGATCCGAAAGGTTTTATTTTAGAGGGGTCCATGGCCAAGAAGCATTTAATGATGTTCTTAAAACAGGCGTAATAAAGACAAATAATGCAGGCGGTGGGAATTGGGGGTATGCGGATGTGGCTTCTTATTGGGCAACAGGTTCAAATCATGCTGATTCTGATACGCCAACGGCTGGTGTAATATTTGCAATATCCGGGTCAATTTTGACCCAAAAATATAATAGGCCAATGCCATCATTGCCCGGGCCTGTGAGTATTGGAGACGTGTCACATGTTTATCTCATCAAGGTTGATAATAGACGCATAGGGCGATATAAAGGCAACACTTATATGGTCGAAATCCGTTTGCCTGGTATGAGATCTAATGATGCGGCGATGTTGGCAAAAGATTGGCGGATGGGTGATGTTGTGAGAAAAAAAGATAGTCCCCTGGTACAGGGAGTGGTGGATGGTTTTCCAAAGAGAAGATCAGAGGGAGGTGTTTTAGAAGATCTGGTAGCCATTAAATGGGGATCATTCATTAATACATATCCATTGTCCGGGGCAGACCGGCTTTTTGAATTTGTGTTTAGAAAGACAGAGAAAAGAAAAAGAGCGACTAAATCTTCGGCTTTCGATGAATCTGCAGCCCAAATTAATGACATTATCAGATCCTTGCATGCAAAGCGTGGTATTGATTCTTTTGATATTGATGATTCCGAAGAACAGGTTAAAGAGATGTTGAGAAAAATAAGGCCAACAATAAATGAAACAAACAGGGAGAAGTTTATTGAATTATTGGTCAAAACCATTTTTGGTTTTCCCTCCCGTATAGACATGTCCCCCGATTCCGGAATTGAAGATTTATCTGGTCTGGTACATGAATATTTAATTGATTTAGAAACATCTGTTGAATCATTGCGTATTTCAGTCTGGTCAGCGATGAAAGCTATGTTGCTTAAGAAATTGGGCCCCCCAACAATTAGACGGCTACAGTTGGGTTTTCCTGTAGTGATCGAATCTTTTAAAGATCTGAATCAATTTATCCAATTGCAAAAGTCGTTTAAGAATGTCGAGCTGCGTTTTGATGTCTTTCAACCAAATCGATCGTTTGTTCCTTTAGTTTCATTTTCAGTAGAAACAGTGGGTAAGGCAAAGAGACGGTTGGATGAATATGCCCTTGTTAATGGACATTCTCATGGATTTTTAGTGCCTATTCATGAAAGTGAAACAGATAATGAAGTGGCACAAAAAATAGCGGCTGGGCATGGCGTATCCAGTATTATCCTTGCCATTGATCCTAACAGCAGCGCTGTAGAACTGGCTTATTTTGATTCCAGGGTCCGTAAATGGAAGTATATCCGGGACCATTCCCTTGCGGGGCAGGCGGCAATTATCAAAAAATTGGTAGAATATCAGGTATTGAAAGTTGGTGCTGAAGATAAAGCTTCTTTAGCCAATGACGATTTAGGCAGGATTGATAGTGGGGCGGATGGGGCGATGGAAGCTGCTGTTAGTGAAACGAATAAGGATTATACCGAAGAAAATGGCGTGATAATGTTTCGTATAAAACCGCGGTATAAAGATTTGGTGGTGATGAAGACAAGGACCGGCGAGTATCCTGTTATAAAAGACAAAAGTAGGGATGATAAAAGACGTATCATGATGGCTGATCCTTCAGTTAATGAACCGGGTGAGCTTTTTGTAATAAATGGCAGCGTCAGTTGGGCCAAGTTAAGCAGTAAATATGTTATAACAGTCCACTTGAAAGAAACTGTTGTAACGATAACAATAAATCAGAATTGGATTATGGGTAAAAGAATGAAGGTCAAGGGGGGCAAGGGAAGAGACAATTTTGGGGGAGGCAGCGGTGAAATAGGTTCAGTTCAGAATAATGCGATGCTGGTCCAATCTGCCGAAACTGCGAAGACGCGGGGTGGTATTGATCTGACCTCAGTCAAAGTGGATTCCCGCTTTCGCGGGAATGACGGTGGGGCGGGCGGGAATGGCGGTGAGGGGATCAGATTTCACATTGACCAGGCCCAGCTTGTTGCATTGGAAAATGCCCCGGGGTTTGTGCCGGTGATTATCAGCATCAAGCCAATGACGGATATCCGGGCCTTTTTAAATTCTGCGGCAAAGGATAACTTCCCTAAAGCCTGAACTTGACAATGTATCACATTTGGGGTACACTCTTATTAGAGATGAAAGCAGATGACACTAGGAGAGCGATATGAGCAAAACAGCTATGATCCGGGCCCGTACCGAATTAAAATTAAAGAGTAAAGTGGAAAGAATCTTTGAAGCTTTGGGATTAACAGCTTCTCAAGCCATCAATCTTTTTTACCATCGTGTCGAATTAGAAAATGGTTTACCTTTTGATTTGAAAATCCCAAATCCTACAACCTACCATGCCATCATGGATGTGGAGAATAAAAAAAATCTGCGTAGTTATTCTCATGTGGAAACCATGTTAAAAGATTTGAAAAAGTGATGGCATGTTAAAACCATCCTACACCAATCAATTCAAGAAAGATTATAGGCTTCAGTTAAAGCGCCATCAGGATTTGGATCTTTTAGACAGCACCATCAAGGCGTTGGTTAAACAAGAACCCCTTCCTGTCAATAATAGGGACCATCCGCTTCATGGTGATTACAAGGGTTACCGGGAATGCCACATCGAACCGGACTGGCTTCTTATTTATAAAATTGAACACGATAACATATATTTTGTCCGCACAGGGACCCATTCTGATTTATTCAAATAATTTTTATCTTTACTTTAAAATAGCTTTTGGCTAATATTCCTTCCGTGGAAGCTTTATTACATAATACTCCTTTGGCAGATGTGCATGCGGCCCTGGGCGCCAAGATGGTGGGCTTTGGCGGCTGGAACATGCCTTTGCAATACGAGAGCATTCTCTCCGAGTGGGACCATAACCGCAAGACCGTTTCGATTTTTGACTGCTCCCATATGGGCGAGTTTATGATCAAGGGTGACGCGGTGGCCTGTGGTTTGGATTCCATTGTGACCCAGACCATCACGGACATGCCTGTGAATACCTGCCGTTACGGCGCCATGCTCAATGAGGCAGGCGGTATCATTGATGATCTGATCGTTTACCGCAAAGGCGCTGAAGATTGGATGATCGTTGTTAATGCGGCTAATATAGAGAAGAATGCGCGGCACTTTCGTGCCCACTTGAATGCGAAGGCGAACTTTGAAGATGCTTCTTTTAAAACAGCCAAGCTGGATGTGCAGGGGCCGCAATCGCGAGATGTTCTAAAAGCGCTGGGGCTTGCGGCAATAGAAAAATTATCCTACTATACTTTCGGCCAATTCCAGATAAAAGGCGTTCCTTGTTTGATCAGCCGCACCGGCTACACCGGCGAGCTGGGCTATGAGATTTACTGCCCCTGGGAAAAGTGTAAAGAAATCTGGAAAAATATTTTGGACAATGCTACAGTAAAACCAACAGGATTAGGCGTGCGCGATGTCTTGCGTGTGGAGATGTGCTACAGCCTTTACGGCCACGAATTGGATGAGACGATTTCCCCGCTGGAAGCAGGATTAGATAAATTCATCGATGGGAAAAAGAATTTTATCGGGCGCCAGGCGGTATCAGCACAAACGCCTCAACGCACCATCGGTTATTTTATCAGCGCTTCGCGTAAAAGCCCCAGGGCGGGAAATAAAATTTTTGATGCTGCGGGCAATGAGATCGGCATGGTTACCAGCGGGACATTTTCTCCTGCTTTAAATGCCGGTATTGGCATAGGGTTCATGGACTCTCCCCGCAGAGACGCCGGGGTTGAGATCTTTTTCGGTGATGAAAAAAGTAAAGCTGCGGCCGTTGTTGCCAAAAGGCCTTTTTATAAATTTGGTTCTTTAAAAACATAATCTTTAAAAATGGATTCCCGCTTGCGCGGGAATGACAGTGGGGGACGGGTCATGGAAATTGAAGAAAATTTTTTGTATACAAAGGAACATGAATGGGTTTCCATCGAGGACAATATCGCCACCATGGGCATCACGGATTACGCCCAGGAGGCCTTGGGCGACGTGACCTATGTCGAATTGCCCGAGGAAGAAAGCGAAGTCGAGCAGTTTGAGCAGTTTGTCTCCGTCGAGTCAGTGAAGGCGGCCAGCGATATTTACGCGCCTATGGGCGGCAAGGTGGTCGATGTCAACCGTAAACTGGAAGAAACACCGGCGCTGATCAACAAGGATTGTTACGGCAAAGGCTGGATCGCCAAGATAGATGTGCGTGACATGGATGAAAGCACCAATCTCATGAGCGCGGAAGAGTACCGCAACTATCTGGATTCCCTTCATTAATTAGGACGTACCATTGAACCCGTATATCACCAACACCCCCCAAGAAGTTGAGCAGATGCTTAAAGCTATCGGCGTCGAGATTCTCGATGCCCTTTTTGCCGGCATTGCCCCCGCGCACAGGCCGAAATCATTTGATCTGCCCAAGGGCCTTTCAGAATATGAAGTCATGCGCCATGTCACGGCCCTGTCTTTAAAGAACAATGTGCATGTTGTCCCTTTTATCGGCGGCGGTTATTACGACCATTATATCCCGACGGCGGTTTCTTCGCTGACTTCCCGCGGTGAATTCTATACGGCGTATACCCCTTACCAGCCCGAATGCGCCCAGGGGACCTTGCAGGCTTTATTTGAATATCAAAGTTCCATGTGCGCCCTGACCGGGATGGAGGTTTCCAACGCCTCTTTGTACGACGGGGGCACGGCGCTTTATGAAGCCATGATGATGGCCATCCGCATCACCGGGCGTGATCGTGTGATCATGGACGGCGGGGTGAGCCCCATTTACCGCAAGATTTTAAAAACATATACGCACCATTTATCTTATCAATTTGAAGAGACACCTATTGTCCACGGGCAAAGTAGCAGGGATGAAATATACCAGCGCCTGGACCGTGACACCGCGGTTGTCATTTTGCAGAACCCTAATTTTTTCGGGGCCATTGATGATCTGACGGATATTATTGCGAAAGCCCACAGTGTGGGCGCCTTGGTGATTGTCAGTGTTTATCCTGTTTCACTGGGATTATTGAAAACACCGGCGGAGATGGGGGCGGACATTGTGACCGGTGAAGGCCAGTCATTGGGCTTGCCGCTTAATTTCGGCGGCCCTTATTTGGGCTTTATGTGCGCCCGCAAAAAATATATCCGCAAGATGCCGGGGCGCATCGTCGGTGAAACGGTGGATTCCAAAGGTCAGCGTTGTTTTGTTAACACCCTTCAGGCCCGTGAGCAGCATATCCGCCGGGAAAAGGCCACGTCTAATATTTGTACGAATGTTTCTTTATGCGCGCTTCAGGCTGCGATCTTTATGGCGGTTGTCGGCAAGAACGGTTTAAAAGAAATGGCGCAGTTGAATTTGGACAAAGCGGAATATGCCAAGCAAGTTTTGTCCAAGATCAAGAGTGTTGAAGTCAAGCGCTCGGCGCCGACCTTTAATGAATTTACCATCCATTTGCACAAGGACGCTTCAGAGGTGGTCGCGGCCATGATGAAGAAGGGCTTTGCCGCCGGATTTCCATTGGGCCGTTATTATCCAGGCATGGAGCGGTATTTATTAGTCGCTGTTACCGAGAAGCGTACCAAGCAGGAGATTGACCGTTACGCGAAGGCGTTGCAGGAAGTGCTGGATTAATATATGGAATTAATTTTTGAAAAATCGATAGCGGGGCGTAAGGGGTTTGATTTTGGGGACCCGGATGTTCCGTCCCATGCGCAGATTCCGTCTAAGTATGCGCGTTCGGTGGATGCGGCTTTGCCGGAGGTTTCTGAGCTTGATGTGGTGCGGCATTACACGCGGCTGTCCCAGAAAAATTTCTCCATTGATACGCATTTTTATCCGTTGGGCTCCTGCACCATGAAATATAATCCGAAATTTACCGAAGCCCTGGCGCGGCTGTCGGGATTTACTGACCTGCATCCTTTGCTGGCCCAGTTGTCCGGCGGCGAGCAATGGACGCAGGGGGCTTTGCAGATTTTGTATGAGCTCGAGCAGTGGATGTGCGAGATGACGGGCTTTAGTGATTTTACCATGCAGCCTTTGGCCGGTGCCCACGGCGAATTGACCGGCATCATGCTCATGGCGGCGTATCATAAATCCAAAGGCAACACGAAGAAAAAATATGTCATCATCCCTGATTCCGCGCATGGGACCAATCCTGCTTCAGCGGCGGTGGCGGGTTATGAAACCATTTCCATTCCCTCCAACAAAGACGGCGGCATGGATTTGGAAGCGCTCAAGGCAGCTGTTAATGAAGAGACCGCGGGCCTCATGATGACAGTGCCCAGCACCTATGGTGTGTTTGAGGGCAATATCAGCGAGATTTCCAAGATCATTCACGCGGTTGACGGCATCATGTATTATGACGGGGCCAATCTCAACGCCGTCTTGGGGCGTTGCCGGCCTGGTGATGTCGGCTTTGATGTGATGCATATCAATACGCATAAAACTTTTACGACCCCTCACGGGGGCGGCGGTCCCGGTGCAGGGCCGGTGGGGGTCAATCAAAAGTTGTCCAAGTTTTTGCCGATCTCCCGCGTTGTCAAACGCAGCGACGGTGTTTATGTCCTTGATTATAACTATCCTGAATCGATTGGATATATCGCTTCTTTTTACGGGAATTTCGGGCTTCTGGTGCGGGCATACGCGTATATGCTGATGCTGGGCCGGGAAGGTTTGATGGCCACGACCGACCATGCGGTGCTTAATGCCAATTATATTATGCGAAAGCTTGAGCCCTATTATAAAATTTGCTTTGACCGCATCTGCATGCATGAAAGTGTTTTTTCCGCCTCCAGGCAGGCCGAGCGCGGGGTGCATGCCATTGATATTGCTAAATTTTTGATCGACCAGCAAATACACCCTCCGACGGTTTATTTTCCCATCAGCGTGCCTGAAGCCATCATGATCGAGCCGACTGAAACAGAGTCCAAGCAGACCATGGATAATTTCATTGATAAAATGATCGAGGCGGACAAGCTTTCCCAAACAGACCCCGCGGCTTTCAGGGAATTTCCCAAGACCATGCCGGTGACCCGCCCGGATGAAGTCAAGGCGGCGCGCGACATTAAAACCAGTTTCTTTTTGGCCTCATCTCCCACGGATGCAGTTTAGAGACATTTCTTTTCCCACACCGCAGGAAAATATCGCCTTTGATGATGTTTTATTGGCTATGGCAGAAAAGCACGGGGCAGGGGAATATCTGCGCTTTTGGGAATCCTCTCCAATTTTTATAGTGCTTGGCCGCATCGGCCGCGCGGAAACAGATGTCAATGCCATCCATACCCAAAAAGACAATATTCCTGTATTAAAGCGTTCTTCAGGCGGCGGCACGGTTGTCCAGGGGCCGGGCTGCCTTAACTACACGCTGGTTTTGTCGAAACAAAAGCATCCTGAGCTTAATGATTTGCGTAAATCTTATGCATGGATCAGTGCCAAGGTCATTGAGGCGCTGCGCCAGGCAGGGGTTGAGGCGTATTTCAGGCCTACGTCGGATCTGGCCACGGGCCCGGGCGAGAAGAAATTCTCCGGCAATGCCCAGCGCCGCGGGAAGCATTATATTTTGCATCATGGTACTATCCTCTACAAGTTTGATCTGTCTTTGATCAGCCGTTATTTGAAGATGCCTGAGGATATTCCTGCATACCGTAAAGGGCGTGGGCACACTGATTTTGTGACCAATATCCCCATAAACCCCGTTGTTTTCAAGGACCATCTGGCAAACGGCTTTCACGCATCTGCGCCACAACTCCCCAGCGCAGAAGAGCTTTCATTGCTGAAAAATTTCTGTAATAGTTAATGATATTTTATATAAATTTGATAATATGAGTTCATGCTTGCAAGTTTTAAGAGATTGCTTCGTCGCTTCGCTGCGCTGAACTGCGCTTCTCGCAATGACACCATAAAAATTTTGATGATCATAGGGTTTTGTGCCTTTTCACGGCCGGTGGCGGCTGATCCTGTGACAAATAATCCTGATTATAAGCAATACGTTGATTTTTTTGAGAAGGTCTTTAAAACTTTTGAAGATAATTATTACCTGGCGCCTGACCGCAAGATTTACGACCGTTTTCTGCAGAAGTTTAATTCCAATATCTACGCGCAGTTAAAAAGCGAAGGCAAAAGCAATGATTATGTCCGCTGGCGCAGCGCCTGGTATCTGGTGGACGCTTTAAGGTCCAAGGACGACCGGTTTACCCAATTTTATCCGCCCAAACCTGCGGTGAAATTCCAGCAGGAAGCCCTGGGGGAAAAGATTGATTTGGGCATTGAAGGTAAAAAGAGTGATATTGGTTTTTTGGTGACCCGCATGGAGCCGCGCTCCGATGCCTATGAAAAAGGCCTGCGCGAAGATGACCTTATCCTGCAGATTAACGGGGCCTCGGTGCAGGGCATGACCCAGGATGTTATCGACAGTAAATTAACGCCATTGGTCAACACGCATGTCCAATTGTCTTATCTGAGTGGTGAGACCAAAGCTAATAAAACTATTGATGTTATCAGTAAGGAATATTTCAAACAGACCGTGTTTATGCATCCGGTGCCGGTGCCGGGTGTGTTTTGCCTGGAAGTCCCTAAATTTAACCGCGAAACCGGCGATGATATGTTCCGTTTTTTGACCTTGATAGAGGCACAGCACCCTAAAGGCCTGGTCCTGGATTTTCGCGGCAATCCCGGCGGCCCGCCTTTGGCGGCCAGGGAGATTTCCGCTTTTTTCCTCAAAGGCGGGGATGAGCTTGTTTATTTTCAAAAGCGCGATCAGCCCAAAATTGATTTGGACGTGCCGGCCCTTGATCCCCAATACCATTTTGACGGCCCTATCGTGATCCTCGTTGATGCTGATACCGGATCTGCGGCGGAACTTTTTAGCGGTATCATGCAGTTTAGAAAACGGGCGTATCTCCTGGGCGTTAATACGGCAGGCCAGATCTTATTGAAATCCATGTTCCCGATGGGCGATGGCTCATCCATTGCCCTGGTAACGGCCCGCACGCATTATCCTGACGGAAGTCTTTTTGGTTTTGACGGGATCACTCCCGATAAAATAATCAGCGATGCCCCTAAAGACGGGCTGATCAATCTGGCGGCGAGCTTGATTGCCATGAAAGCTCAGCAATAATTATGGTTTTTATTTTGATTGCCGTTCAAATTTTTTTTACCTTGGCTGCGCTTCTTTTTTTGAAAAGATTGTGGGACAAGGAAACTGCATCTCAAGGACATGACTCCTCCCAATAAAAAAATCCTCGCCATTGTCCCGGCTTTTAATGAATGCGGGAACATCGGCCGCACGGTCCGGGAAATCCGTAAGGCTGCCCCAGGCGTTGATATTCTGGTCATTGATGACGGTTCAGCAGACACCACGGCAGAAGAAGCGCGTGAGGCAGGAGGGATGGTTGTTTCTTTGCCGTTTAATTTGGGGATCGGGGCCGCGGTGCAGACGGGTTTTCAATATGCCCAGAAACATCAATACGATATTGCCGTGCAGATTGACGGGGATGGCCAGCATGATCCGGCTTTTTTGGAAAAGATTGTCGGGCCGTTGCGTCTTGATGGGGCAGACATGGTTGTCGGCAGCCGCTTTTTGGAAAAAATCGGTTTTCAATCATCATTCAGCCGCAGGATGGGGATCAATTTTTTTGTGCATTTGATCAAGGTGCTGACTGGGGTCAAGGTCAATGATCCGACCTCCGGATTCCGGGCGTACAATAAAAAAATGATCGCGTTATTTTCCGAATATTACCCGCATGATTTCCCTGAGCCCGAGGCCATTGTCGTGGCCCAGCAGGCCGGGGCGCGTATTGTTGAATTGCCTGTTGTCATGCGTCCCAGAGAAGCAGGCAGTTCTTCCATCCGGTATTTTAAAACTTTGTACTACATGGTGAAAGTAACGCTGGCCATTCTTTTGCATATGATCCGTCAGGGGAGGGGCAAGGTATGAACATTCATGCGGTGGCGTTGATCGTTTCGGTGGCGATTTTTTTGTTTGTCATTGATCTGGTGCGCCGGCGGCGGCTGACGTTCAAGTACGCGATGGCATGGCTCCTGGTTTCTGCCGGGGCGATTTTCTTCGCGGTATTTTACCGTTTCCTTTTTGCTTTTGCAGCCTGGCTTGGTTTTGAATTGCCCAGCAATTTCATTTTCTTCACGTTGTTTTGCGTGTTCGTGTTCTTAAGCCTTCTGCTGACAGTGTTTTTGTGCCAGCAAAATAACCGTAACGACATAATGGCTCAAAAAATTGCTTTGCTTGAGTTTGAGCTTAGGGAGTTGAAGAAGAAATTGAAAGTTGAATGATGAGTGCAGGTTTATGAGAACATTGTATTTCCTTCTCAGGCACGCTCGCCGAAACCAGCGTTTCGGCATCGCTAGTCACCAGGCCGATTTTCCCCGAACTGAACGTTCGGGGACCAGCAAAATCGGCCTTCTACTACCTTCGAAGAAAACACAATGTTCTCATAAACATGTTATCTATGGTTGAATGTCAGGCGTTTGTCATTGCCTGAATAGAAGGAGTGCGAGATAAGTCCTGTTAGTGTCAGTGTTATTGTGCCTGCTTACAATGCTTCGGCGACCATCGGCCGGGCGCTTGAGGCTTTGTCGAAGCAAAATTGTTTCCAGCCCTATGAAGTGATCGTGGTGGATGATGGTTCCGTTGATAATACGGCGGACATTGTCACGCGTGTCTGGATTCCCGCTTTCGCGGGAATGACAAAAAAGTTGACCTATGTCCGCCAGGACAATGCCGGCCCGGCTGCTGCGCGTAATCACGGGGCGCGTTTGGCTAGTGGTGAGTTTTTGGCGTTCACGGATTCTGATTGTATCCCGCACGAAGATTGGATTTCCCGGCTGATGGCAGGCTTTGCCCAGGAGCATATTGGCGTCGTGGCCGGATCTTACGGGATCGCGAACCCTGAATCCCGCCTGGCGCGCTGTATCTGCAAAGAAATCCTCTGGCGCCACACTCATTTGATGCCGGATTTCCCCAACTCTTTTGGCAGCTATAACTTTTGCGCCAAGAAAAATGTTTTTGACGCGGTGGGAGGCTTCAATACGGCTTACCGCACAGCCTCGGGCGAAGATAATGACCTGAGTTATAAGATCATCGCATCAGGCTGGCGGATCTATTTTGAGCGAAAGGCCCTGGTGGACCACTATCATCCCACCCAAATCATCAAATATTTGAAAGAACAGTTCCGGCACGGCTTCTGGCGGGTGAGGATGTACAAAGACCACCCGCGCATGATGCGGGGTGATGGGTATACCTTCTGGAAGGACATTGTTGAAGTGCCTTGGGCGGCTTGTTGTTTGGCTGGCCTTGCCTTAAGTGTGTTTCAACTGGTTAAGGATTGCTTTGTCGCTTCGCTTCTCGCCATGACACCGGTGCTTGCGTTTATATTATTTGAAGTTGTATGGGCCTTGGTGATGATGTGTTGTTTTTTTGATGGGATTTTCTTTAGTTTTATCTTTTTATTTCGCGCCGTGAGCCGCCTCTTTGGTTTCTCGACGGGAATTCTGTCTTTGCTGTTTAAAAAAGAGGAAAAATAATTCAATAATTTCTTGATACACCTATCTCCTATGTTAATATGATAAGCATACAAGAAAAAAGTTCTAAAAACTTGGCGTTATTATATTTAAAATTCGAATCCCTTGACGGAGAAACTACAGGTTTTCTTTATGGCTAAAGAATCCGCAGAAGAAAAGTTGATGAAGATGATGCAAAAAACGGCACCTTCCGTCGCTGCTAAGGCATCGGCGCCGGCGGCCCCCTCAAAGCCATTCAAACTCACTTTCACTGTCGGTACTTTAAACGCCATCCTATTCTTGGCGATCATAGTTTGCATCCTTGCTTTAGTTCTTGAAATGCACTCCGGTTTTGCCTTGCTCAACCAGGCGGTTGAATTTCCTTCCGGCTCAAAAACAAGCGTCTCATCCGATGTTGCTTTACCTTCCACCCAAAGCGCCGATTATTATCTGCAGCAGGTCAACGACTGGAATATTTTTAAACCTTATGTCCCTAAATCAGCGGCTAAAGTGGCGACACAAGGCTTGGCGCAATTGATGTCCAAGTATAAATTAGTCGGCATCGCATGGCTGGATTTGCCGGAAACGGCTTCTGTCATGATCGAAGACACGCAGAAGAACAAGACTTTTTTTCTTAAGCAAGGTGAACAATTAGAAGGCGTCACTGTCAAGACCATCTATACGGATAGAGCGGTCTTCAGTCACGAAAATGAGGAGACGACAATCAAGCTATGAGCTACCACATTCCTAAACTCAAGTTCCTGATTATTTTTCTGATTGGCCTTGCAGGCTCAATCGCGTATTTCACGTTTGCCCACGCGCAAACGGACGATGAGGGCCAGGCCATACAGCCCATCCTCATGACTGAGCCCAAGGATTCCTTGGACGACAGGATGCAGCGCAAGATCACGCTCGATGTGCGCGACATGAACATCGTGGACGTGATCAAATTCCTCGCGGAAAAAGGGGAATTTAACGTCATCATTGCCCCGTCGGTGGAAGGCCGCAGCACGGTGCTTTTGCATGACGTGGACATCAAGGACGCGCTGGACATTGTCACCATTTCCAATAAGCTCGCCTATCACATTGATGATGATATTGTCCAGATCATGTCCGCCAGTGAATATGAGGCCATGTACGGCAAGCAGTTTAACGACAAGACAGAGGTAAGCATTGTTCATTTGCAGTACGCCAAACCCAGTTATGTCCTGGCAGCGCTTGATAATATGCGCAGCAATCGCGGCAAGATCATTATTGATGAAGACACCGGCTCTGTTGTTTTGGTTGACACGCCCGCATCCATCGAATTAATGAAAAAGGCCATTGAGCAAATTGAACAGCCGCTGGACACCATGGTCTTTGACCTGAAATACGCCAAGGCAGATGTGGTTGCTGAAAAATTACGTTCCCGCATCGATGCCAAGGCGGTCGGGACCATCACCGCGGATGAGCGCTCCAATGAACTTTTAGTGCGCGTGTTCCCGGGACGCCGCGATGAAGTCCAAAAAACCATTGAAAGCCTGGATGTTCCGACCAAGGAAGTCTTGATCGAGGCCCGCGTCCTGCAGATCGTTTTTAACCCTAACTATGACATGGGGGTGGATTTCACGGCTCCGGTTACCAGCGGCGGAAGCCATCAAGTTACTTTACAGAGCACGGCCCTTGGTATTGCCTCCGGTGCGGCTGCGAACGCTCCATCCGGCTCTTCAGCTAATTTGGCTTCGACTTTCGGGTCCGCGGTCGTTGGAAATTTCAGCGGCTCTGCTTTTACCGCGGCCATACGCGCTTTACAGTCTGTCAGTGACACTAAAATCCTTTCTACCCCGCAGATCCTGGTCACTAATAATGAGGAAGCCAAGATCCATATCGGTGACACTGTTCCCTATATAGTAGCCACCACCAATGGTACAGGGGAGAACGCGATCACATCTGATGATGTGCGCTTTGTTGATGTCGGTATTAAATTAAGCGTCATCCCTACCATTAATGATGATGGCGTCATCACCATGAAATTGACACCGGAAATCTCGGAAGTGGTCAAGCAGATCACTTCAGCCGAAGGCAGCACCATTCCCGAAGTGAACAAAACCGAAGTGGAAACTTCTGTCATGGTCAAGGACGGCCAAACCATTGTATTGGCCGGCTTGCGCGATCAAAATAAAGTGCATACGAAAACAGGTATCCCCGGGCTTATGAACCTTCCTTTAATAGGCACGGCCTTCAGCCATACTTCCGATACGATGACCAATACGGAAATTGTTATTTTAATCACGCCTCATATTGTTCAGGGCAGGACCGATGATTATGAAAAGGTGAGAGGCACTATTAAAGGGGCCAAAACGTATGACGACAGCACTATCAAATAATCCCAAGGACGGAGATCAAATTATGGGCAAACTATGCAAAGGATTTAATATCAAACAGGTCTGGGCACTCACAGCGCTGGTTTTTATTTTTGCCCTGATGGAAAACCCCGGGCACGCGTATGCCCAGGATGCTGCCGATGCCCAGCCGGCCGTGGGCGGCGCCACCACCGACGAGGCGCAGGCTGAACGGGAGGATTTTGTCAAAGAGATCCGCCGGGTGGAAAGCCTTAATAAAAAATATACCCAGGAAATCCAGGACATCCGCGGCCTCTTGGCCGACAAGGACGCCGATTATCAAAAACGCATGCAGGATTTAGAGGACAAATTGGCGGCCCAGCAGGATGAAACTTCCAAGAAGGAGGTTGCTCAGGAACAGAGCCAGGAGACGACCCAGGAATTGGAAGCAAAAACCAATGAATTGCTGGCTAAAGGCGGTGATATGGACCCGCAGGACCAGAACTTCAGGGTGGAATTGGCCAAGGCCCATTACAATATGGGGAATATTTATTTCCAGCGCGGGGAATATCAACGGGCCGTGGTGGAATATTACCAGGCCGTGGACCTGACCCCTAATGACCCGGATACCCATTATAATCTGGCTTTTGTCAGCGGTGAATATTTGGGAGACCAGGAAACGGCGCTTAAGCATTATCAATGGTACTTGTACTTAAAGCCTGATGCGGATGATGCTTCCGCCGTAAAGGAAAAAATCCTTGAGGCCAAGCTGGCGTTGCGCAGCAAAATCGATTCTCCTATTGATGATCACGACGGTAATTTCAACCTAACCCGTTAGAATTGTTTTTTATGACCGAACATTTCGGAAAAATTTTGATGGCTGCGGCGCTGGGACTTATTTTTAGTGGTAGCCCAAGTTATGCGAATAATCTGTCAGTGACAAATGTGACGTTAGGTACGCGCGACCCTAATGCCCATACGGTCGTTGTATCCTTTAATGTCAGCTGGCAGAATTCCTGGCGGAATAAGATCAATTATGACGCGGCCTGGCTCACCGTGCGCCTGAATAACAGCCAGGTGACGCCTAATGTCGAAGCATTGTGTCAGATCACGGCAACCGGCATGAATCCCGCCGGTACAACGCCCGGGAATGGTCCTAATTTGCAGATCTATGTGCCTCAAGATGGTACCGGTGCCTTTTTGCAGCCCTCCAG
>Ga0206818_1102_pt2 | contig 18174 bp, 11 predicted proteins | sample Alteio_BWOrgCont_86_FD_152881 | JGI IMG/M metagenome (GOLD analysis project Ga0206818, IMG submission 152881) | Enriched cells from forest soil in Barre Woods Harvard Forest LTER site, Petersham, Massachusetts, United States -... | ecosystem: Environmental > Terrestrial > Soil > Temperate forest >...
GGCTTCCATCTTGGGCGAGATGGTGTAAGTCGCGCTCACGCTCCGGCCAGCGCCACTGACATCCATGGGAGAGAAACTGAAGGAGAGCTTCGGAGGCTCTTCGTCGTAGCGCATCGGGGCCGCCTTGTTGAGCAATTGGCGGTACATGCGGCTCAGGATGGCAAATGCGGCCGCATTGGCGGCGGCGTTTTCCGCCGTTTGCGCATCGCCCCCGGAAGAACCGGTGGCCAGCAGGGTGGCGATCTCTCCATCTGACAGCGGCGGGCTCGAAGAGAACCGGAGCTTCGGTGCGTAGGCAGAGCCGGTTACGTTCAGAGTGACTTCATAGCCGTTGACCAGGGAATCTCCGCGCAGGTCCAACTGCGGGTCCAGAGGTTTCTCTTTGGTAAGCAGGATGTTCCCACGCGTGAAGGTGAGGCGGCTGAATGGCAGGCGGACGGCGGCATTCTCCAGATTGATTTTGCCTTCGATCTGAGGGGCACCCCCAGTGCCGCCGGCGTGAACATTCACCGTGGCGCCGCCGTTGAGCACATTCCCCAGAAGGCGGATGGGGTCGCGGGTCACCACATCGATATTTGCGGTCCAATCTCTGAAAGGCAGGGGAAGGGCCAGCGTTGCTGCGCCCGCTGGCGCGGCTGGAGGCGGGGGCGGCGGAAGACTGTTGGGCAGCGAGAGGGGCAGATACTCGATCTCTTTGAACACTCTGCCGCGCACCAATTCCACCTTGCCTGCCACATTCGATTTGGCCAAGGTGCCGCTGCATCCGATGTCTGCGTTCGCACGGAAACTCATGGAATCATTGCGGACCAGGAGCGCCTGGTTGGCGTTGAGGCGCAGATCAAATGCCGGGTTCGCCAGGTTTGCCAGATTCACCGTGCCTCCGACTTTGACGTCTCCCCCGGCAATGGTTGCTGACACGTCGTCGATCTTGATCGATTGTTCCACAAATGACATGCGCGCCTTCGCATTGCGGATATCCGAATCGAAATTCTTGATGGCCGCACGAGTGGCATCGGCGTGGATGTCACCCTGATATTTGGGCGAGCGCACGGAACCACTTAGTTTCACCTGCATGCCCATCGTGCCACTAAGCTGAACGAGTGCGGGAACAAAGCGCTGCAAGATGGCGAAGTCTGAATCTGGAAGGTTGATTTCTCCGTCAAAAGGTGAATCGAGGAATCCAGAAGGTTGTGAGATCAATTTCTCCGCGTCCAGAGGCATTGCGGCCTTGAGAGCCAGCGTTTGAAGCGGGCGTTGCAATACGGTGGCTTGAAGGTTCAGGCGGTGGTCTGCCAGTGTGGCATCGGCCTGCAAGGTGGCCGGATCCAATTTGCCTTGGGTGGCTTGGCTGCGGATGCCTGTGACGGCCAGGGAAAGCTTGCCCGTAATCTCCGGCAGCTTTCCTTGGAGTTCCATTGACGTGGTCACGCTACCGCTCAGGGGAGCTTTCATCCCGATCTGAGAAAAGACCCTGTCGAGATCCAGTTTGTCGGCGTGAATGGCAACATTGATCGGGCGGCTGGCGTCGAGGGGGATGGCGGGGCGCGGTGATTGGGAAAGCGCCAGAGGCACTTGGGCTGTGGCGTTCAGGAGGTTGAGGTCGCCGGCATTGAGCGTGAGTTGCGCAAGGTTTAGATCCGTGTCAGATATTGACGCGGCGCCATCGAGGCGAAACTTACCAGCGCTCGCGTGTAATTTTGTAAGTTTGGCCACCCTGCCTTCGTCCTCCATCTGCAAGTCCACGGAGAGCGGCTCGGGCCTGCCTTGTACCAGCACATCCTTCGCCGTGACCGAACCGCCACCGGTCACTCCAAATGGTTGTCTTTTGCCGCTCCCACTCCAGGAGAACTTCAAACTTCCGCCAGTGATCTTCGGGGCTTTGGCAAGTTCCAGCCAGCCGGATAAGTCGGCAAGCTTCGCCAAGGACCCATGTACGGTGGCTGAAAACTCCCCGGACCCTGCCAATGCGCCGTGTCCGGTGGCGGCGACGGAGTTATTTTCATTCAGACGCACTTCGAGGCGCTTTAACTCCGCCACGCCTCCGTGGCACTGCGCCGCCAGATCAGCCGCTTCCAGGCGTCCCTTCTGCCAAACGAGACCGGATAGAGTGGCGGTGAGACTGGAGTCCAGGCGGGAAAAGTTTCTCTCCAATACGTCCTGGAGTACAAAACTCGCCTGGCCTTGGCTGGAAAGGGTTCCAGCATCCGGAAGAGGAAGGTCCTTGAGGCCGGAGGAACGTGCCACCGCCTGGAGGCTCGGAAGTTTTATTTGCCATTGGACACGCCCGGACATGCGATCGGCCAAATCCAACTCACCACTTAAGTGCGCCGAATTCTGGGGATCAAGCTGCAGGCTTGCCAGTGGCAGTTCCACTCTCCAATCATGCATCAGGAATTGAGCGCTAAAACTCTGAAGGCGGCGTTGTTGCCATTCGAGGCCACGAAGTTCGGCCTGACCGCGGGCGGAGATTTTCTTAAAGTCCGAGTTCCGCAAATCCGCCGTATCAAAATTTGCCGAGGCGCTGAGATGGAGCGTCCCGGCCTCGGGCGCAGGCGTGTTATTCAGATGAGCCAGTTGAAGTATTTTTGCGAGATTGAGAAGATTGACCTCGCAAGACAGGGCGGCTGGTTGCCGGCCGGTTAGAAGAGCCTGACCTGTAACGCGAACGGTGTTTTGATCGTCAATTTGGGCATTGAGCGACTTGATCCGAAGTGTATCGCCGTCGGTGGCGATATCCGCCTCGACAGAGGCGACAGGCGTTCCCAGGATTGCAAGTTTCGAGCCGCGAAGCAAGGCTTGCGCGAAGCTGAGTTGCTGGTCCCTCAGTGTGACTGCCGCTGAACCTTGGAGCGCTCCCTCTATAGGCGGTCGATTAATGAAGAAGTCCTCCATTTTGGGAACCTCAGCCTGGACTTTGAGATCCGCCGCCGAATGACTGATTTCCGCCCACTCTGACGGCAGCGTGGCGCTTCCACTTACTGTAAGCCGATTGGAGCCCTTCCAAACCGCGAGCGATGTTAGCTTCGCGGTCCCGTTTTTTGAGGATGCCTTGAGTTCGATGCCGTCACACTGGACGCCCTGCGCTGAGATGGCATTGCCGTTCAGATCGAGATCCAGGTTGAGATTTTGGGGCTGGGAAGGTGAGCCTTGCGCGTGGATCGTGGCTTTGTCGATGCGCCAGTCGACGCCGGGAGGCATGGGCGCAAACCGGGCGATATCCGCAGGAGCCAGGTGTGAGATTTGCACGGATAAATCGAGGGACAGTGCGGTGGTGACCTTTTGGAGAGTTCCTTTGGCCACCAATTCGGCATTTCCCGGCTGGGCTTGCACCTGGATCGGAATCGTCCCGTCCTTTAGCCGGTTCAAATTCACGTCCAGCCGCGCTAGGTGCAGATCCGGGGCAACTGTCCAGTCGGTGAGCGAGATCGCTCGCCCCTTGGCGCTGGTGACGCCGTGAACGCCGGTCAAGTGAAGGCTGGCTGAAGGAACGATCAATTCGCCTATTTCCAGAATCCCCGGTTTGGTTTGGTCGAGGATCAGCGTAAAGCCTCGCAGGATGATGTCGCCCTGATCCTGGATGACGCGCACGTTCACGTGTCGCAGGTCAAGGTGGTCGATCCAGAAGTCGGGCAGAGCGCTGGCGGATTGTGCAGACGCAGGTTTGGCCGCACTTGGCGTCGAGCGCGCATCGACTTCTATCTCCGCATCGGTGATGGAAAAGGCTTGAAGAAACCCTGCGAGGTCCCTTTTCCAGAGTTTCCAAAGGTCGTAGCTGGCTTGCAGCTTTGCGATGGAGACGGAGCGGATGGCGGACTCGGGTGGGCCGCTTAGGCGCAGGTGATCGAGCGCCAGGCTTGAATCCAGGTTTCCGGACACCTGCCACGAGACCTGATACCCGGCCTTGGCCGCAAGGTAGGGTCCGGCAGACTGCAGGACCCAGCGCAAGAGGGGTTGGTGAAAAATGAGGACGAGAATCAAGAGCGCCAAAAGGGAAAAGACCGCCCGCCTCAGCCAGCGCAGCAGCCCGGCCTTCCTGGTGGAGTGCGTCTTCTGGGCCGTCTCTTCTTTTTGCGTTCTCATGTATTCGATGGATTCGCACGGAACCCCCCTTCGGCGTCTGACTCTTACTTGCCTTTGCCGGATTTTGGTACAGGCCCAGCCAAGCGTCACCGGCTCATTTCGTCCGACATCTCAACAATCGCCGCCTCAGGTAGTGGGGCGTGTACGGGGGTTGGTGGCCCCAATTTTCGCTGTAGCCGTAGTAGAGCCAACCGTGCGTTCCGGTACTGTCGTCAGGAATGAAAGTCGGGTGCCACGCCACCTCGCCACCGATGCGTGCGACGACCGGCACCGTCCAGATCTTTTGCACTCGCTCTCGCGGCCAGTGGATGCCATCGTCAGAGAAAGCCACGTAAATTCCGCTGCGCTCCGCATGGCCCGCTTCGCGCCATGCATTCACACAAAACGTCATCATGAATTGCCGCAACTCTGGAGCGAACACGACTTGGGGAAACACGGCGTCCGCTTGCGGCGCACCGCTCGTCATCACCGGCGTGTCTTTGCCGCCCAAACCTGGCTCGTCAAAGCCGCCCGCGTGAAATTTCTTCCATGCGCCGGGATTCAGCGCTTCGGCCATTCTGCAGCGCGCGAGGCAAATCTGAACGCCGCGGCCATCCGCGCGGTCGTGCGAGGTGTAATAGGAGAAGAGATACTCACCCGCCGGTTCCGCGAGGACCCACGGCTCGCCATCGCCTTGATCACATGGGCCCTGCAGGTCTTTGGGTCGCTGACTGGAAAGCACCGGACCACGTTTCTCAAACGTCTTGCCTTCGTCGTGGGACACGGCCAAAGCCACGTTGCAGTAAAACCCCGGAATCCCGTTTCCGATGGCCTCCATCTTCTCATGGTCCTCGGAATGATAGAAGGCCAGCAATTCACCAGACTTGGCGTGCACGACCGAGTTGATGCCGGCGTAGCCGTTGTCAAACGCTCCCGGATTGCCTTTGTCCAGCACCTTCGTCGCGCTCGTGAACCTTCCCATTGCAGGACCTTCGAGCAGGTATGACGAAACGCCAGACGTGAGAATCACGCGGCAATCGGGAGTGGTTCTCACGACGGCGAGCCGTCCATCGGGAAAATACCGCAATCCCAGCGCCTTGTCAGCGAGCACCGTTTCGGGCGTTCCGAGTTCAATGCTCATCTGCTGCAGTTCTGCGCATGACATGAATGGCGGCACCAGAAGCAAACCGGTGAACAGCACGAAGGCGTGTCTCATATTTGGAGAGTTGGTGTTGGATACTGCCGCGGCATCGGGGGATTTCGTGGGCGGCTTGCAGTTGGCGCAAGTTACCACGCCCGATCCGTTCTTACCTCTTGGGAGGGCGGGGGTGGCTGGGAAACGTCTCTCGCCGAAATAGCGTGCGTGATCGTGGGAACCGGTTCGCTGGATGTTGCCGTCTTTCCGACGCCAGGGATGCCGGCGAACCACCGCCCGACGATGTTCGCCAGGGCCGTGCTGGGGCGATCCACATGCTTGAAAAGATAATCTGCAGCCACCATGGTGGCCGCCAATGAGGTGAGAAGCCCAAGGGAACAAGCCACCATCACCGGCACGCCGATTTGCATCAGTTGCACGGCTGCGATGCGTCCGGGCAGATGAATCATGAGCGAGTGCACGGCGTAGAAGGCGAACGATCGTTCCCCCAGCCAGATCAGGGGCTTCCAGGTCAGGATGCGAATCACTGGTCGGGAAAGGGCCGCCAAGGCCACAAATCCGAAAGCGGAGCCCCTGACGAGCCAGGCGTCGAGCTCGCCACTCAATCCGTTCTTGGCATGATTGAGCCAACCCGGATAGGCCGAACCCATCAAGACCGCCAGCACGAAGATTAGAATCGCAGGAATGGGTTTGATGAGCTGATCCGCGTTGTGCCCGCGTATCACCAGCACTTCCGCGAGGAACAGACCGAGAATGAAGTCCACATACGCGGGTTCGCGAACCACTTGTGCCAGATAGATGATGCAACAGAGCCACAGCAGCCGGCGCTGTTTCAAGGCCACGGTGCAACCCAGGATGCCGAAGAGGAGCAGGGAACCCCAGAATTCGAGGCTGATGGTCCACAAGGGGGCATTCAATTGGTGTCCAAGAAGGAGTGCGTCACACCAGGCGGTGAAGAAATCCATATGCCCGGTGTAGTCATGCACCAAGTGGTTGCCAGTCTGGAACTGGACCAAGTGGCTGAAGGCGTAGTCGGGATAGGCCCCGGATGCGGCGAAGACATAGGATGCCAGCGTGGTTAGGGCGGCCAAAGGCATCAGCCGGAAATAGCGCTTTGCCGCAGCCTGTCCCAGCTTGTTGTAGGATGCTGCACCCAACAGGGGCAAAGACAGCACCAAGCCGCTCAGTATCCAAAATGTTGCCACCATGACTTTGCCCGCGAGAACCAATTCCAAGGGGCTCATCTTGAACCATTCCACAAGTGGGGGAGCGGAGATCAAGTGACCATCTTTGTACGTGAAGTTGAACCAGCTCACTGGATAGAACGTGCCCAATGCATGGAGCGCCGCGACGCAAAGAGCAGCCAAACCGCGCAGCGAGTCCAGGGCATGGCGGCGATGGGGAGAATGCGGAAGGTGCCGGGCTGCGGGTGATGCGAAGACAGCCAAAAGGCCCAAGGCGGTCAACACCATGAGGGCGCCGCCGAGAGGCGGGATGATGCGGGAAGCCGCAAGCCGGTTGTCAGCGCGCAGGACGACCACGGCGCCCGGATCTGAAATGATGCGGTACATCGCCGAATTGGCGTAGAGAAAGGCATCATCCTTGATAAGATAGAAGGGTCCGGGCGCATCCAGGTCCGAAAATGCGTCCGCATCCCCGAGCGGCGCGCCATTCTGCCAAAGGCGCAGCGGCAGGCCTTTGTCCGTCCATTTCTGAAAGGATTTCGAAATCCGATGCCTCATCAATTGACCGTCGCGGTCTGGCCGGAAATCGGAGGCTTCCAGCTTGAATTCGGTCATGCTGGGTCTCAGCCATGCCCCCACAGCCAATAGCACTATCAGTGCAGCCAAAAACCCTGCGGCGCCAAAAAGGATCTTCTGGGTTCTGGACAGAGTCATGGCTGCGCCGGCTGACATTTTTGGGGGCATCAGGTTTTTTCTTAAGCTTTTCTGGGTCGCCACTGGCCCTAGGCTTCATTTCATCCGTCGCCACCGCAATCTGCGTGCCCAATTCAACATAAAACTCGACCGCGGCAGGCTGGAACCTGCCACGGAGCAGTGAAGTCTAGGGGACAGATTGTCTTGGGACCTGAGGCGCCTGCCCCCAGGCAACGCCAGCAGACGACCACGGCGACAACATCGCAACAGCAAAAAGAAGATGGCGGGCATTCATAAGTTTCGGAGGAGAACGTACAATGAAGGACGAACTTCACCCCAAGTTTTAAGGTGTTGAAGAGGCTGGACGGCGCCAGCCCTGCGTCTCAGCATCAGTGCTGATTAGCACTGATGCTGAAGGTTCTCCCGCGTGGCTTTTCTCCTCCAAAACTTCACGAGCGCCGTCGTACCACCAAAGGGGTACATCCATGGTCTCGGATTACCTCCGAAGGGGTATGGTTTGGTGCACGGCGCCATTTTAAAATCGTGTGCATGAAATCGTCCACGTTCTCCACGCTCACTGCTTTCGGAATCCTCCTTCAGTGCCTTGGAATGGCCACGTTGCTCAACGCTGCGCCGCCATACACCATCGGACCCGCCACTCTTCCGGCCATGACCACCGGGGTCAGTTACAATGCCACGCTCACCGCCACCGGAGGAACAGCTCCGTACACCTGGATACAGCTTGGTATGCCGGGAGGATTAACCCTAAGTTCCTCGGGAATCATATCAGGCACTCCATCTGCCCCAGGGAATAATGTGGTCTATGCCCAGGCCACGGACGCCAACAATGTGGTTTGCAAACATGCCTGGGAAGTTAAGATTGCCGCTGGCACCGGAAGCAGCAGTAGCGGCTCCACGGGCTCTTCAGGTTCCGGCTCTTCGGGATCGTCCGGCAGCAGCAATCCCTATCAATACACACTGACCGTCGCCAACGGCACCATCCAGGGTGGTTCGACGAGCGCCACCATCACCGCGGGCGCCTCGGTGACGATCGTGGCCAATCCCCCTCCTCCGGGACAAGCCTTTCAGATGTGGCAGGGCGTGGTGGCACTGAGCAACAACAACCCCACGGCAAGCACCGCGACCTTTACCATGCCTTATAACAACGTCCTGGAGACCGCGGTCTATTACACACCTCCTGCCTTGGTTCAGCCGGTGACCGGGCATCCCCGCATGTGGCTGAAACCCGCGGACGTGGCCAGAGTTCAGAACTGGGCGACATCGACCAATGCCGTCTATCAGAACGGATTGCTCCCCGCGCTGAGCAATTCCGTGGCCGCTTACAACATGTGTTTTCCCAACGGTCAGCCGTCCTCGCCGTATCAGGACAATGGGGATATCTATGGCTATGCCGGTCCGAACCTTGTAAGTGGTTATATTGTCTCGGAGCAGCATGAGCTGCTGCTGGCGTTCTTTGGACTTATCCATCCCAATCTCGCCCTTCGTGTGCAGTACGCCCAAATGGCACGGCAGCTTCTCATGTATGAAATGAATCAGGCGGCGCTGGGACACGCTACTGGCGTACCGTTTCGCGATCCACTCTTCGCCATCTACAACCGCGCCAACGCCATCGGCGAATCCTGGCCTCTGATCGTGGACTGGCTGCAGGGCGTCGTGGATGGCAACGGAAATCCGGTGACGATCTTGAGCGCGCAGGACAAGGCCACCATTCGCAGTGTCTTCCTCATGTGGGCGAACGATGATCTGAACGCGTTCTACGGTTGTTCGCCCGTCGGCTTCATGAACAGCACCGCGCTGCTGCCCGGCGGAAATGCAGCCCGCATTGCCTCGAACAACTATTACTCCAACCATGCCCGGCTCATGGCCATGATGCCATTGGCGCTTGATGCCGCGGATGATCCGCCGCTGAATGCGAATGTGCCGGCAGGGGCGCTGGGCAATAGCTTGCGGAGTTTTATTTACGACGCCACTGGAGCCTGGCTTTACCAGCAATACGCCGTGTACGCCGATCCCGCCACGGTGCAGGCCACCTTTGGCTTGCCGGCGGGCGGCAGCCTGGGACTGTCCAGCGGCGGATTGCCGGTGGAGGGTTGCCTTTACGGCCACTCTTATGCCTTCGTGCTGGGCGGACTTCTTGCCTTGCAAACCGCGGGTTATAACAATCCCACGCTCTCCGGCCCCCAAATTGCGATGATCGGCGCGCCCGTGTGGGATCGCTATGTGAAGGGCTATATCTCAAACATGGTGAATACAGCCGCCGTACCTCCCTCGGAAACTTACCTGGGACCGGTCTATGAGATGGCGTCGTATGGAGATCAGTTGCGGATTCACGTCACGCCGGATTTCATGCAGGGCTACGCCATGCTGGCCCTCACCGAGCAATCCCAGGGACTCACCACCCACCTCAATGAAGCGCGCTGGTTCGCGATGAATGCTACCGATGGAGGCGCAGGTTACATGCTGCAAAGAATTCAGCGACCCTGGAGCAACACGGAATCGATTCTCTATTTCCTGTTGTTTGACCCTTCGGCTCCGCCCCCCACGGATCCTCGCCCCGGTTATCCCACCATCTTTTATGACGCCCCGCAGGCTCGCTTGATTCGCCGCACCGACTGGACGCCGAACGCCACCCTCTTCACGTACCGTTCCGCGCCGGAGTCGATTAATCACGAAAACGGTGACTGCGGCCAGTTTGAGCTGTGGCGCAAAGGAGAGTGGCTGACGAAGGAATACAGCAACTATGACAACAACAACAACGGCCAGTCCACCATGTGGCACAACACCCTGGCCCTGCAGAACTGGTGCGCCGCCGGAACTCCGACGCTGAATCCGTTCGAAGTACCCTTCTATCAAAACGGCAGCACGTTCAACAACGGCATGAGCGCCGGTGATCCGGTGTCCATCAGCAGCAACGGCTCCACTTACAGCTACGTGCAGTCAGACAACACGCTGCTGTACAACCGCCCCAATGTGTTCACTCCCTCGGCCGGACTCATGGACATCCAGCATGCCAGCCGCTCGATTCTGTACCTGCCGAACGATGATGTGGTGGTGTACGATCGCGCCACCACCGGCCACACCGGGTTGTTCAAGCAATTCAACCTGAATTTCACCACGACGCCGCAGATCGACAACACCCATCTCGTGGTGACGGACACCACGCCCGGCGGACAAAACCTGTTTCTACAATGCCTGCTGCCCACCACCGCCTCGATCTCCTGGGTGCCGGAAGCGGGAAGTCTGACGAACGTGGCGGAGTTGGAACCCAGCATTGGCCGCATCGTGGAGCAGGATCCCGGCAATCCCGCCGACGAACGGTTCCTCCATGTGCTTCAAGCCGGCGACCCGGGATCCGCGATGGCGCCGGCGACGCTGGTCCAGAGCAGTGCGGGAAGCTCCTTGGACGGAGCTCAATTCGGAAGCACCCTCGTGCTGTTCGCCCGCAGCATCACCACACCCTTCCAGGGAACGGTCTACGTCGCACCGGCAGCCGCCACCACGCACTACATCACCGGCCTGGCGCCCAACACCGGTTACAATGTCACCGAGCAGGCCGCAGCCCAGGGAGCAGTACAAATCACCATCGCCGCCGGTGGAAGCTATATGACGGATGCGGGCGGCGTGCTCGTGTTTTTGCCGTAGCGGGTTGAATCACTTCCCCACTCCCAGCGCCTCCTCCAAGGGCGCGGCGAGCAGACCCGCAAGCACTTGGTAGCCTTCGGCGCTGAAGTGAGTGCCGTCGAGGGTGAGACCGGGTTTCCAGCGATCCTTGTCATCCACGAACACGGAGTAGACCGGCACCAGTTTCGTTTGGCTGGGCCATGGGGTCTGCGCAAGGAGGGCGTTGGTCTCCAGGATGTGCTGGCGCAGGGGACTGTGCGGCTCGAGGCCGCTGGGCGGAATCTCCAAAAGAAGGGTGCGGGAGGAGGGGAAGCGCTTGGCCAGACCGGAGGTGGCGCGAACGATGGCCCGGACAACGGCTTCCGGGGGATCCGGCGGGACCATGCCCAGATTGTTGGTTCCCATGAGGAGCACAAAGACCTTCGGATTCGCCCGGCGAAAATCGAGGTGCTCAATCCGCCAGAGTATCTGCTCGGTGCGGTCGCCGGCGATGCCCAAGTTGGCGCACTTGAGGGGTACGAGACTGGCGCTCCATGCGGCGACTCCAGTGTGAGACCAGAACTCCGTGAGCGAGTCCCCGATCATGACCACCCGGCAGGGGGTGTTCGCGAGCAGGCCTTGTTGCTGCGCCACCTGCCGATGCCACGAAGCTTCCGAGAGCGGCGCAGGCAAATCCGCGCACCGGGTGATGGCTGCTGTTACCTGACCCTGCAGCGGAGCCAGCAGGCCGCCACTGATCCAGAAGAGAATGAAAATCCATTGGCGGGTCGCCATGAGTGCGCACAATAGTTCATCCATGCGTCATTGGCTCCTAAAATCCGAACCCGATGTGTTTTCCTTTGAGCATCTCAAGCGCCGCCCCGATCGCACAGAGCCGTGGAATGGGGTGCGCAACTACCAGGTGCGCAACATGATGCGCGATGACATGCGGGTGGGAGATCTGGGCTTCTTCTACCACTCCAGTTGCGCGGTGCCGGGCGTCGCGGGCGTGGTGCGGATCAGCAGCCTTGGCAAACCGGACCCCACGCAATTCGATCCGAAGAGCGAGTACTACGACGCGGGCAGCAAACCCGACAATCCCCGATGGCTGTTGGTGGACGTGTCCTGGGAAGCGGACTTCACAAAGTTTGTCAGCCTGGAAGATCTTCGCAAGGAGCCGCGGCTGGCTGATCTGCTCGTGCTGCGCCGCGCCAACCGCCTGTCGATCACACCCGTGACGCCGCGGGACTTTGACCTGATCTGCAAGATGGGAGGCATGAAGAAGTGAACGCTCCGGGAAAGGCGTCCGCCACCGGTTGCAGGGAGTGGCGATGGCGCTTTTCCTGTGCCATTCTCATCATGGCACTCGCCGGTTGCGGAGAGAGCCGGCCTCCAGCGGTGCCCGCCATCAACCGCTGGGACCTGTTTGCTTCGCCGGCCTTGAATAACTGGCGGGATGCGGAGATGCCGGGTGGCGGAAGCTTCCTAAGAGATGCGGAAGGATTCACCATCAAAGACGGCGCCCCCATGACGGGCATCGTTTATCCGGGCTGGATCAAGGACGGGCTGCCGGTGACCGATTACGCCATCACTTATGAAGCGATGCGGGTCAGCGGAAGTGATTTCTTTGGCAGCGTGACATTCCCAGTGCGCGACAGCGCGACATTCGTCACCTTCGTGTTGGGCGGATGGGGCGGCGCACAGGTCGGCATTTCCAGCATCGACGGCTACGACGCCTCGGAAAACACCACCGGAAGCAGCCAGCGCTTCCAAACCGGCGTGTGGTATCGTGTCCGCATTGAGGTTCGCTCCAGGGAACTTCGCGTAACTCTGAATGGCCGGCCCATCATCCTCACCAATATCCTGGGACGAACACTCAGCCTGCGCTCCGGCGAGATCGACAAGTGTGTCCCCTTTGGTTTCGCCACCTATGCAACAACGGGGAAAATCCGCGGATGCGTGATTGAGCGAATCGCTCCTGCCGGGCCGTAGCGGGTTTCCTCAATGTCCCATGGGCCTCACGTCTTCGCCGCATTCAGATTGATCTTGTTGGGATCGCTCTTCCAGACCCGGTAAGAATAGACGAAGACAAACACCAGCATCAGGGGCAGAAAGCCAAAGAAGGCATAGAGTACATACTTGGCCGCCACGCCAGCCAGGCCCCCCGCGATGATGCCCAGCCCCAGAATCACAAACAGCCATCCCGCCACGCGGTGCGTCTTGTTCCAGGCCAGCTCGCTGCTCAGCGTCCACGGGGTGCGGACACCGAAGACGAAATTGCTTCGGATCTTTCCAAAGAGATTTCCCATGACCGTGAAGAGCACGCCCATTCCGATGGTGCAAACCCGGTCCATGGGTACGTGGTGTCCGAGCGCGGTGAGCACGATGGACGCCTGCACGGTGGAGAGGAACAGCACCACTCCGAGCCAGACCGTCTTGTACGCCTTCGATGAGCGGAGCAGGTGTTCACGGCGCGGCTCGATATAGGGTAGCAGGTAAAGCAACAGGCTGAGGCCGAGCACCACGCAGGGCCCGATGAATAGCGTTCCCCTTCCTCCATAGCCGTTGACTTTGCCCGCCGCATCCCAGTGCATGGGGATGCGAACCCCTGCGGGGAGTTGGCACCATGCCCAGTAAGATGCACCGGAGAGCAGCGCCACGATGGCGAGACTCGCGGCGAGCGTGCCTCGAAGGGAGGCGGTGGGAGGTTGCGTGGACGGCGGTTCAGCCGCCGATTCAGGACTTGGGTTCATGATGTTTGTCATTGGTGGGATTCCGGGAGTCATCGCGGATGTGGAAGGCGTCCATCAGTCCGCAGAGCGCTTCTTCGAGCACCGAAAGGTTCAAGGTGTAGATGATGGTGGTGCCTTCCCGGCGCCCCTGAATCAGATCGGCATCCTTCAAGACACCGAAGTGCTTGGAGAGCGTGGGTTTGGCCTGCGGGAAATGCTCCGCCAGTTCCCCGGCGGACATGTCCCGGCTGCGAAGCAACCGGAGAATGGACCGCCGGGTGGGGTCACCGAGGGCTCGATAGACAGCGTTCATGATTCACCGTGCAGCTAATTAGCCATATAGCTAATTAGCCGTCAATCAAAAAAGTGAGCGAATCTGGCGAGCCGGGGAAATCGCAACCCGAGCCGCTCCAGCCGGTTCAACACGCGCCACCACGACCATTCTCCCTCGCACGTCCATGAATCCGCCCCTCCTGAAAATTCGGCTTGCCTTCGTGGCCATCGCCTTCTGCCTTTGCGGTCAAGCGCCCTTCGCTGCCCCGGGCGCAGACACCAACCCGCCCGCCACGCCTGCGCCGGGCGCCCCGGCTCCGCCGAATCAGCCCAAGCCCAACGCGAATGCGCCAGGAGCGAGGCGCACCTTCCCCAAGGGCGAGTGGGTCGACCCCGACCACACCGCGCCCAACGGCACCAAGTATGTCACCTTCCCCAGCAAGGTGCTCGGCCACGAGGTCAGCTGCCTGGTTTATCTGCCGCCGGGACATGACGAATCCACCCAGCGCTACCCGGTGATCTACTGGCTGCACGGCATGGGCGGAAACCAGCGGGCCGGGGCCAGCGTGTACGTGCCGATGCTGGCCGCGGCGACCCAGCGGAAAGAGCTGCCACCCTCCATCGTCGTGCTGGTCAATGGCATGGTCACCAGCTTCTACTGCGATTCCACGGACGGAAAAGTGCCGGAGGAAAGCGTCATCATCAAGGATCTCATACCTTACGTGGATCAAACCTACCGCACCATCGCCAAGCGCGAGGCGCGGGTGATCGAAGGCTACTCCATGGGTGGCTACGGAACCGCGCATTTGGGATTCAAGTATCCGGACCTCTTCGGCGCCGTGGTGATCAACGCCGGAGCCCTGCTCCCCATTGAGGCGCCCGCCGGCGCACCCGGGGGCGGGCCCATGCAGGGCGTCTTTGGCGACGACAAGGAGCGGCGAAAGGCCGAGCACCCCCTGACTTTAGCCGAGAAGAACGCCAGCCAACTGCGCGGGAAGACCCGCATCCGGATCGGCTGCGGCTCCGCTGACTCATTGCTTAAGTTCAATCAGGACCTCCACGAACGCTTGCAGCAGCTCAACATCGAGCACGAATTCGTGATCGTGCCTGACGTCGCGCACAATCCGCCGGTTTACTACCGGACGTTGGGCGACAAGTGCTTCGAGTTTCACCGCAAGTTTTTTGAGGCGCTCGCGGAATCCGGTACGCCCTCCAAATGACAGGCAGGCGCCGCTCGGCCTCGATCAAGGCACATCCGGAGTCGCGCCTCCTTCCGGAGCGGCCTTCTTCGTGTCGCCGTCACCGTTCCAGGCAGTGACCAAACCGCAAACCTTTGTTGCGGTTTCTTAACGGATTCATTATATCAATCCTTCAACCCAACCTGCGCCCATGGCCGAATCACCCGAAGTTCCCGAGGCAAAAGACCCTTTTGAGAAGAAAATCGCCCTTTCCATCGCCATCGTCGCCGTGCTCCTGGCGCTGATCGGCGCCAAAGGTGACCACGCAAAAACAGAGGCGATCATACAGCGGGCCAAGGCCTCCGACAAGTGGGCGGAGTACCAGGCCAAGAGCATCAAAGGGCACATTGCCGAAGTGCTGCATGAGATCTCGCAAAGCAAGGCTGACCACGGCGCTGCCAAGCCCGCTGAGCCCGCGGCGGAAGGGGAGAACAAGGGTGGAAAGGCGGAAAAAGCTCCCAAGTCTGCCAAGGACTACGAGAAGGAAAAGGACAAGCTCATGGAGGTCGCCCAGGAGTTTGAGCAAGAATCGGATCACCAGCTGTTTGTGGAAAACAAGCTTCACATTGCCGAAGTGCTGTTGCAGCTCGCCGTGGTGTTATCCTCCATCGCCATCCTCACCCGGTGGCACGTCCCTTGGTTTGTGGCCATGGCGTTGGCGGTGATGGGAACGATTTACGGAGCCCTGCACTACTTCTAGGTCCCCATCGAACGGCGGCGAACCGCCCGGTTCACACGGCGCAGGATCCTCCCCAGCTCACGGCAGCGAAAACCTCACTCCCGGCTTGAGCACCGGGCGGGGCGTGCTAGCCTCGCCTCCCTCGTTATGACCCGACACAAGATTCTCATCGCTGATCCCATCTCCCAAACCGGTATCGACCTGCTGAAGGCCGAGCCGTCCTTCGAGGTGGAGGTGAACCTGGGCCTCAAAGGCAAGGAAGCGGAGTTTTGTGCCGCGGCCAAGGACGCGTCCGCCATTATTGTGCGCAGCGGCGTGAAGGTCACCGCCAAGGTCCTCGAGGCTGCGGAGAAGCTCATGGTGGTGGGGCGCGCCGGTGTGGGCGTGGACAATATCGACGTGCCCGCAGCCTCCAAGCGCGGGGTGGTCGTGATGAATACGCCCGGCGGGAATACTGTCTCCACGGCTGAGCACGCCTTTACGCTCATGCTCTCCCTCGCCCGCAAAATTCCGCAGGCGCACGCCAGCATCGTCTCTGGCAAATGGGACCGGAAATTCCAAGGCACTGAGATCAACAAAAAGACGCTGGCGATCCTGGGCATGGGCCGCATTGGCACGGAGTTCGCCAAACGCGCCACCGCCTTCGGCATGCGGGTCATCGCCTACGATCCCTACCTCACGGCCAATCGCGCGCAAATGCTCCAGGTTGAGCTTTTCGACAAACTGGATGACGCCGTGGCCGAGGCAGACTTCATCACGCTGCACATGCCGCTCAGCAGCGAGACCAAGCACATGCTTAGTGAGGAACGCCTTCGCCGCGCGAAGAAAGGCGTGCGCGTCATCAACTGCGCCCGCGGCGGGCTGGTGGATGACAATGCGCTGGCCAAGCTCCTGGAGGAAGGTCAGGTGGGAGGCGCGGCGGTGGACGTGTACGAAGTGGAACCGCCCCCGGCGGACTACCCGCTGCTCAAAGCCCCCAATATCGTATTCACACCGCATCTCGGTGCGTCCACCGAGGAGGCTCAGGAGTCCGTGGGCATTGAAATTGCCGAACAGGTGAAAAACAACCTCCTTCAAGGCACGGTCGTCAACGCCGTGAACATGCCCAATGTCGATCCCAAGACTCTTGCGGAGATCGGTCCCTTCCTTCGTTTTGGCGAGATCCTGGGCCGCCTCGTTTCCCAGATCGCGCCCGCGCGGGCGGATCGCCTCAAGGTCACTTACAGCGGCAAGCTGGGCGCGCTCGATACCACCCTGGTCTCCCGCGGTGTGCTCAAGGGCTATCTCGAAAAGCCCATCGGCGCCGATCAGGTCAACCTTATCAATGCCATCAGCACTGCCGAGAGCCTCGGCTTGCGCTTCACAGAAAGCCACCTGCCGGAGCCCACAGAGTTCGCCGATCTTATTGAAGTCCAGGTGAGCAACCCGGATCACAGCGCCGTGATCAGCGGTTCGTTCTTTGGCGGTGATCCCCGCATCGTCAAAATCAATGGCCGCCGTGTCGAAGCCAAGCCCGAAGGAACTCTTCTGTTGCTGGAAAACATTGACCGTCCCGGCATGATCGGCGCCTATGGCACCATCCTGGGCAAAAATCAGGTCAACATCGCCAACATGTCGCTGAGCCGCAATCAGGAAGGTGGCACGGCGCTGACTCTCCTAAGCCTGGATACAACCCCCAGCGATGCTGTGATCAGCGAGCTGGAGAAGGTCGAAGGCGTAAAACGCATCCATTGCATGGCGTTGGCGTGATGGCGGTCTTCTTCCAAACCCGGTCTCTGGTTGATTGCCGCTAACTGCTAACTCCCATCTCCATCTCGCCTAAATGGCCAATCCCTATCTCGCCGACGCTTTCCTCATCCGCTGGTCCACGCTCACTCCGGACGCCGTGGAGGAGGATATTACCCAGGCCCTTTCCCGTGCCGAAGCCGCGCTGGACAAGCTTACCAGCCAGGACCGGGGGCGGCTCTCATTTGATAGCGTCATCCTGGGATTCGAGGAATCGCAACGGGAGTTGAACGAAGCTTGGGGCTTGGTCACGCACCTGGACGCGGTGTGCAACTGCCCGGAACTGCGGGCGGCGCACAACAAGATGCTGCCGCTGGTCAGCGCTTTCCAGGCCAAGATTCCGCTGGATCCTCATCTTTGGGATCTCCTCCTTACTTACTCGCAGACCGAGGAGTGCCGGGATCTCACTGGCGTTCGCAAGCGCGCTGTGGAGGAGACGCTGGCCTATTTTCGTCAGCACGGCGCCGAGCTGCCACCGGAGAAGAAGAAGCGCCTGGAGGAAATCGAAGCGGAACTTTCCCAGGCCACCCAGAAATACTCCGAGAACGTGCTCGATTCGACCAACGCTTGGGAAATGTTTCTGGATCAGCCTGCCCAACTTGAAGGCCTGCCCCCCACGGCCGTCGAGGCCGCTCGCGCCGACGCCCAGGCCAAGGGCCAGGGCACACCGGAAGCTCCCTGCTACCGTTTCACGCTGAAAGCGCCCTCCTATGTTCCCATCATGGAACACCTGGACGACGACTCGCTTCGCAAA
>Ga0206818_1115_pt1 | contig 17882 bp, 15 predicted proteins | sample Alteio_BWOrgCont_86_FD_152881 | JGI IMG/M metagenome (GOLD analysis project Ga0206818, IMG submission 152881) | Enriched cells from forest soil in Barre Woods Harvard Forest LTER site, Petersham, Massachusetts, United States -... | ecosystem: Environmental > Terrestrial > Soil > Temperate forest >...
AATTCTATCCTGAAAATCCTTTTAAATTTGATTTTATTGTTGATACAGGGGACATGCGCTTAAGCCAGGACCAAATCAAGGTCCAGGGGCAAAAACTTGCCGCTTACTTTTTGGCTTCATTGACCACTCCTGAAAAAGAAATGTGGGTCAACCTATCTCCGTATGAAAAAAGCCGTATTATTCCAACCGAATTTGGTGATACCCAGATGGGTGCCGAGCTTTTATCAGAAGATTATATCTTAAAGCAAATCATGGCCACTGCCTTGTACCCTGAGCGTCAAATGGGGAAAGAATTCTGGTCCAAGGTCTATGCGCAGGCCCAACGTGAATTCGGCACCACCAGTGTGTCAGTTAATACTTTTAATAAAGTATGGATTGTCCCTGACAAAGCCGTTGTTTATCAAAACCCTAAGACCAATTCTGTTTTTGTGGTTGAAAGCAGTTTAAAGGTGATGCTGGAGCAGGATTATTTGGCAGCCAATAAACATAAGGCCATGGAACAATTCGGGATGTCTGAAGTGGATTTGCAAAAAAGCATTTCTCCCGATGCTGTTGCCGCCATGTCTTCCAAGATCATCAAACAGATCGTTATCCCGGCCCTTGACAGGGAAGTCAACACGGGTAAGAATTTCGCTGTGTTGCGTCAGGTGTATCAATCGCTGATCCTGGCCGCATGGTATAAGAAGAATTTGAAAGACAGTATCCTGGCCCAAGGATATATGGACCGTGGTAAAACGCTGGGGGTGGATACCAAGGACAAGCAGATCAATGAAAAGATCTACCAGCAGTATTTGAAAGCTTACCGTAAGGGGGCGTATAACTATATTAAGGAAGACCTTGATCCTGTGACCAATACGGTGATCCCCAGAAAGTATTTTTCGGGTGGTCTTATCATGAGAACGAATGTGATTGAAGATGATTCAGCTGCTGCGGGTAGGAGAGTTGATGGGGCCATGTCAACAGGAGCTGCTTTAAAACATACATTTTTATTAGCAATAGCTGTTGCGGCACTGCCGACGGTTGTTCAGGCAGCCAGTTCTGGAAACACATTGGATCAAACTCCCGCTGTTTCTTCATTTCATAGCCCGGTTTTAAATTCTTTAGAGGGATCCAGGCAATTCCGAAATGCGCCAAATGTGATTCAGCTTAGCGGCCCTTCTTCAAATGCTATTGTGCAAGGAGTCAATGCGATAGTTAAAACGCCAGGTGCCATAGGCTCACCAACGGCCAATTTGATTAAAACAGCTGTTTTTCAAGATATAGATGGGAATTATTATTTACGTCTGAAGCCGGGTAATCAGGGAGCTCTCAATACTGTTTCCACAGCTGCTCCCGCAGCTACTCCTGTTGCTACTGCTCCTACAATTATTCCTGCTCCTGTTTCTCAGTCGCCTGCTGTTACACAAGTTTTGTTTAATCCTAATAATGTATCACTACATCACGATCTAAAACTGGTTATTGATCTTCGCGGATTAAGCCTGGACAATCCTGATCAGCGTATTATTCCCGGCATTCAACAAATTATCGGATCAAACAGTTCTAATATCGCCGTTCATACGAATAATGCTGTCTGGGGATCGCCGGGCGACGGGACCATTAATTCCGGTACACAATGGGTCGAGGTTGATATAAAACCTGCCGCAATTAGCAGAGTGCTTGCCAATATGAAGGACCATCCTAATTCTTGGGTCCTGGCACGATTACACGAAATACAGGGCAATGCCGGAACACAAACGAGTTCTGGTGCCGGTGCCGGTGGCGGCGGCAAGGGCGGCGGCCCTGATATTGACAGCTTGACCATTGCTTTTTCTAATGGGACAAAAATTGCGCTCAAAGATATGGGAGATCCCAAAAATCAGCAAAAGTTTGCCACTTTGAGCAATAATTCGACTCCATTGATATTACTTGCTACCAGTGCTGGTGACACCCCGTCTATTTGGGACAGCACAAAAGAAATTCCCCAAAAAATATGGAATTTTTTACTAAGTCTTCCAAGTGGTGTGGGGAATGCTCTTGAAAATGTATTTGTTCCTCCGACAGGTGCCAGCAATGATGACGTATCTGTGAACCTTGATTTATTCGGTTCAGTCCCTGTCCATGTAGACAACATAAATGATCTTATGAATTATCTTACTACAGGTACAGGAATTAATGCAGAGGACATCAAAATCCAGCCAATTTCTTCCGGTGCCAATGACAATAGTTATTCCACGGCGGACCAACATTATAAAACTTTGATATTTCAGGGAGATGCTCTAACTAAAGTCCGTCGACTTGTTGAGAGCGGAAAGTTACCAAAGCTGGTAGAGGCTGCTGTAAAACCTCCTGAATATCTTAAGAAATATGAGGTGGCGCGTTTGGCAGGTCAACCATTATCCGCGCCGGTCAATCCCTATGGCGACCTTTTCCATTTATTTGGATCAGGTCCGGGCGATCATGGGGCGTGGGATTCTAAGGTAACAGTTACTGATGTTAGTAATCCGATTACTGCTCAAGGACTTTTGCCAGGTGATTATAAAGAGGTGAGTTTTACTTCAAATGCCTCTGCCTATGATCCAACGGCACAAAACGCTTTTAACCCAGGTCCGTTATATTATGCGCTGGGCGCATTTGGTAGCGTTACTACAATTGTTTCTGATCCGCACTGGCCATGGGACATTACCCACTACCATGCCTATTTTATGAAAGCAGGTTTTCATCCGACAGATGATGCATCTGGTGAACGAGTCGACCGTTTTAATGGCATGATTTTTGGGCCGGCTGATCCCGAAAAACTGGGAACCCCCGACCATACAGTCACACCGGCTACTGGCACGGTGTCGTTATTTCCTGCCGGTCCTAATGGGGTTGGTGGGAATAATGCAATGATTGCAGAACCGCACAACCCATCGGTATACGGCGGTATCGACTTGGAAAAGGTGGTTGTTGAAAGCAGGGGTGACAGGGGCATGAATTCGGTGTTTAATGATCCGCGTATCTTGCAGATGGTGCTTGATGCCGGAGGATTATTGCCCAAGGTCAAATCTGTTGAAGCTGTCACGGTTTCCATGGTCAACATGCTTCTGGGCTTTAATAACGCTTCACCTGTGCGCTGATAAATTTACCCGTTTTCTCTCTGCACATCCATTGAAACAACGGTGTCCCCGCGGACCTTGATGCGCACTAAAATAGGGGCACAGCAGACCTCGCAATCCACCACAAATTCCTGACGCGGACCGCCGCTGACATCAACCGGAAGATCGTTGGACCCGCCGCAGTATGGACAGCTGAAATTTTCGTATTGTTCCAAAGACATATTATTGTACCTAATTTATTTTACCCGGTGCTTGTCTGTTACCCAAAATTCCAGATATTTCCCCAGCATCAGGCGGGTTTGCGCGTGCAGGGCAGGGAGCGCGCTGAATAAGACCAGGATCAAGGGCACCATCAGCCATTCAAAGGCATGGAGCACTTTTAAGAGCCAGCGATGCCTTGTTTTAGTCTTGGGCAGCAGGGACAAAGACAGGATGATGGTGATGCATATCGCAAAGAATCCCAGGCCAAATATCGTATTGGCGATATCAGGGACATTGTAGTAGACCACTGAGGCGGCAAATTCCCGCCGGGCAAAAACAACCGGCAGCCAGCCGATGAGGGAAAGAATGAAACCTGAAGTGGCCCAGGAAAGATGGCCTTCAAAAAGTTTAAAACCAAGGCGCAGTTTTTCATAAAAGGGTATTTTTTTGGATTTAAGAAAAGCCCGCATCACGATCGGAAAATTTTCCACCCCCCAAGCCCATCGCTGTTTTTGTTTATACACGCTTTTGACCGTCTGCCACCAGTTGTCCGCGCAGGCAACATCCATGGACAACGTTACGTACATAGGAACTACCTGATATTGTCCGTCGTAGTGGATATAGGCCTTCCAGAAAATAGCTGAGTCATCCGAGATCATGTCCACCGGCCAGTAATCCACGTCAACCAGGGCCTTGAAGCTCATGCTGTGGCTTGAAAAGGTGACTAATTTTTCAGGGTTGGTGGCTTCGATGAGCAGATAGAATGAAGAACCCGTTTCCACCACACGGGCAAAGCCCGGCACGTTCCATATATTGTTATGGTAAACCGGAATAGGTTGAAAGCTGGCGCGAAGGCGGTCCGGGCAGACCATGAAGTGATAGCTCAGGCAGGCAAAATAATGGGGGCTGACAACAGTGTCTGCATCGAAACAGGAAATGATCACATTTTCAAAAGGGATTTGTTTGCTTTGGAAAAAGGCCGCGGCTTGTTTGGCCGCACAGGTGGCATTGGCGCCCTTGACGCGGGCTTCTCCAGGGACCACGGCCGGGTGCACGACGGTGATACAATTAAAAAATACATCTTTATATTTTTCTTCCAGTTCGGACACGGCGCTTTGGACAGGCGGCAGGGCGCGTTCTTCCAGGGCAAAGACAACGACCATTTGCTTGAGAGGAAAATGTTGACGGCGTATGGCTTCAATGGCAGGTTCCAGGATGTCCCGGCCTTCCTTGATGACCGGAAATATGACTAAATGATAGATACTGCCGGATGCCGGCGGCGGGTTTTTGCCGGCGATGAGTTTTTCCAATTGTTTCAGATGGATTTTGTGCGAAGCGCGCTGGCGCCAGTGGCGGCCAAATTTTTTGGACTTGCTTTCTTTTAAATAGACGGGCAGATTATCGATGCCCTGGATGCGCCGCATCCAGTTGGTGTTCTCTTCAATGTTTAACTGCAGGTAGGAAAGCAGCAGAAAAAGGGTGGAATATAAAATCCTCATGATCCATGACAGATAAAAAGCCACAATGAGGATGGCTGCGCTGAAAGGAAAGAAGATCGAAAGGAAAACCAGCCCCAGCAAAACACCCCAGCTGCAGGCGCCGGGGAGTATTTCCAGGGCCCTTTGCAGCCTGGCCTGCCTTGGTTTCAGGTCTTCTTTAGAAAAATGGAATTTCATCAATTAGGTTCTTTCGTTGATGTTTTAAATCTCACTGCATCGGGTATCGGGATATTCAACATAGGGCGGTAAGGCAAGATCTGGGCTGCTGATAAAAAACAGGTGTTGTTGTCCAAATAAAAAAGTTCCCCGTTCTTTTCTTCGAAATACATATTTGTCGACGGACGTGATTTGGTTATGTCATAGACTTGGGGGCTGCCGAAATCTTCCTTGGGGTAAAGCCGTACCCATGCCCCTTCACGGGTCAGCAGGTCGTTTGCATCATTAATAAGGAATTTCACCTGGGAGCTGCCGGCGGGCTGTTGGCCCAAGCCTTCAGGCAGGCGGGCAGCGTCTTGAGGGTAAATGGCCTTATTTTTTGATGTCGATGCGGTAAATATGGTCCGGGTAAAAGGCAAAGATATTGTCATTGTCAGCATTGTCCCAGGCTATGCGCGTCGGGATCTGGACAAAAAGATCACTGATGTCTTCGATGATGGGCGGTGTTTCTTTCAAGTTCACCCATAGGAACCGGAGTTTATCTTTGATATTTGCTTCCAGTAAAATAAACGGGCTTTGGGGCGCATTATATAAGTGTACCATTTCCCCTTCAGCGTAAATGGAGTCGCTTGAGAATAAAGGGGTTTTTTCGTACGTATTTTCTTCATTGAAATTTTCTTCAAGGCCTTGAGTGGTATGGAAGATATCAATGTTTTTGAGCACGGGGTTGGCGGCGATCAGGATATCATCATCGGCAGGGAAGATGTTTTGATAAGACTGATTGGTAATTATATGAATGGGCCATTCTTCCGGAATGAGCAGGGTGTTGGCTAGGACAGTGGCTTTTTTGCCTTTGACAGGGACAGTCCTTTCCCAATCGTTATAGCCGATGAGTTCAATGCGGATAAAATGTTTTCCCGGAGCCAGGTCCCTGATGGCTGTCGGTGTTTTTTGATGGCTCACGCGGCCGTCTATGTAAACGGTGGCATCCGGCGGATTGGTGGAAACATAGACCAGGCCGGTTTTTTCCAGGCGATGCGTCAGAGGATTGATGACAAACCCCAGCATGCGGGCAACAAGCAAGGGGCACAAGATCAGGTAAACGATGGCGAAAATGTAAAAAACAATCTTCCTTAAAGCGAGCATAACGCAATGATAACTCAGCTTTGCCAAGCAAGCAATAGGGAATATTCATAGCAAATAACATTTGAAAGTCAATGGCGCGGTCACAAAGCCGGACATCCATAGATGTTCGGAACAAGTTGAATTATGGTTTTTGAGGGGTTAGAATAAATAGTATGAATTTGAGAAGAATTATAATATTGATCTCTTTTTGCGGGTGCCTTGCTTGCAAGGCCATGGCTCAAGAGGGAGAGAACCCTTTGACGTCAAAGGAACAGGGCCTTTTGCCTGTTCGCCTGACTTTGAAAGATGCCCTGCAAAGTGTGGATACCATTAACCTTCAAGTAATGATGGCCAATGCCAGGCTCGAGCAGGCCATTGCCCGGATATCCCAGTCAGAATCGGATTTACTGCCTCATCTTGATGGCATTGCCAGCGGCGGGCGTCAGACCGCGGATTTGCGTTCAGAGGGCATCCAATTTCCGGGCTTTGGGCCGCATATCGGGCCGTATAATTCCTTTGATGCACGGGCCCGTGTCACCATTGCCCTTTTTGACCCCTCAGCCTTTGAAAGATTTCAGGCAGCTAAAAAGGGTGAAAAACTCTCCGAGGCAGAGTTAGAAAAAACACGTGAAGATGTTTTGGCCCTGGTTGCTAGCCTGTTTGTGGATGCCCAGCGTAAGCAGCAAACGGTCGGGTTTTTGAAAATTCTTTTGGACCGTGACCGGAAGGGTTACGAAGTCAGTGAATACGGGTATTCAGAGGGGACAGCGACTTTATTGGATTCCAATAAGTTTAAATCAGACCTAGACCAGACCAGGTATTTATTTGCCCAAGCCAAACAGCAGGCTGAAGATGCCTGCCTGGATTTAGAGGCGGCCTTGCAGCTGCCTTTGGATGCGCCTTTGGAACTTCTCGACGATGAGAGTTTCACCAAACAATTGGAAAATAATGCGGCGGTCAATTTTAATGACGCGACCAATGCGGATATGGTGCTGGCCGCTTCTCAATTAGAAGCTCATAAGGCTGATCAGAAAACCGCTTATGCGGATTTTTTGCCGGCAATATCAGGCACTGCTGACTACGGCCGTAACGGTGAATCGCCCGAGCATGGCAGTAACACGTACTTTGTCGGATTGCAGGCCACTGTTCCCCTTTGGGAAGGCGGGGCACAGCAGGCGAATCTCAAAGAAGTTAAAGGAGAGATCAAAGAAGACCAGGCAAATTTGAAAGATGCCGGCCAGCAGGAACAGGTCAATATAGCCAAGGCCCGTGCAGCGATTATGGAAGCCGACGATTTAAGGCAGGCCAAAGCCCAGGAATTCCAGACTGCTTACAGGGCTTTGCAGATTGCTCGGCACGCCCAGGAAATCGGCACTGGCACGGTGTTGGGATTGATGCAGGCCAAAGCGGATTTAGCGACGGCGGAAGATGATTACAATGAGGCCCAGGCAACCTGGGTGATGGCCCACATCGACCTGCTCCATGCCCAGGGACGGTTGAGGGATTTAATTAATAAGGGGGGATAAGGATGTATTTAATCAATTGTGTCATTGCGAGGAGCCGTAGGCGACGAAGCAATCTTTTAAAAGATTGCTTCGCTTCGCTCGCAATGACACTCATCGGAGCATCTGTTTTAATTTGCGGTTGCGCCCAGCAAAAAGATATTAAGAGCATGACCTTCTCAGGCACAATGGAGTTGACCGAGCATGTGCTTGGCGCCAAGGTGGCCGGACGCCTGGTAACGCTCAACGTCGATGAAGGTGACTTTGTCAAAAAAGGCCAGCTCCTGGCGACCCTGGACCGTTTTGAGCAGAGCAAAAAAGATTATGACCGCACCGCTGTCCTTTTGAAAAACGGCGGGGCCAATCAGCAGTCCTTGGAATATGCCCAATTGACGATGGAAGACCAGGAGGTGGTTTCCCCCATTGACGGCGTTGTTTTGATTAAAGACGTTGAAACAGGGGAGATCATCCCTCAAGGGGGCGGTGTGGTTGTGATCGGGGACATGCATGACCAGTGGCTTAAAATTTATGTTTCCGAAGACATGGTGCACCAGCTGAGCTTGAATCAGCAGGCATCCATTTTTGTGGATGGCGCCAAGCAGCCTTATAAAGGCCATGTGACCTTTATTGCGGACAAGGCCGAATTTACACCGCGCAATGTGCAGACTCCTGAGGAACGCGTTACCCAGACCATCGCCGTAAAAATCACCGTCGATGACCCCGATGAAAATCTCCATGCCGGCGTCGCGGCGGATGTAAGGTTTAATTAATATGCCTGGTATAGCTATCAGCGCGGACAAACTGACCAGGAGGTTTGGGAAGTTTACCGCGGTCGATGAAATTTCTTTTGAAATCCCCTACGGGGCCATTTTTGGTTTTCTGGGGGCCAATGGCGCGGGTAAAAGCACCACCATCCGCATGCTCTGCGGTATTTTGGCACCGACCAGCGGTACGGGCAAGGTGGGCGGCTTTGACGTGCAGACACAGCCGGAAGAGATCAAAACAGTCATCGGATATGTTTCCCAGCGTTTCAGCCTGTATTCGGATCTGACCGTCACAGAAAATTTGCTTTTTTACGGGCAGATCTATGGCCTTGAGGGTACGGCTTTATCCGGCCGTATTGAAGAAATCCTAAAGATGACGGGCTTGGGGACTTTTCGCGATCGTCTTTCCGGAGAGCTGTCCGGGGGATGGAAACAAAAGTTAGCCATTGCCAATGCTATTTTACATAAGCCTAAAATTATTTTTTTGGATGAACCGACCGCCGGTTTGGACCCTTTGTCCCGCAGGTCGATATGGGAACTTTTATATCAATTGGCTGAAGGCGGCACATCTTTATTTGTGACCACCCATTATATGGAAGAAGCTGAGCGCTGCAACACTATTGCTTTTATCAGCGATGGTAAAATCTTAAAGATCGGCCAGCCCGCCCAATTAAAGCAGGACTTGAGCCGGCAGATCCTGGAAGTGACGTGCCACCCTTTGATGAAAGCCTCACGTCTTTTTTCATCACTGGAAGGTGTGCGCGGAGTTACGGTATACGGTACTACCTTGAATTTGAATGTAAACGACCAGAAAGCTGTTGAAGAACGCGTGCGCGCTGTTGCCGGTCGAGAAGGGGTGACGGTCACATCCATTAAGCCCATCCCTGCATCGCTGGAAGATGTGTTTTCAGATTTGGACTCAGGAGGCCAGGCAGATGCGAAACATTAGGGCCATTGCTTTTAAAGAGTTCATCCAGGTGTCGCGGGACCGCCGCACCCTGATGCTACTTATCCTGATGCCGATGATGCAGCTGATGATTTATGGCTACGGCATCAACACCGACGTGAAACATCTGCCTACCTATGTCTATGACCAGGACCGCACCTATTTGAGCCGGCGTCTGGTTGATTCTTTTACCCAAAGCGATTATTTTACAGTCAAGGTCCAGGCCACGTCCATGGCCCAGGTGTATTCAGCTTTAGATAAAGGATTGGCCCAGTCAGCGTTGATCATTCCGCCTGATTTTACCGGTGATTTATTAAAGAAAAAAGGCGCCCAGGTGCAGATGATCATTGACGGCACAGACTCGACACCGGCGACGGTGGCACTTAATTCCAGCCAGGCGATCATTAATGCTTTTATGCAAAATGAAGGGTTGATCCCTGTCCAGGTTTTACCCATTGATTTCCGCCCGCGGCTTTGGTATAACCCGGATTTGAAAAGCACGTATTTTATGCTTCCGGGCTTGATCGCCCTGGTCTTGCAGTTTTTGGTCCCTATGATCACAGCCACGGCCATTGTGCGCGAGAAAGAGAGGGGCAATATCGAGCAGCTTTTAGTGACCCCTATTAAGCCTTATCAATTGATCCTGGGAAAAATCATTCCGTACATCTTTATCGGTATCTTCATTGCCACCAGCATTATTACAACCATGCATTATCTTTTTGTGGTGCCCATCCATGGCAGTATTGTTACCTTGTTTTTCATGACCCTGGTTTATTTGGTCGTCTGTTTAGGGATAGGATTGTGGGCATCGACGGTGGCAGACAATCAGCAGCAAGCGTCCCAACTGGTCATGTTCCTTGCCATGCCTTCGATTTTGCTTTCAGGTTTTATTTTTCCCAGGGAATCCATGCCCCTATGGGTTAAGGACATCAGTTATTTGATACCCATGACGTATTTTTTACAGATTGTCAGGGGGATTATCCTTAAAGGTTTGGGTTTCTTTGATTTGATCGGCCAGGTATGGCCGTTGCTGCTGATGGCGGTGGTGGTCATCGTTTTTAGTATTCGACGTTTTTCGAAAAGGATGGCATAATAATATAGATGCATGAAAAATAGGAGAAGATAATGCCCGAAGAAAAAAAAGAAGGAAACTGTTCATCCGGCGGGTGCGGCTGTTGCAAAGGTGTTAAATTACTGGCCGCTCTTTTGATCGGTGTTTTTATTTTTGCCGCAGGCATGTGGTTCGCCAAATCCCATTGCCCTTATTGCCATACGGGTGCAGGCAATTATTGCCCGTTTAGCGGTCCTGAAACTAAATAGTTCAGGAATGCCGTGCCGGTTCAATATGCACCAGCACATCGGCGATGCCTAAAGACGATGCCATGAGCGCGTTTTTGACTTCATGGCCGATATCATGCGCTTTGTAGACCTGCATATCACCGTTGACTTCCACATGGATATCCACGAATAGGTTAAGGCCGCTTTTGCGCACCCGGCATTTTTCAATGGCCGCAACCCCCGCGACCCGTCCGGCGATGCTGCGGATGCTTTCTTCAGTTTCAGGGTTGGGCGCGTAATCCATGATTTCCTGGACAGCGTGCTTGATCATATTCATGCCGTTAAAAATGATGATCCCGCTGGCCGCCAGCGCCGCCCAGTCATCCGCACTTTCATAACCTTTGCCGCCCACGATAGCAATGGATATGCCGATAAAGGCAGCCGCGGATGTCAAAGCATCCGAGCGATGGTGCCATGCCTCTGCTGTCAGTGAGAGGCTGTTGACTGATTTTCCGACGTAATAGAGAAACCTAAAAAGGATTTCCTTGAAGACGATGACCGCCACGAGCACAATCAGGGTAAAAAAGGCCGGGGTGTGGTGAGGCTGCATGATCTCAAGGACGCTTTTGACGGCAATGCCGATGCCTGCCATCAAAAGGATCAAAGACACGCTCATCGCGGCCAATGATTCTGCCTTGCCGTGGCCGTAAGGATGGTTTTCATCCGCGGGCAGGGAAGAGATTTTGATGCCTCCTAAAACGACCATTGATGAAAAAATATCCAAGGTGGATTCAATGCCGTCTGCCAGCAAGGCATAGGAATTCCCTATAATACCGGTGATGATCTTGATGGCCGCGAGAATGACATTGGAAGAAAGCCCGACCAGTACAGTACTGACACCGCGGTCAAAACGGCTTTGGGTCTTGGGATTCGGGGAAGCCATAAAATCAATATTAAATCATCCGCAGCCGACACGCAAGCGTTGCTTGACGGATTTACCTTCCAAGTTATAATGATAAAAATTTTTAAAACCTGCTAAAAAGGACATGTATGAGTAATCTGGTAGTTTCTTTTGATTATGTGTTGACGGCCAAGGGGGGCAAGGTGATTGATGCTTCCACCAAAGGCAAACCTTTGATATTTATCACGGGGTTGGGGCAGATCATTCCGGGCTTGGAAACTATTCTTTTGGAAATGGAGCCGGCCCAGAAGAAAACAGTGACTATTGAGGCCAAAGAAGCCTATGGCGTGCATGACGAACGCTTGATTTATAAAGTCGACCGTTCCAAATTGCCTGCTCAGGAGATTAAAGTGGGTGATATGTTTGAAGTAGGGCAAGATGGCCAGTTTTCTCCTGTCACCATCACGGCCATCAACGGGGATGAAATCACCTTGGACGGCAATCATCCGTTGGCCGGAGAAGACCTGACCTTTGCGGTTGAGATCGTCGGCAAAAGGCCGGCCACTGCCGAAGAATTGGCCCACGGCCATGTGCATGGCGCGGGCGGTTGTCATCACTGAGGATATTCAAGATGAACGTTGCTGTCATTGGTGCTTCTGATAAGCCTGAGCGGTTTTCCTATCAAGCGCTTGCATTATTAAAACAAAAAGGCCATAAGGTTTTCCCCGTCCATCAGCGCCTTAAAACGATTGAGGGGATGGCAGTATATCCTTCCATCAAAGATATCCCTGAGGCCATTGATACCGTATCCATGTATGTAGCGGCAGACATTTCCACGGGCATTGCTGCAGATATCCTCGGCAAGAAACCCAAACGCATCATTTTCAATCCCGGCGCTGAAAACCCTGACCTTGAACAAAAAGCCCTAGCCCAAGGCGTCATTACTATCAATGACTGCACCCTGGTCATGCTTAGAACGTCGACTTTTTGACGGTAAAGGCACTGGTTGGACCATCGATTTTGGCTTAAACCCACGGTTCATTTAAAGTTCCCTTTTATAGAGAATATGATATACTCTTAGAAATTTCACGGGGTTTTAATCATATTATCATATGGTGAGGTTAAAAGAGGATAGTCATATGCGTGCCGCTGTCATAGATATAGGTTCTTCTTCCATCAAGCTTTTGATCGCGGAAAGCCACGGGGAAGATGTTAAGATCATTGAGTCGCTTAAAAATGTCATTCCTTTGGGCAAACACGTCTTTCTCAAAGGCCGTATCCCGCAAACCATTATAAACCAGACCGCCGCGGTTTTGCAGAAATACAAAGAAACTCTTAAAGAATATGATGTCGAGAATGTCATGGTCATTGCCACGACCGCGGTGCGTGAGTCGCGTAACCAGGACATTTTCCTGGATACGGTGCTGCGTAAAACCGGTTTTAAAATCGATGTTTTAAACGCAGGGGATGTGGTTTATTACATCGATTATTTCCTTAGCCATAAATTAAAGAAAACCTATCCGGTGGACAAGAAAAACCTTTTGATTGCGGAATTGGGCGCCGGCTCTTTAGACATTTCGGTGATGGAAAAGGGCCTGACCCTCATGAATATCGGCTTTCCCATAGGGACGCTGCGCTTATCCCAATTTATGGAAACCCTGGACGGCTCCCTGCAGGAAGTGCATGAGGCCACCGAGGAGTATATCGAGAATGAAATTTTCTTTCTCAAGAAGAACAATGCCAATTTAAACATCGACGACATTATCCTCATTGATGAGAATTATTCGGTTTTTATCCAGAATGTGCTGCCCAATAAACGCCGTGAATCAGATTTCTTTAAATTCAAAGCCGGCGAAGCCCAGGAATTGCTGACGCGCTTAAGGCAGATGAACGTCGAGGAGATCGCTAATACCTATAGTGTCCCGACAGACATTGCCTCGACCATCACGGGGTTTGCCATTATCCTCAACACCTTGTTCAAATTTAACAAGAATGAGGATGTCTACATCCTTGAAGCCTCTTTGTCCGAGGCCATCCTGGCGCATTTGCTGTTTAAATTCGACATGACCGAAGGCGACAATAAGCTAAGCCAGCTGGTCTCCGTGGCGCATTTCCTTTGCCGGAAATACGGCATGGATTTAAACCACCTGAAACACGTGGCTTCTTTGACTGAACAGCTCTTTGATGCTTTCAAGGACATTTTGGGCCTGGAAGAAAAAGACCGCCTGTATCTTCTCTTGGCTTCCTACCTGCACGATATCGGGATGTTTGTCAATAACCGCTCGCACCACAAGCACAGCGAATACATTATCAGTTCTTTGAATTTGTTCAGGCTCACCGAGCATGAGATCAATATCATCGCCTGCATTGCCCGCTATCACCGGCGTTCAGCGCCTTTAAAGACCCATTTGCTGTACAATGCCCTGGCGTCCCAGGAGCAGATTTTAGTGCAGAAATTAAGCGCTCTTTTGCGCATTGCCAATTCCCTGGACCGTTCCCATAAACAAAAGGTCAAAAAGATAGAAGTCAAATTCAATGCCGCGGGGGACGCGACGATCGTGGCCCATACCCATGAGAACTTTTTACTGGAGAAGGAAAATTTCCTGGAGAAGAAAGAGTTATTTGAGGAAATTACGGGTAATAAGCTGACGCTGACGGTAAGGACACAAGATTAGAATATGGAAACTAAAGAAAAATTCATTCATCGTGATTTAAGCTGGCTGGAATTCAATCGGCGTGTCTTGGAAGAAGCCTCTGATGAGCGCAACCCTCTTTTGGAGCGCATTAAATTCCTGGCTATTTTTACCAGTAATCTTGATGAGTTTTTGATGGTCAGGCTCTCAGGGGCCCAGAAACTCTTGGCTTCCGGTTACAATAAGCGCGACCAATTTGGTTTTTATCCCCAGGATCTTTTCGCGGAAATCAAAACACGCACTGATGAACTGGTGAAGAAATTTTATGAGGTGTATGGAGGGAGTGTCAGGGACGCTTTGGAAGCGGAAAAGATCTTTATCAAGAAGCCTGAAGACCTGAATGCGGAACAGAAAAAATACGTGCAGCGTTTTTTTGACACCACGCTCTACCCGATCATTACCCCCATGGCGGTCGACGGCGGGCATCCTTTTCCGATGCTGCCTTCGCGCACCATTGCCTTTGCCGTCAGTATTATCCGTTCCGAAAAGAACCATCTGGCCATTATCCCCATCCCCAAATCCGTGCCCCGTTTATTGAAAGTCCCGGCGGAAGGTGAGGAATCGGTGTATGTGCTGACGGATTACCTGATCAAAGAGAATTTAGAGAAATTCTTTAAAGGTTATAAGATCCAGGACGCATCGCTTTTCAGGGTCCTGCGCGACAGCGAGTTGGAAGTGGACGAAGGCTTTGCGCCCGATCTTCTTAAGGCCCTGGAGAAAGAATTGAAAAAACGCTCGAGCGCCAAGGCTGTTTATTTGCAGATGCAGGAGGGGACGACCCCTGAACTTTTGGAAGTTTTATGTAACGGGATTGATTTTCCTAAAGATGAAGTGGTGTTTACCTCTTCTGATCTGGATTTGACCTTTCTTTATGATCTATCTGCCTGGACGGACAAGCCGCAATTGCGTTATCCCAGTTTCACGCCGGCCAAGGCCGTTTATGACAATATTTTTGATAAGATCAAAGATGAGGACTTTATTCTCCATGTGCCTTTCCAGTCTTTTCTGCCAACCTGTGAGCTCATTGCCGCCGCGGCCAAAGACCCGGATGTTTTGGCCATTAAGATGACGCTTTACCGCACCAACGAGGATTCAGCCATCATCAAGGCCCTGATGGCGGCGGCCAAGAACCGCAAGCAGGTGACCGTGGTCGTTGAGATCAAGGCCCGGTTTGAAGAAGAGAAGAATATCCAGTGGTCGCGCGAGCTGGAGCAGGCAGGCTGCCATGTGATCTACGGGATCGCGGGGCTTAAGATCCATTCCAAGATGACCCTGATCGTGCGCCGTGAAGAAGGCCGCATCCGCCGTTATGTGCATTTAGCGACGGGGAATTATAATGAAAGAACAGCCAATGTGTACACGGACATCGGGTTTTTTACGGCCAATGATGATTTCGCCCGTGATATCGCGGATGTGTTTAATGTCATCACCGGCTATTCCCTGCCCAGCCCCTGGAAAAGGGTCATCTCGTCCCCGCATGATTTGCGCAAATATTTTTTTGAACTGATCGATAAGGAAATCGAAGCCCAACAGGCGCAGAAAAACGGTGGAATCATTATCAAAATGAACGCCTTGGAAGACACTCAAATTATTGAGAAATTGTATGCGGCCTCCCAGGCAGGTGTTAAAATCAGGATGATCGTGCGCGGCATCTGTTCCTTGGTGCCGGGTGTCGAGGGTTTGAGCGAGAATATTGAAGTGCGCAGCATCGTGGGCCGTTTCCTGGAGCATTCGCGTATTTTTTATTTTAACAATAATGGCAATGGGCGTGTATTTTTGTCATCGGCCGACTGGATGACACGCAATTTTGACCGTCGCATTGAGCTCTTGTTTGAGATCACCAAGCCTGAGATCAAAAGCCATGTGCAGTTTATCCTGGATAGCTATTTAAAAGATACCCGTAAAGCCAGGGCCTTAAAGAAAGATCGCAGTTACCATCGCATAAAAAAAGAAGGCGAAACTTTCGACGTGCAGGAATACTTTATCAATCATTATACCAGATGAACTACTACATCGGTCTCGACATAGGCGGTACCAAGATCGCCGGGGCTTTGGTCTCAGCTTCGGGTAAGATATTGTCCCGTACCAAGACAGCCACCCCTAAAAGGGTCAAGCCCCGCGATATCTACGCTTCTGTGACCGATGCCATTGATGAGTTGGTCCAGGTGGGCGACGTTAGGCTTTCGTCCATCAAAGGTATCGGGGTTGGCGTTCCCGGCATTGTGGATACCCGCAATCATCATATCCTGGCAGCGCCGAATATCGCCTTGACAGGTTTTCCCCTGAGTGCTTCTTTAAAACGGAAATTCCACAAGCGGGTGGTCATGGCCAATGATGTCAATGCCGGGTTGCTTGGCGAAGCATGGCTGGGCGCGGCCAAGGGCATGTCGCATGTGGTTGGTATTTTTCCGGGAACAGGTGTCGGCGGGGCGGTTATCAGCGAGGGCAGATTGCTGTTAGGCGCCCAGGGTGCGGCGACGGAATTGGGCCATGTGATCATCAATATGGACGGCCCGCTGTGCCATTGCGGCAATCGCGGTTGCCTGGAAGCATTGACCAGCCGCTGGGCCATTGAACGCGACATCCGGGCAGCTGTCAAATCCGGACGCAAGTCAATCGTCACCAAGCTCAACGACGGGCGGTTAGACATGATCAAAAGCCGGATTTTAAAAGAAGCGTTAAGTGAAAATGACGCGGTGGTCAAATCAGTTTTGGCCAAAGCTGCCCGTGTCCTGGGTAAGACAGCTGTTTCTTTAAACCATACCTTTAATCCCCAAGCCATCATTTTTGGCGGGGGAGTGATCAAGGCCTGCGGGGATTTTATCCTGCCCATTGTGGCCAAAGAATTGAACGCAGACCCGTTCTTCAGGAAATTCAACACCTGCAAAATTTTACCTTCCAAATTAGGCGATGACGCCGTCCTCCTGGGCGCCGCCCGCTTAGTCCAGCAGCCCTGAATTTGCTTTAAAAACGCTTTGTTTGTCTAAAATGGCATAATATAAATAGGCATGTTATACTTTCAACATGCGTATTTATGTGTTTTTGCGAGGCCTTTTTTTCAGGCCGAAGCTATCTCTTTTTGTCTTATTGGCATTTTTTGCCAATACCATTGGTCCTTTTCCTCAGGCCCAGGCAGACCCCGCCTTTGGTGAGGCAGGCGAATTTCGTTTGCCCGCGCCCGGGGTGATGGTCGCTTTAAGCCCTGTTTTTAATCCCCCGATCCTTAAAGGCATCAAGGTCTATCCCGATAATCCTTTCCGTTTTGATTTCATTCTAGACCGAGGCGATTCTTCCAGTGTCATTGCGAGCGAAGCGAAGCAATCTCAACAAGAACAACTCAAACAAGAAGCCGCCAAACTCATCAAATACTTTCTTGCATCCTTGACCGTCCCGGAAAAAGATTTATGGGTCAATTTAAGTCCCTATGAAAAAAACCGTATTGTCCCTCAAAGTTTCGGTTTCACCGAAATGGGCCGCGACCTGTTGGCCGAAGACTATATGCTTAAGCAAATCACTGCTTCACTGATTTACCCTGAGGGAGAAACAGGCAGGAAATTTTGGAAGCGCATTTACCAAGAAGCTGAAAAGAGGTTCCATACAACCAATATCCCGGTCAATACCTTTAACAAGGTATGGATTGTTCCTGAGAAGGCGGTTGTGTATGAGAATGCAAAGGCAGGGACAGCGTATGTGGTGGAAGCCAAGTTAAAAGTCATGCTTGAACAGGATTATTTAGCGCTGGA
>Ga0206818_1116_pt1 | contig 17426 bp, 20 predicted proteins | sample Alteio_BWOrgCont_86_FD_152881 | JGI IMG/M metagenome (GOLD analysis project Ga0206818, IMG submission 152881) | Enriched cells from forest soil in Barre Woods Harvard Forest LTER site, Petersham, Massachusetts, United States -... | ecosystem: Environmental > Terrestrial > Soil > Temperate forest >...
AAGTTTATTTAAAACGGGCAGACCATTCCGTTGATACTTCTTTCGTTATTTCATTGATCGCTAAGATCAAAAAAATCAATTTTGATTTTGATGTTCTTCCTTATATTTATGCCTATGAGGGAAAAAACGCCCTGGACCATCTGTTGAGGGTATCTTGCGGCTTGGAATCTCTGGTATTAGGGGAGAAGCAAATTTTAGGCCAGGTCAAACATTCAGTGGAGCGTGCCCGTGAGTCCGGCACTTTATCGCGCTATTTTAATATTCTGACGAATGTGGCCGTGCGCACCGGCAAAAAAGCCCAGCATGAAACAGCGATCAGCCACGGCGGGTCTTCCATCAGCTGGGCAGCCATCGAGATGGCCCAAAAAGCAGCCGGTCATTTGCAGGATAAATCCGTGCTGGTCATCGGCGCCGGCAAAATGGGGGAAATTGCCCTTGATCATCTTCATGACCTGGGGGTCAAAAAGATTTTCCTGATGAACCGCACCGGTGAAAAAGCGGAGAATCTGGCGACCCGGTATAACGGGGTGGCTGCTTCTTTCTGGAATATCAAGGAAATTTTAAGCGAGGTGGACGTTTGTTTTTGCGCCGTGGGTGCCCCTCATTATATCCTGGACAAAGAAAAGATCGCCAATATCATGGAAATGCGGGCAGGGCGTAAACTTGTTTTGATCGATATTTCCATGCCGCGTAACATTGATCCTGAAGTGAAAACTTTAGGGCCTCAAGTCCATTTAAGCTCGATCGATGATCTGCATGAAGTGGTTGATAACAGCATGAAAAAGCGCGAAAGCGCCATGCAGGAAGTTGAGAGCATCATCCGCCAAAAGATCCTGGAATTTGATGGTAAAATTTCAAAATTGCAAAGTGATCGCGGCACTGATTTTTATCAGCCCTTCCGTCAATAAAATATGCTTATGAGTTCAACGCTGCTTATTTTAGTTTTATACGGTCTTTTTCTCATTTTAGGCGGCTTCCTGGGGTTCAGGAAGGGGAGTAAGATTTCGCTTATCATGGGCTTGGGCAGCGGCATTTTGGTTTTGTTGGGAGTTTGGCTTTCGACATTCAATCCTAGGGCGGGTTTGATATTTTTGACCTGTCTGAATGTTTTATTGTCTTTGAGTTTTATTTCGAGGCTGGTTAAGACCCGCGCATTTATGCCCTCCGGGATGCTTTTATTGATCACACTGGCTGTTTTAGTTCTTTGCCTGAGAAACCTAATTTGAAACCCTCAACTCAACCTGAAATCAATATGTTGGTCAAACTCCTCAACATGGGGAGTATCATTTTTGTATTGGCTGTCCTGGGGTTTTGGTTGGATCAAAAATTCCATTCTTTACCTTTATGGACACTGATAGGGATAGCTCTCGGCATGGGTTACTCTTTTTATGAGGCCTGGCAGATTCACCATCAAAAATAATAAGCATTAAAATTTTATTCGAAGTACTTGCGTTGCATAAACTTATCATCTAAGATACCAACGCATTAAGAAACGCTTCACATGGAAAGGAACAGGGGATCGTGAGCGCTCCGTTTGATTTGAACGACTTTATCATGCACCACATCGGCGACTCGTACGAGTGGCATATCCCGCTTTTTGCGCCTATCCATCTGCCTCATTTTTTGACGGTACACATGCTGATGCTTTTGATCGGCACGGTCTTTCTTCTTGTCCTAATGCTGGTTGTTTACCGCAAACAGGACAGAGTGCCGACAGGGATAACCAATTTCATTGAATTTTTTGTGGTTTACATCCGTGATGAGATAGTCATTCCCAATATGGGGGAAGAAGAGGGGGAGAAATTCACCCCCATGTTTTGTTCATTCTTTTTCTTTATCCTGGTGCTTAATTTGATGGGACTTATCCCGGTTTTTTCGACTGCTACGGGAAATATTAATCTTACCGCAGGACTGGCTTTTCTTATTTTTACTTTGATGGTCGGAGGGACCTTGATACGCGGCGGTCCCATGGGCATGTGGCATGCCCTGGTGCCTCCGGGCATACCGGGATGGTTTATCCCTATTATGTTTGTCATTGAGGTGTTTTTGCTTTTTGTGCGTTGTGTTGCCCTGGCCATGCGGCTTTTTGCCAATATGATCGCAGGTCATATCGTTATCACGGCTTTTTTGGGGTTATGTGTTTTATTCGGTGTATTTGCCGGTATCCTGGCTTTTCCCATGGCAGTGGTTTTTTATTGCATGGAGATTTTTGTTTGCCTTTTGCAGGCTTTTATTTTCGTTTTGCTCTCAGCGATATTTATAGGGCATATGTATCATCCGAAACATTAAACGTTAACATCAAGAAAGGAAGTTTTTATGACTCCAGAAACAACAGCACACTTAGGACAGATTTCCGCCGCGGCAGGCATGGGTCTTTCTGTCGTGGGATTGGGCGTAGGTGTCGGGCTTATTTTTGCCTCGTTCATCCAGGGCATTGCCCGTCAACCGGAATTGGAAGGTAAACTCATGACCTGGACCCTGGTCGGTGCGGCCATCGTCGAAGGGATCGCGATCTTCGCGGCCATTATGTGTTTTTTGGCCATCCATGGTTAAAGCAAAAAGGAATAAACTATGACCGAACGATTTGGACTCTTAGACCCTGAAAAAATAATGGCCGTATTATTGTGGGCCACTTTTTTCTGCGTGATCTTTGTTTTGCAAAAATTCGCCTGGAAACCGATCCTGGCGGGTTTAAAGCAGCGGGAAGATTATATCCGCAAATCACTGGCGGATGCGGACAAGATCAAGGCTGAGTTAGCCGGGATAGAAGCTGCCAAGGCTAAAATTTTTGATGAGGCCAAAGAAAAGGCCAACGGTATCATTGAGCAGTCGCGTAAAACAGGCAATGAATTGGCGCGTCAGATCGAACAGCGGGCCAAACAGAACGCGGAAGAGATCATCACCAGCGCCCATCAGGAAATTGAAGGGGAGCGTGAACGCGTGCGCAATGCGCTTAAGAAAGAAAGCGTCCAAACAGCCGTGTCCCTGGCTGAAAAGATCCTTAAAGAAAATCTTGATACGGAAAAAAACAGGAATTTGATCAATCAGGCCATTAAGGACGTGTAGATCTTATGAGCCAAACAGCAGACCGTTATTCTAAAGCGCTTTTTGAACTGGCCCAGGAACAGGGCAATCTTGAAGCTGTGCAAAACAGCTTGTCTGATATCAGGAAACTTATTATCGATTTAAATGATTTTCGCCAATTTTTAAGTAATCCCTTGCTTTCTTATGAAGAACGCTGTGCCGTTTTAAAAACTTTATTTGAAGGAAAAGTCCCGGATATTGCCTATAGATTTTTATTATTCATCACCTATAAAAGCCGTTTAAATATCCTAAAAGATATCATTGAATCTTTTGACAGGATGTACTTATCCCATACCCATCAGATGCGGGTTTACGTGAAAACAGCATTGCCGGTCAAGGACGAAGACAAGGCCCTTATCAACCAGCATTTGCATGATAAATTTCGGCAAGAGATAATTGCCAATTGGAATTTGGACCCTTCATTGATAGGGGGCTTTCGTATTTTTGCGCAGGGCAAACTTTATGATTATAGTTTTAAAAACCAGTTGGACCATTTCTTTCAACAAACAATATAGAGGAACATTATGCCCCAACAATTAAATGCAGATGAAATATCTTCCATCCTCAAAAAACAATTAGCTGACTTCAGCAGTAAGGTGGAAACTTCGGAGGTCGGCACCGTGCTCAATGTCGGTGACGGCATCGCGCGGGTCTTTGGCCTGGCCAATGTCATGGCCGGTGAATTAGTGGAGTTTTCAGACGGTATCAAGGGAATTGCTTTGAACTTGGAAGAGAGCAATGTGGGGGTGGCGATTTTTGGCAAGGATTCCCATATTAAGGAAGGCGATGAAGTCAAGCGTACCGGCAAAATCGCCTCTGTGCCTGCGGGCGAAGGGCTTTTGGGCCGCATTGTGGATGCTTTGGGCGCTCCTGTTGACGGAAAACCTGCTTTTACGGCGAGCTCCATGCAGCCCATTGAACTTAAAGCGCCGGGAATCATTGACCGTAAAAATGTGCATGAGCCCCTGCAAACAGGGATCAAGGTCATTGACGCCTTAACACCCGTTGGCCGCGGCCAGCGTGAATTGATCATCGGCGACCGTAAAACAGGAAAAACAACCCTGGCTATTGATACGATCATCAACCAAAAAGGCAAAGGGGTATTTTGCTTTTATGTGGCCATCGGCCAAAAAAGATCAACGGTGGTGCAGATCTATGAAACATTGCGTAAATTCGGGGCCATGGAATATACCACGATCGTGGCAGCCACCGCTTCTGACCCCGCACCCATGCAATTTTTAGCACCTTATGCGGGCACGGCCATGGCGGAATATTACCGTGACAACGGCAAACATGCCTTGATCATTTATGATGATTTGACCAAACAAGCCCAGGCGTATCGCCAGCTCTCACTTTTGCTGCGCCGTCCGCCGGGCCGTGAAGCTTATCCGGGCGATATTTTTTATCTGCACAGCCGTCTTTTGGAGCGCGCGGCAAAATTATCCGATGCCAAGGGTGCTGGTTCCTTAACGGCTTTGCCGATCATCGAAACCCAGGCCAGTGACGTGTCTGCCTATATTCCAACCAACGTCATCTCCATTACTGACGGGCAGATATTTTTGGAAGGTGATTTATTTAACGCCGGCCAGCGTCCGGCCATTAACGCCGGGTTATCTGTTTCCCGCGTCGGAGGAGATGCCCAGGTCAAGGCCATGAAGCAAACTGCAGGGTCCCTGCGTTTGGACTTGGCCCAGTACCGTGAGTTGGCGGCGTTTTCGCAATTTGCTTCGGATTTGGATGCGGCCACCCGCAAACAGCTTGACCGCGGCAAACGCCTGATGGAAGTCATCAAGCAGGGCATCCATGTGCCTTTGCCCGTGGTCAAACAAGTGGCCATTATTTTTGCAGGGACTAACGGGTATCTCGATGATATCCCTGTTAATAAAGTGCGCGATTTTGAAGAATATTTATCTGCTCAAATGGACAGCCAGTACGGGGACTTTGTGCAATTATTTAACAAGACCCTGGCCATGACAGATGAAGTCAAAGCTGCTTTGAAAAAGTTATTGGAAGAAGTCAAAGGGACATTTAAGGTTTAATTATGATCGGCATTAAAGAATTCAATAAGAAGATCACCTCGCTTAAAAATACGAGGAAGATGACCAAGACCATGAAAATGGTCTCGGCTGCCAAATTCAAGCGGGCCCACAAGGCCCAGATCAGCGCGGAAGCATACGCCCATAAGATCACCGGATTAATGGGGCGCTTGACCGGTTATGGCATGGTCAGCCATCCTTTACTTAACATTAAAAAAGCAGTGACTAAATGCCTGGTTGTCATCGTTACTTCGGATAAAGGCCTCTGCGGCGGCTTTAATAATAATTTGATCAGGAAAACAAGGCATTGGATCGCCGAGAATCCTTACAAATACACCACCTTTGGCATGAGCTTTTGCGGCCGGCGGGGGTATATGTCTTTTCGTCGCAGCGCCAAGATCAATAAATACTATGAAAATATCACCATGAAGCCGACCTTTGATGATGCCCAAAAAGTGGTGCAGGACATTACGGAAGATTTTATCATGGGGAATTATGACGAGGTTTATCTGGCGTATAACCGTTTTGACGGGCCCTTGACCCAAACGCCGGTGATCGAAAAAATCCTGCCTTTGGATGTTTCGAGTTTCACCAATGTTGTCAAGACCCAGGGGCCGGGAGCGCCTATCCTGCACAATTATTCTTACGAGCCTGAAGAAAAAGAGATATTGAATTTTATGGTCCCCAAATATTTGAATTTTAAGGTCTTTTTTACCTTGCTGGAAAATGCCGCCGGAGAGCATGGGGCGCGCATGTCAGCGATGGATAAAGCGTCACAGAACACGGGTGATCTGATCGACCGCTATACGCTGCTGCGCAACCGCGCCCGTCAGGCAGCCATTACAACGGAGTTAATTGAAATCATTTCAGGGGCAGAGGCTCTAAAATAAGAAAGGTCATTTATGGAACAGGCTAATAAAAAGATCACCGGTAAGATCGTCCAAGTACTGGGCGCTGTTGTGGACGTTTATTTTCCGATGGAAGGCCTGCCTGCCATCGGCACGGCGTTAAAGACAACCAATAAATCTATCAGTGATAAAGAAGGTAACTTAACGCTCGAGGTTGCCCAGCATCTGGGGGACAATCTTATCCGTACCATTGCCATGGATACCACCGAAGGCATGGTCCGCGGCCAGGAAGTCATTAATACAGGTGAAGGTCTCCTGATGCCTGTCGGCGAAGGGACTCTGGGCCGCGTCATGAATTTACTGGGCGAGCCGGTGGATGAAGCAGGCCCTGTCAAAGCTGTTAAATACATGCCGATCCATCGCCTGGCGCCGGAGATTGCTGAACAAGATACTTCTACCGCTATTCTGGTGACCGGGATCAAAGTCGTTGATCTCCTGGCCCCTTACCGTAAGGGCGGGAAAATCGGTTTGTTCGGCGGTGCCGGTGTCGGGAAAACCGTTATCATCCAGGAGTTGATCAATAATATCGCCAAAGAGCACGGCGGGTATTCTGTTTTTGCCGGTGTGGGGGAACGCACCCGTGAAGGTACGGCCCTTTATAAGGAAATGAAAGAAGCCGGTGTTATTGATAAAACATCCCTGGTCTATGGACAGATGAATGAGCCTCCGGGCGCGCGTGCCCGTGTGGCCTTGTCTGCCTTGACCGTGGCGGAATATTTCCGTGATGAAATGCACCAGGACGTTCTTTTGTTTATTGATAATATTTTCCGTTTTACCCAGGCCGGTTCTGAAGTCTCGGCGCTTCTGGGCCGTATTCCGTCAGCCGTCGGTTATCAGCCGACCTTAGGCACGGACATGGGGGAATTGCAGGAACGCATTACTTCCACCAAGAGCGGTTCCATTACCTCTATTCAAGCCATCTATGTCCCGGCCGACGATTATACTGACCCGGCACCAGCGGCTACTTTTGCGCATTTGGATGCAACGACAGAATTGTCACGTCCCATTGCGGAGTTGGGTATTTATCCCGCTGTTGATCCTTTGACCTCAACGTCAACCATCCTGGCACCGGAAATCGTCGGAGATGAGCATTATAAAGTCGCGCGCCGCGTGCAGGAAATCCTGCAAAAGTACAAAGAATTGCAGGATATCATCGCGATCTTGGGGATGGATGAACTTTCAGAAGAAGACCGCCTGACAGTTGAACGCGCCCGTAAAATCCAGAAATTTTTGTCCCAGCCGTTTCATGTGGCAGAGCAATTCACGGGCATTAAAGGCAAGTATGTGCCTTTGGAAGACACCATCCGTTCTTTCAAAGAGATCCTGGAAGGCAAGCATGACGCCATTCCCGAACAGGCCTTTTACATGGTAGGCAATATCGACGAGGCCGTAGCTAAAGCAAAGACACTTTAATATGAGTTTTAAACTATCTATCGTCGCACCCACAGGAATGATTTTTGAAGACACGGTCAATTCCATCGCTGTCCCCGGGACAGAAGGCGGTTTTGAAGTTTATAGCAGGCACATGTCTTTAATATCATCTTTAAAAGCTGGGCGTGTCCGCGTGCGTCAGGACGGCCGTGAAACCGCGTATCAAATTACCAGCGGTGTATTGGAAGTCGACCTCGAGCATAACGTGACCCTGCTAGCCGATCAAGCCACCGCAGTGTAAGATGAAAAAGATCAACGAAAAAACTGTTTACGACGGTAAATGGCTTTCTGTCAGTGAAACCATTTATCAAAATGACCAAGGCCGGCAGTTGACCTGGGAATGCGTGCACCGCAAACGCTTGACCGTCGGTGTGGTGATCGTGGCACGCCTTTTGCCTTCCAGGCGTTTTATCCTGATGAAACAATACCGGCCGGCCATTGACGGGTATATCATGGCCCTGCCTGCAGGTTTAGGATCAGGCGATCCCAATCATGCCCTGGTCGAGTTAAAAGAAGAAACCGGGTATACGGGAAAAATCGTGGATGTAAGCCCGGTTTTAAAAACCAGTGCCTCGCTTATCAATGATAGTGCCCGGATTGTTTATATCGAAGTAGATGAGAATTCGCCGGCCAATCAAAATCCCGTCCAGGAACTGGAAGACGCCGAAGACATAGAAGTTTTTCTGGTCGCCCAAGAAGAGGGCAAGGATTTTTTGCTTGAGCATATAAAACAGGGCACCCACGTTGCCTCTAATTTATGGTATCTTTTTGGGATTAATCAATGGACAACATAAAAATATTAATGATTTTTTTTACACTCATTTGTTGCACGCGGGCTTGGGCAGATGGTTCGATTGCGGGGACGGTTTCCTATGATGGGCCGGTGCCGAATTCGCGGCTGATCCACATGGATGCTGATCCTGTTTGTTACGCTATTAATAAGGGCAACATTCATTCCCCGGTCCTTGTTTTGGGGGGCAACAATACCTTAGGCAATGTCTTTGTTTATATTAAAAGCGGTTTGACTAAGGCCGGTTATCCGCCGCCTGCCCAAGATGCGGTGATCGATCAGGGGGGCTGCAATTATACGCCTCACGTGATCGGGGTCATGGTGGGGCAGAAGGTCAAGTTTTTGAATCCGGACGGCACCCTGCACAATGTGCACGCCCTTTGCCGGATAAATCCGGAGTTTAACGAGGCCATGCCTGATTTCCGCAAGGAAATGGAAGTGGTTTTTAATAAGCCGGAATTCATGTTCCAGGTCCAATGCGATGTTCATCCCTGGATGAAGGCGTGGGTGGCGGTTTTGAGCCATCCGTTTTTTAGCGTGACAGGCCCTGATGGCCGGTTTGAAATCAAAAATATTCCCAACGGCACGTATACCCTTGAAGCCTGGCATGAAAAGCTAGGGACAAGATCGGCAACGGTGACGGTCACTGATAATTCCAGTCAAAAAACAAATTTTACTTTTTCTGGACCGAAATGATGCTAGAATAAATTTTATGGACATTAAATATATCCACGTCACCCTGATCGTTGTTTCCATAGCACTGTCATTGGGTTTTGGTTTTTGGACTTTAAGCCATAGCTACATGACCAGCGGATTTATTTCATTTGCCATCGGGGCCGGTTTGATCGTCTATTGTGTGCGATTTATCAAAAAAATGAAGGCTTTGTAAATGGTGTTCTGCGCGGTTTGTTTCGGAGACCCTACATCACCGTTGACCCAGGGATATAATTGGGCCGTGATCGCCTTATTGATGGTGGTGACCGCTGTATTGGCGGCGTTCGCGATGCTGTTTTTAAATTTCCGTAAAAGAGAAAAAGCTTTCTTAAAATAAATTAATAATTAGGTTCACCTTTTAATATTTTGTGGTATAGTTTTAACGTCTTCATAAATATTCTTATAAGGTTTTGGAGAAATAGTTCATGAGTGGCACTCACGATCCGGCACACCACGATCCATCCCATAGTGACTCATCGCACCATCATCAACAATCATTCTGGTCCCAATATGTTTTTTCCACCGATCATAAGATAATAGGTATTCAATACCTGTTCATGAGCCTGTTTTTCCTGTTTTTTGGCTTTTGTTTGATGCTGTTGATGCGCTGGCAGATCGCTTACCCGGGCCATCCTTTGCCTTTTATAGGGAAGCTGTTTGGCGAACATAATATGCCGGGCGGCATCATGATGCCCCAATTTTACAATCAGTTAGGGGCCATGCACGGGACCATCATGGTTTTCTTAGGGGTCGTGCCTTTGGGATTCGCGGTTTTCGGCAATTATCTGATCCCTTTGCAAATTGGCGCCAAGGACATGGCTTTTCCCCGTTTGAACATGTTCAGCTACTGGTCATTTTTGGTTGGCGGCCTTTTGATGCTTTCCAGTTTCTTTTTACCCTGCGGTGCGGCCAGTAACGGCTGGACATCGTATTCACCTTTGTCAGATATTGCCCATGACGGCCAGACCATTTGGCTTTTTTCCATGGCCATTATTATTATTTCCTCGCTTCTTTCTTCTTTGAATTTTATCACGACCATTTTCCAATTGCGCGCCCCCGGCATGACTTTTGAACGCCTGCCGTTTTTTATCTGGGCCCAGTTGATCACGGCATTTTTATTGCTTTTGGCTTTTCCGCCGCTTGAAGGTGCTGCGTTTTTGCAATTGTGCGACAGGTTATTGGGGACAAGTTTCTTTTTACCCAGCGGATTATTTGTCAACGGCCATGTCTATGATGTCAGCGGGGGAGGCAATGCGCTTCTCTGGCAGCACTTGTTTTGGTTTTTAGGCCACCCGGAAGTCTACGTCATCATTCTTCCGGCCCTTGGGATCGTCACTGAAATTATCGCCTGTAATACCAGAAAAAATATCAGCGGTTTTGGCATGATGCGCTGGTCGATCATCTTTTTGGGCTTCTTGTCTTTTGTTGTCTGGTCCCATCATACCTATTTGACCGGGATGGGCACCAATATCACGGCTTTCTTCCAAACCACCACGATGATCATATCCATACCATCGGTCATTATTATTTCCGCTTTATTTATTACCTTATGGGGAGGGTCTATCCGTTTTAATCTCCCTATGCTTTTTGCCCTGGCGTTTTTGCCCATGTTTGGTTTTGGCGGGTTAACAGGCCTGCCTTTGGGTTTGGCGGCGACAGATATCCCTTTGCATGACACCTATTATGTCATCGGGCATTTCCATTATGTGGTTGCTCCGGGTGTTGTGTTAGGGCTTTTTGCCGGGATTTATTATTGGTTCCCCAAGGCCACCGGCCGTAAGATGAATGACTTTTTAGGCCATTTGCATTTTTGGCCGACACTCATCACAATGAATTTTGTGTTTTTTCCGATGCTTATCCAGGGTTTGATGGGGCTCAACCGCCGGATGTACGACGGGGGGGCGACGTATAACTTTGCGCACGGCGTGCTTTTCTGGAATGTCATCATCAGCTGGTCGGCCTTTATCATGTTCCTGGCCCAGCTCCCGTTTATTTTTAATTTCTTTTACAGCATGTTTAACGGTGAAAAAGTTGATTCCGATAATCCATGGCATTCGGCAACGCTGGAATGGGCCACACCGACACCGCCGGGGCATGGGAATTTTACTAAACCTATAACTGTTTATCGTGATCCCTATTCGTATAGCTTGGAAGGGGCGCCCAAAGATTACAGCCCGCAGGATCAAAAGGAAATTTAATATATGTCGCAGGAAACAGAATTTATACCGTATATCGTCAAGCCCCGTGAAGACACCGGCCTTTATAATGCCAAATTCGGCATCTGGTTATTTTTGGCTTCGGAAGTCATGCTTTTTGGTTCTTTATTTTCCGCGTATATCCTGCTTCGTGTGGGGTCTTTTACCTGGCCGGTGCAATCAGATATACAGAATGTGCCTATCGGCGCCATCAACAGCGTTGTGCTTCTTTCATCCAGCATATTTTTTATCCGCGCCTGGGTGGCCTTGAAAGCGGATGATATAGCCAAATATAAAAAGTTTATGTATTTGGTCATATTGTTTGCCTTCATATTCCTGTCCCTTAAAGGGGTTGAGTATTACCAGCATTTCAGCCATCATGAATACCCTAAAACCAGTGTTTTCCTGGCGATTTATTTTTTAATGACGGGCTTGCATGCCTTGCATATCATCGGCGGTATTCTTGTGAATTCTTATTATGTCGGCCCGGGCTTGTATCTTCGCGATCAGAACAAACAATGGTTTATCAATCGCGTGGAAGTGGCCGGCCTGTATTGGCACTTTGTGGATCTGGTTTGGATCTTTTTGTTTTCAACCCTGTACTTACTTTAATATATGGAAGAACATTCACAGCAGGATGATTTTAAAAGAGACCTTTTGATTTATTTCAGCATTATTGCGCTGGTGGGGCTGATTATTTTTATCAGCCATTTACAGCTTAAGACGCTGGGCATATTCCTTATTATCCCTATTGCCTGCACGGAAGCCGGGATTTTAGGTTTTTATTTCATGCATTTGATGACCAAAAAGAGGACGGTCCATTTGCTTTTATTATTAACAGTCATTGTATTTATAACATTGTTATTTTGGCCTGCTTGGGACGTAGCATATTCTCCGCGAACGCCTAGCGAATTCACAGTCTATTGATGATTTATGGATAATCTCTTACAAAAACTTCTTCCCATGCAGCCTTTGGCCTCTGTTGAAGGCCGTGATAATGATACCTTGATGTATTTGATCCACGGTCTTGTGCTGATCCTTTTTGTAGGCTGGGCCATCTATTACGTTGTTGTCCTGATCAAATTCCGTGCGACTAAGAATTCCAAAGCTGTCGAGTCCCATACCGCGCACCAGATTTCTTCATACGTTGAATGGTTTGTGGTCGTTGCTGAAATATTGCTTCTTTTTGCTTTTTCCATTCCTTTTTGGGCGGTCCATCAGGCGGGGATGCCGACGGGCAAAGATATTTTACAGGTCAGGGTCGTGGCCCAGCAATTTGCCTGGAACGTCCGTTATGCGCCCAGCGGGAAATTCGGCCGCTCCAGCGCCCGGTTCCTGGATGACAACCCGATGGGGCTTGATCCCAATGACCCTGATAATAAAGATAATATTACAACCATGAACCAGATTTACCTGCCGATTGATAAAACAGTGCTGATCACCCTGACGAGTAAGGACGTTATCCATAGTTTTGGCTTGCCTGCGATGCGCGTCAAACAGGACGTTATCCCTGGCATGACGACCCACGTTTGGTTTACGCCTAATAAACTGGGGTCCTATGAGATAGCGTGTTCCCAGCTTTGCGGTGTGGGGCATTACCGCATGAGAGGCATTGTTAACGTCGTCAGCCAGAGTGACTTTGACCAATGGATAGCGCAAAATAAAGGAATCCATGACTAATCATACCCCTACTCCAAGATCCCAAGACCCCGAGGACATTCAAAAGCGTGATTTTATAAAAGGCGTGACTGCGGCGATTTTAGGTTTTTTAAGCCTTGCCCTGACATGGCCGCTGGTTTCTTTTTTGATCCCTTCCAGTAATGAAGGGGCAGCAGGTAAATTCCTTAAAGTCCCCAATTTTCCTAAAATCCCCACCGGAACACCGACGAGAATGACGACGGCTGAAGATGTGGATACGCAGGCTTTTATAACGACCAAGGTGGTTTATGATATTTGGGTGATCAAACATGCCGCGGACAAGGCGACCGTTTATTCGACGTTATGCCCGCATTTAAATTGCCGGTATAATTTTGACAGCACCAAGGATGTATTTGCCTGCCCTTGCCATGGCAGCGTCTTTAATGAAGACGGCAAATGCATCGCAGGGCCGGCGCCAAGGCCTTTGGACACTCTTCCTTATAAGATCGAAGGCGGGGAGCTGTACGTGCAGTACAAATTATTTAAAGCAGGCATTCCTGAAAAGATCGAGGCATAATGAAAGATTCTCAGAAAAAACCTTTGCTGCATGTTGTTAAAGACTGGATCGATGAACGCACCGGATTGATCAAAGCAGGCGCTGAATTCCTGCATGAAGAGATCCCCGGCGGCACCCGGTTTTCCTATACCTTAGGCTCTGCCTGTATGTTCCTGTTGAGCATACAGATCATCACCGGTATCTGGCAGCTTTTTTATTATGTCCCTACCGTTGATTATGCTTATTCCAGCTTGAATTATCTGCGCCTGCAGGTGCCTTTTGGATGGCTTATCCATGGCATCCATTATTGGGGCGGCACTTTATTTGCCATCATCGTGGGCCTCCATTGCCTGCGCGTTTTTATCTGGGGTTCCTATAAAAAGCCCAGGGAAATGGTATGGCTCGTCGGTATTGTCCTGATCGTCCTGACCGCTTTGTTCATGTTCACAGGCCCGGTGCTTCCCTGGGATAAGGACGGTTATTTCGCAGGGCAGGTGGGCATCGGGATTGCCGGCTCTGTGCCTATCGTAGGCCCCATTACGCAGGCGATATTGCAGGGTGCTAATAAAATGGGGCAGTTGGCCCTGTTGCGTATGTATGTTTTGCATGTGGCCATTCTTCCGGCAGCCATCGGTGGCTTTGTCATGCTGCATTTGGTGGCTTTCCGTCAATACGGTGAGTCCGGCCCGTGGGATGAGAAAAAACGTAAAAAGGTCGGGTATTTCTGGCCGGAACAAATATTTAAAGATGTTGTGGTGACATTTCTGATTTTCCTTTTATTGGTTTATCTTTCTGCTTTTTTTCCGGCGCCGTTTTCCGGTTTGGCAGATCCCAAGGACACGCTGGTATCTCCTAAACCCGCCTGGACCTTTCTTTTCCTTTATCAAATATTGAAATTCTGCCCGGGCCCTCTGGAACCGTTGGGAACGGCCGGTGTGCCGTTGATCATTATTTTACTTTTTGCTTCCCTGCCTTTCGTTGATAAAAGCCCTGAAAAGAACCCTTTTAAACGCGGGTTTGTGGTATTAAGCGGATTTGCTTTTGTGGGCATTGTTTTGTATTTGACATGGCTGGGCTATATTTACAGGAGCCCTGCTGAATTGGCCCAAATGGAGCCTGCGGTGGTACAGAATGTTGCTCAAAATGAAAATCAAAAATTGGCCCTGGCTGCGCGCTACGAAGCGCTGGTTGCGGCCAATGCCGGTGAACGTAAGACAGGGGCGGAGCTCTTTAAAACTTTAGGCTGTACGGAATGCCATACCACGACGGGTGTTGCCAGTAATAAGCAAGGGCCGGACCTGTCTTCGACTAAAGACAACCGTTCGCGCCAATGGATATATACTCAACTGATATCTCCCCAAACACATAATCCTCACACGATTATGCCGCCTTTTGCCCAATTGAGTAATCAAAACGTTGGTCTTTTGGTCGAGTATATCGAGAGCCTTACTCCTCCTAAAACAGTTGCACCGCCGCCTCCGGCGCCGGCAGCTGCCGGTGCCCCGGCAGATGCTTCTGCCTCGGCAAAATATGGGGAACAGTTATTTAATACTGTAGGTTGTATCCAATGCCATACGATCACGGGCCATACCAGTACCAAGGCCGGTCCTGATTTGATCATGGCGATCCAAAAAGACAAGCCGACGGCAGATTGGTTAAAAACCCAATTGACCAACCCGCAGGCGCATAATCCTTTAAGTATCATGCCTTCATTTTCCAGCCGCCTGACAGATGATCAGATGAATGCGGTGATCGCCTTTTTAAGCAGTTTATCGACCAGAGCGGCAACGCCGTTGGCTGCGGGTGAAACAGAAGCAGCAGGCAGTGATCAAGGCTCTACCCCGGCCGGCAGCAGCGGTCAGGGTGTCCAGGCCACCGGTATTATCGGCAACGCTGACCATGGGGCCATTTTGTTCCATCAAAATTGTATCATGTGCCATGGGCCTCATGGCAATCCCATGACGCCGGGATTTACGGGATTTATGAATGGCGCCCCCAAAGGTGTTCCTTCCCTTAATCCTATTAATCGCAATGTTTTTAACTCAGATCCCCAGACCTTTGTTGAGCATATTGACCAATTCATTCAACACGGCGCTCCTGCTCTTGAGGCAGGCGGCCCAAGCATGCCTAATTTTGGTGAATCTAATACCTTGACCCAGGCGCAGATCGCTGATTTAGAGGCTTATATTTTGTCTGTGAACGGGGTAGACCGCACTCAGATCGTGAATCCCGGGATTGAACCCAAAGAATTCTTCTATATGCTTGCGTCACTGACTTCGGTCATCGTCATGCTCGCTGCCTTGTATTGGTTCATGATGAAATTGCTTAAAATATAAGTCCACACGAAAACTCTCTCATGCAGGCACAACTCACAGCGCTCAGACGTTTTTCTAAATTTCTTTGCGTTATAACCCTGTTTCTCATCGCCCTTGGTGCTTTGGTAAAAAGCACCGATTCGGGCCTGTCTGTGCCTGATTGGCCCACCACTTACGGTAAATTCATGTTTGCCTATCCTCTGAATAAAATGGCAGGGGGGATCAAATATGAACACACCCACCGCATGCTGGCTTCCATCGTCGGGCTTTTGACCTTGACGCTGGCCTTATGGCTGCTTTGGTGTAAGGACATCCCTGTGTGGACCAGGCGTTTGGGCATATTTGCCTTTTTGACAGTTGTGCTTCAGGGTGTTTTAGGCGGGTTGACCGTGCTCTTTTTTTTACCGGTGTGGCTGTCCACTTTTCACGGGGTGCTGGCCCAGACTTTTTTTCTCATCGTCATTTTTATTGCTTATGCTTTATCCATCGAGCGCCATCAGCGCTGGAACATGGAAGAAGAGGGGTATAATCCGCGGGTTTTACGCCTGGCCCTGCTTTTAATGTTCATGGTTTATGTCCAGTTGATCATAGGCAACATCATGCGCCACGCGCAGGCGGGCCTGGCCATACCGGATTTTCCGACGATGGGCTGGTCTTTATTTCCTGCTTTTGATCAGGCGTGGCTCAGCCGCATCAATGAATGGCGCTTTGAAAATAACCTGGACCCTGTGAACATGGCCCAGGTCATGGTCCATCTGACGCACCGCTGCTGGGCTTTTTTGATCCTCGTTAATATTTTGTGGCTCAATCATGTTGTTTACAAAGAATGTTTGGACCGTCCCATGGTCCTTAAAACCGTGTATTGGCTTAATATCGCGGTGGTCCTGCAGATCACTTTAGGGATTTCTACTGTTTTGAGTCATAAAGAGGTATATACTACTACCATGCACGTAACTACGGGTGCGATCGTTTTGGGATTGTCATTTTTAATGGTCTTACGCGCATCCCCTTTGACCTGGCGGCAATTTAAAACAATAACAATGAAAGAATGAAAAAATTAAATTTATATAGGTCTTACTGGCGCATGACTAAACCCGGCATCGTGATGATGGTTTTAGTAACGACGGCCCTGGGTTTTTATTTTGCTGACCGCGGTTTTCACCAGCCCCTGGTCTTGCTGTATACGCTCCTTGGCTCTGCCCTAACTTGCGGGGGAGCGACAGTGCTCAATCAATACCTTGAGCGTGACGTGGATGCCCTGATGCAGCGCACCAAAAACCGGCCGATCCCGATGGGGGTCATTTCTCCGGCCGAAGCTTTGGGATTTGGCATCAGTCTGGTCTTGATCGGGCTTTTGATACTTTGCTGGAAGGTGAATTTATTAACGGCTTTTTTAAGCTTATTGACCTGCTTTTTATATACCTTAGTGTATACTCCCATGAAACGGTTGACCTGGCTTAACACCACTATCGGGGCCATTCCCGGCGCCATTCCGCCGCTGGGAGGGTGGGCCGCGGCCACGGGCCATTTAGACCCCGGCGGCTGGATACTGTTTTTAATTCTCTTTACCTGGCAGCACCCGCATTTTTATGCCATTGCCTGGATCTATAAAGAGGACTATAAAAAGGCCGGGTTTAAAATGCTCCCGGTTGTTTATCCCGACGCTAAGTTTACTTTTTCACAAATTGCGAGCTTTAGTTTTTTCCTGGTGGCTTTTTCATTGATGCCGTCGCTCATGGGCATGTCCGGAAGGATATAT
>Ga0206818_1119_pt1 | contig 17282 bp, 21 predicted proteins | sample Alteio_BWOrgCont_86_FD_152881 | JGI IMG/M metagenome (GOLD analysis project Ga0206818, IMG submission 152881) | Enriched cells from forest soil in Barre Woods Harvard Forest LTER site, Petersham, Massachusetts, United States -... | ecosystem: Environmental > Terrestrial > Soil > Temperate forest >...
GTTCTATAAATTTAGGCATTAAAATGAAATTATGGAAAAAGATTGGTAAAGTCAATGATGTGGGAATAATAGAACATATTGTTTTTAGAGGAATTATTGATTATGGCATTAAAAAAGGAGAAAAGCCAATTATAATATCCCAAAACTGGCACATTTGGAGATTAAATGATAAAGATTTTACCAAGGTTGGAAAATTGGAAAGTGAGAATAAAAAAGCAAATATTGGCTTGGTATTTAATCCTAATGGTATAGTAGAACTTTTGAAAGGAAACAAGTATCCTCCTTTATATCCAGATTTTGAATGATTTTATGGATTTATTTTAAAAAGAAAAAATATTTACAGTAGTATAAAACTTATAAAATGAAAAAGGGTCTTTTAGTCTTGTTTCTATTTATGCACTTTGCCAGTGTTTTATACAGTCAGGCAATTGTAAGAAGCTATGACTCACTCGGAAGAATGACCCAGGAAATATACCCTGATAGTTCATCTATTACCTACATATACGACAACATGGGCAATCTGACAGGCAGAAATGTCCACGATCCCTGTTCCACCAAACCTATACCAGTCATTACTGAATCTGGTCCCCTCACAATTTGTGCAGGGGATTCTGTGTTTTTATCCACTTCCCCCGGTATAAGATACCAATGGTCAACCGGAGATACCACCCAAACGATTAAGGTAATAGCAGCAGGCAGTTATTCGGTTGTAAGAACGGACACGTTTTCTGTGTATTCAGATACACTGCAATGCCCCCTCACTTCAAATCCGGTAGCGGTAACGTTGAAACCGTTACCTAATGTTCTTCCAATCGCAAACCAATCGGTATGTAATGGAGATACTACTAATACTGTTGCTTTTGGTTCCACCATGACTGGTACTACATATACCTGGACAAATGACAATCCAGGCATAGGGTTTGCAGATACTTTCGGCACAGCAAATATTCCATCATTTACAGCCATTGACAGTACCCATTCTCCAATTACCGCTAGTTTTGCAGTAATCCCTACTGCTGACGGTTGTGCAGGGCCAGTATTGACCTTTAGCATAACCGCCAACCCGATACCTTTCATATTGCCACCACCAAATCGAATAGTATGCAGTGATGATTCACTACGAATAAATTTCTTCACTACTATTGTAGGGACAACATTCAATTGGGTGAATGCAGATACGACAATTGGATTGGCAGATACAGGAACGGGGAATATTCGGCAATTCAGGGCATTTAACAGCGGTTCTCTATTGCTAACTTCAATGGTATGGGTTACCCCTTCCATAAATGGCTGCATCGGTACTACTGACAGTTTTACCATATCGGTTAAACCGTTGCCCACTCTTAGCAGTTCTCTTACACCGCCGGCAATATGCGATAGCGCAATGTTTAGATATACCCCTATAAGCACATTGCCAGGCACTGATATTATGTGGACCCGCGTGGCTATTCCGGGCTGCCCTGCGGCCATTGGCATAGATTCTGTGCATGAACGGTTAATCAATACAACTCCGTACCCGATTATTGTTACGTATGTGCATACCTTAATTAATTCAGGTTGTACGGATACTCAAAACGTAAACGTTATTGTGAACCCATCGCCTAAACTGAGCAGCCCATTATCGCTTATGCCGATATGCGACAGCGTTGTATTTATTTATTCACCGACAACTTTAACACCTGGTACTTCATATACGTGGAACCGCTCGGTGGTAAGTGGTATTAGTAATCCAGATTCAAGTGGCTATGACGCGATAAATGAATCACTTTTCAATACTACTTCAAGCCCTATTGCTGTTTTCTATGCAGAAGCTTTAAGCGCAAACAGTTGTGTGAATGTTCAATACATTACAGTAACAGTAAATCCTGTTCCTATTCTAGCTACAACACAAGATAACGTAAGCTGTCGTTTCGGACATGACGGCAGCATCACTGCATCAGTAAGTACAGGAACACCTCCCTATACATTTGCAATTGACAGTTCAACATTTGGCTCTTCTTCTGTATTCACTAACCTCTATGCCGGAAGCTATATTATCCATGCAAAGGATGTTCTTGGATGCACATGCTCAGGTTCTGCTACCTTAACGCAGCCAGCCACAGTTTTATCATCTTCCATTACAGCAACGACAAATATATCCTGTCATGGAGGAAATACAGGTAGTATAAGTGTTGCGGCTACAGGTGGCACTTCGCCCTACTCATTTTCAGATGACAGCATTACCTTCCATCCTACTGGAACTTTTACGACTTTGACAGCACGTATTTATGTTATAACCGCAAAAGATTCCCTTAGTTGCAAGGTAAATGATACAGTTATTTTAATTCAACCGTCTGCATTGAGAGATACGGTGCTTTCGGCTGTAAACATCATCTGTTACGGGTACAATACTGGATCAATTCAAGTTCATGGAGTAAGCGGTACTCCACCGTATAGGTATTATCACGATGCAGTTACCACATTAGATACAATAGGTTTATATAACAGCCTTTTTGCAGGCTCACATCATATCCACGTCATTGATGCTCATGGATGTAGTAGGATTGACACTGTTACACTTACTCAACCTCCGCCAATACATGATTCCATAGAATTAGTTCACCCTGTATCCTGTTATGGAGGGAATGATGGCATTGTTCGGGCAATAACCTCTGGCGTTGTTGGTGTTCCTCCATTTAGCTACACGCATGACAGCGGAATGTTTGATACCAGCGGCTTATTCACAGGATTAACGGGTGGACCCCATACGGCTACCGTTATTGATTCAATTGGGTGTGCTATAACCAATGGGTTTTCCATGCCACAGCCAATACATGCGCTAACGGATACGATACTGAACGTTACAAATGAATATTGCAACGGTGGGAATACCGGCGGAATAGATGTGTTAGGAAAAGGCGGGACCGAACCATTTAGATATTCCATTGACAGCGTTACTTTTAGCGATACCGGTTATTTGGGCAATCTCGTATCCGGCACCTATTTTATTTACCTCATAGACACCAATAGTTGCGTTCATACAGACACCGCAACGGTCACGCAGCCACCGGCAATATCCATAACAACAAATGTTACAAATGAGGTTTGTTATGATGGTCATACAGGTAAGATTATGGTATCTGCAACAGGAGGCACAGGAACACTGAAATATTCTTTAAACAGCAGAGGAATATATCAGGTTACGCCTGTTTTTTCCTCGCTTCCCGAAGGCAGCGATACCGTTTTAGTAAAAGATGCGCTTAACTGTATTGGAGTTGTTTATGCAAGCATTACACAGCCTGATTCAATCATTGGGATTATCACAAATCAAACGCCTGACGAATGCAAGCCAACTGCTACTGGAAGTGTAATCATAGCGGCAACTGGCGGTAGTGGCGAATATATTTACTCAATTGATGCTGGAAATACTTTTCAACCATCCTCTGTTTTTGCTTCATTGGATTCAGGCAGTTATACAATCAGCATTAAAGACAGTAATGGGTGTACAGGATCATTGCAATTCAATATTCTCAAAACTGCTCCTTTAAACGGGTTGGCTATAACAAGGATTAATGACACTATCTATTCGCCTTATGCCGAAAATAACGATTGGTATATGTCAGGCGATCCAAATTCAATAAGCACAGGCTCCCTGCATTTCTGCACCCAAACAGGCAAGTATTATGTAACTGGTGTTGATTCCAATGGTTGCCCTGTTACAAGCGATACCATTGTCATTTCAAAACTGTTCGAGGATCATAATTTGGGTTTGACGGTAATTCCTAATCCTACCATTAATAACTCAACAACGATTACCTGCCAATACGGGGGAGAAAAGAAGGTAGTTATTAAATTATTGAACTCAGTTGGTCAGGTTGTTGAAACGATTATGCCCACTGACCCACAAACAGGAAATTATTCTATTACTATCAATACAACTAACCTTCCAAATGGAGCATACGAAGTTGTAGCAAATCTTGATGGGACAAAATTGGGGACTAAAAAACTTATTATTAATAACAGGTGATTTTTTTTGTCATCGTTCCTCTTTTGGAGCTTGTATGAAGATGCCACAATGATTTATTATAATTGTTTAAACAGGTTTAAATTAGCTATTCTAAAAGTAATCGCTGAGATACTTACATTAAAGCGTCTTGCTAATTCTTTCATTGTATCTTCTTCATTCAAATCATAATTATGATTTTTTATTACTTTGAGAAGCAATCTTTCAGGCATTAATATAGCTGCGGCAAATGCATTCGCCTCTTGTTCTTTTTTTATTTCACCTGTTGAGGATCTTTGATTTCTAAATTCAACTATAAAATTCTTATCAATAAATAAGCTCTTTTCATCCCTATGCAATTCATAATGCCCTAATTCATGTGCAATAGTAAATCGTTGTCTCACTTTGGCTTCAGTAGGATTATATCCAATAGTTCCAACGCCTTCATTTATCACTAAGACTCCAGATACATTTTCACCTAAATCGTAAGACATTATTTTCAATCCCCTTTTTTTAGCAATATCATCTATTGGAATTGGTAATTCGGTAATCCCAAAATCTTTCAAAATATCAGAAGTAATTCTTTCAATTCTATTGTTCATCATAGTTTTTGTATTTGAATTTCACCTAAAAATCCAATAAGCTTTTCCTGAGATAAGCTGTCTCCTTTTAATTCTTTCAAAGCAATTTTTTTAAACTCAGGTTTGAGTTTTTCAGAGTATGTAAATTGAGGAATTAATTCACTAACATCAATGTTCAAAATTTTAGCAATATCCCATAAGGTATGAATTGGAGTATGCTGTCTTCCTTTTTCCATATTCACAATGGATGCGCGGCTGAGTTTTAAGAAATTTGCAAAATCCTGTTGTTTTAATCCTGCATTTTGTCGTGCGGATTTGATTTTATCACCAAGAACAACGTAAAACCTTTTTTTCTCGTTCGCAGTCATTATTGAGTAGTTAGGCAAATGTAAGCATAAAAGTAAAATACTGCAAACTGTTTGTAATACTTTACTAATTTACTATGGTTTGTAATAATATACTTTGTAACTTTGTACCATTAAAAACAATAAAAAGGATCAAAATGAACAAACAGTATAATACTCTCGAAAAAGAAGAAGGGTCAGGTGAGCATAGGCATCACGAACATGAGCATCCACATAAGGATGTCAAAATTTATATTGATAGAATAGAGCATGAAAGCCCTGAACATACAACAGGGGCTGCTCTTTATGTCTTGGGGAAAATAGACGCTGCAAAGTATGATTTATGGCGTGAAGTTCAAGGTAAACATGACGATGAATTAGTTGAAAATAATGCAAACCCTATAAAGTTGAAAGAGTGGGAGCATTTTTATAGCGCACAAAAATCTTTAAATCCTGGGAATGGAACAAGATAATTTATTACCCGAACCTGATAGGGACTATTTGGCTGAGAAAGGGTATGTATTTGAAATTATTCCTCAAAACGGAGTTGTTCATTTAATTCTGAAGGAAATAGGTTTTTCTGAGGCATATAATCCCAAAACTGCGGATATACTAATAATGGTGCCTACTGGGTATCCTAATGTACCATTAGATATGTTTTGGACATTTCCTGAAATTAAATATGCAAATGGAAATGTGCCTGTCGCTACAGAAGTTCGTCAACAATTACATGGAAAAAATTGGCAAAGGTGGTCTCGTCATCACCCTGGTTGGAGACCTGGCTTAGACAATTTGAGAACATTCCTTACTGTAATTCTAAAAGAGGTTCAATAGGGATTTGAAAATGAAATATACCATTACATTTTCTGAAAAGGATTATGATAGCCTCATTCAACATCTATTTTGCGATAGAAGCACTGAGCGAGCGGCGTATGCTCTTTGTAAGCTTTCAGAGAATGAAGATGAACTTCGATTGCTTATTAGAGAGGTAATTCCTGTTTTAGAAGATGATATAGAAGAAGCAACCGAAGTAGGCATGAAAATACGCCCACGCTCATTTCTGCGTGCAATGAAGCAAGCAGATAAAACAAAGCAGTTATTTCTTTTCATCCATTCACATCCAGAAGGTTTTACAAATCATTCAAATCAAGATGATAGAGAGGAATATGAATTGTTTAAAACAGCGTTTACCCGTATTAAAACTAAAGGAGTACATGGCAGTTTAGTTTTATCTTCCCCTGATAAACCTAAAGCGCGTATTTGGTTGGCGGACGGAACAACTAAGCCAGTTGATCTTATTCGCGTTATTGGAAATAAATTTCGTTTTTACTCAGATTTAGGAAACATAGACCCACTACCAACTTTCTTTGATCGCCAAATTCGGGCATTTGGGAATGATATTCAGAAGGTATTGAAAATATTGAACATCGGGATTGTTGGTTTAGGAGGGACCGGCTCATCAATTTCAGAGCAATTAATACGTCTTGGTGTTGGTACCTTATCTATATTTGATGGAGGAACATTTGAAAAAACAAACGTAAATAGAGTATATGGATCAAAAGTAAGTGATGATGGGCAAAAGAAAGTTATAATTGCAGAATGCAATAGTCAAAACATAGGTTTGCAAACAAACGTTATATCCTATGATAAACCGATAACATTTAGTTCTGCCATTGAAAAATTAAAATCTTGTGATGTGATTTTTGGTTGTACCGATGATAATTGGGGCCGTTCAATTTTGAATAGATTGACTGTCTATTATTATATCCCGGTGTTTGACATGGGGGTGAAGATAGATTCGCAAGAAGGCATAATAAAATCTATACAGGGACGTGTTACCACGTTACTCGGTGGATATGCCTGTCTATTTTGTAGGGAAAGGATAACAGCAAAAAAGATTGAGAGCGAAATGCTTGCTGAATTAGACCCGCGAAAGTTAGTTGAACTTCAAAAAGAAGGCTATGCTGATGAATTGGAAAATCCTGCACCTTCTGTAATCCCATTTACTACTAATATTGCTTCATTAGCTATTTCAGAGTTTATTCATAGACTTACTGGTTACATGGGAGCTGACAGGGAAACAAATGAAATAATTATGAAGTTTGACGAGACTAAAATAAGTCGGAATAATAGAATATCAAAGGAAGATTGTTTTTGTGGAGATAAATATTATTTACTTCGGGGAGATACAAATCCATTACTAGATTTAACATGGAGGAACGAAGATGACACTCACTAATTTATTTAGACGGCTTTTTAAGAATAAAGAAAAAGAAACTGGAATAAAATACAGTAAAGTAATAATTGTACAGTCACTTACTGATGTTCCAAAGGATCCAGGTTCAAATATTTACATCATAAGAAATAACAATTACGATAAATGGGTGGCTTTCAAATGTCCTAATAATTGTGGCGCCCGAATTGAAGTGAACCTTATGAAAACTAAATATCCCTATTGGAAATTAAAAATTAGAAAGAACAAAATCTCACTTTCACCTTCGATAGATGCGAAGGATTGTGGTGCACATTTCTGGTTAGAAGATAATAAAGTATTGTGGGCAAAATATGCTGGTGACTGAACCTAATACCTTTTAAAGAATGTAGTTATTTTTTCCTTAAAATAAGGGTACTTGCACTAAACCCCTCCGAAACAGTTCCATCAATCATAAGTTTGACGTACATAGAATATCGTGGTAAATGCACAAAATCATTCTCTATAAAGACAGGATAGAACTCCTTTGCAAGATATTCAGCATCATTTGCTCCTACCCTAAAAGCAATCATAGTCCCCACATTCCCGAATATAGCAGCCCGCACTCGTTCTTCAAGCTGCTCAATGTACTGGTGGGCCAGGAATAGCGACAGGCCGTATTTACGGGCTTCTGCAAGGATACCGGCGAAAGCTAAGGTTACGAAGCTGTGGCACTCGTCTATGTACAAATAGAAGGGTCTGCGGGCCTCCTGGGGTTTATTAGCCCTATGTAACGCTGCAAGCTGCATGGCGTTGATGAGCATGGCTCCCAAGAGCGAAGATGCGTCCTCGCCTATTTGCCCTTTTGACAGGTTTACAATCAATATCTTGCCGGTATCAAGTACCTGCTGTAGCCGGATGCTGTTCGTCTTCTGGCCGACAATGTTTCGGAGCGGGTTGCTGGTAATGAATAACCCTGTCTTGTTCAGAATTGGGGCAATGGCTTCGGCTCGGAGTGTGGGTGAATACTTGTCAAACTCATTGTACCAGAATGAAAGGATGTGTTCATCTCCGACATATGACAGGGCTTTGGTTCTTACTTCTTTTTCGGTCAACAGCGGCTGTATGTCAAGCAGGGTGGAATCTGGTACGCAAAGCAGTGTAAGCAAGGCAAAGCGTAGTATGTATTCCATGCGCGGCCCCCAACTCTCTGACCATATCTTTTTAAAGGTTCCTACTAATCCGGATGCCACCAGGTGGTAGTACTTCGGGTGGATGCCTTTGAGCGGGTTAAAGGCAATAGGATTTTCCTGGTCTGTTGCATTGAAATATATGAGGTCTTGCATTCTGCCTTTCGGTATGTACTTCAAAACATCCTCTGCTATGTCTCCATGTGGGTCTATGATGCACAGCCCGTTACCGCGCTCAATGTCTGATATAGCCATGTTTTCAAGCAAGGTACTCTTGCCGGTGCCTGACTTACCAATGACGTATATGTGCTGCAATCTATCATGGTCTTTGATGCCGAACTTCTGATTGGTGTTTCTAAAGTTGGTTATGCCAATGGGTGTGATGTCAAAGCTGTCCATGCTTACAGTGTATTGTGAAATACAGTCTGTATGCACGGGGAAATATTTGCGCGTAGAAGCAAATATATTAACCTACTCTATTTAGGTTTTGACGGTTTAAATCCGTAATCCACTCCACTTTTAAGTGGAGGTGGCAAATCTATTTTAAACTCAAAATGGATAGTTTTATTATGTTCATCAGAAAAAGGCTGGATTGTGTCCTGACGATTCCGACACTAACTGACATTGTTATTTATGACAAATTGTTGATAATAAAGCATTTTTTTGATAGTTATTCGGAAGACTAACTAAAACAACTTCTTGTTTATAGCATATTTTAAAGCTTATTCAAATTTCAAAATCCTATTTATATATTTCCCAACTCTCCTGCATGGTAACGTACTCATGGAGGTGGTGCTTGCCATCGTGCATAGTGTCGTCAAGCGAGAGAAGAGGTGGTTTGGCGAAAGCGGAATATTCAAGTGTTCGGAAAAGGTATCCGATGAATGACCCCGTGTATCGGTACAAACGAACGCATGCCCGAATCTTGTCGGGAATCTCACTCTCGTATCCTTCCCATCGGCGCAGTTGTGCGTACTTGTCGAGCCACTCATCAGTGATGAACGTAACCCATTTTACAACCTCCTCCTGGGCGAGAGTGTGAACTTTTCCGGTTTGAGTTCCTTCAATTTTGCGTTAACGATGGAAATTGCCTTTTGAAAGTTCACTGCATGTTTATTGTACCTAAGTCACTAGGTAGCGACAAAAGATTTTTAAACTGATTGTTCAATATAAATGAAAAAGCACCGCATAAGGACAAAACCTTATGAAGTGCCTATTCCTATGGATTAGTAGTGTATCACTAATTCGCCCCAACTTTCAATCGAGCCTTATCAAAAGTTCTCATCTGGTCTTCATTGGCAAGCCGAGCGGCTTTAAGCATAGCCTCTTTCTTTGTAGCTTCTGGGGCATGCGTCAAAAAATCAGAGAGACCGGAATAGTCCGACACCCTCTTGGTCTTTTCCCTTTTAAATATAGCCTTAATTTTATCCATCATAGTAATTTTCTTAAATCTTCTTCAGTATACGTCTGGCCGATGTATCCGTCAATTTCGGCACCGCTCTTGATCAATTCAACGATTTCGACCTCGTGAGTTTGAAAGTTCTTTTTTATGAGGATTATCATAATCTGCCCGTCATATTTCTCGCATAGTTTGTGAATCGTAGCATTTGCTTCCAAGAACTCTTGAATAAAAACATCCCGCTGGATATTACGACCTTCAAGCACTTCCCGTGACTGGGTGAATTTCCAGGCAATTTCTGGGGCTTGATATACGTAGAACACAGAAACGCTTCGCCCCGCATGTAGTGAACGATCAATATTTAACAGCGCCTTTTCATATTTCGAGAGCGTGCCGTCAAGAATGAACGACTGTTTCTTTTCGAGAACTAAATCGTGAATTTTTTCTACCAGAATTGATACTGCTCCTTGAAAGAGGTAGGAATTAGTACCGGTGTAACCTGGAATCCTCGTTCGCAATTCGTCTGCATCAATACGAATCACTTTTGCTTTTTTGTTATCTTCAAAGAGGCCAAGGTATGCCTTTGAGAACTCAGTCTTCCCCGCTCCTGGGGAGCCAGCCATAAATATAGAGACTGGTTTGGCTTCAGGAAGATAGGTTAAAACATCCGTCAGTTCTTTGGCGATTTGTTTTTTGTGAGTTTTAGCAAACTCTATAGCTGCAGCTTTAATCTCTTCATCGCTCATCCTAGTATTTTACCACTAATTTGTTATGATGTTTCCATCACGACAAAAAGGCTCTTGCAAGGTTCTGTCTTTGCAGGGACCTTTTTATTTTCATTGAAAGAAAATTGAGAATGTCTATGATGAATGCACCATCGCCGTCAGGCGTCCGCAGTCTTTCAGAAGACTGCATAGAGAAAGATGTGTTTTTTATTCCGGTTGTGAATCATCCGGTGTGTCCGGATATAAATCTTCAACCCTCACTCCAAACAATTTGGCGAGCTTCAAAGCATTTAAGAGATGCGGGTATGTAAGTCCCGTCTCCCAACGTGAGATGCGATCTGTGCTTTGAAATCCGAGATGGTCAGCTACGTGCTTTTGTGAGAGATAAAGCGCTTGGCGATATTGACGAATTGTGTTGTGTATTTTTTCCATATTTTTATGGTATCGGCTGTAAGGCTCGATTGTTAGGGGGAATAATTTGCTTAAACAGGCAACGAGAAAAAGTACGTGCAATTATTTTTTGCCGTTTCTAATTAAAATGCCTGTTTTTTTGGGAGACCTAAATCCGTAGTCAACTCCACTTTTTAACGGAGGTGGTAAATCAATTCTGAGTTCAAATGGTAGAGGCTTGTCAGTTGTACAAAAATATTTTGGAATTGTACTCTGACGATTCCTATCGTTAGAGTAGTATTCGACATCTAATTTTTCTGGTATTGGGATATTACCGTAAACTACTAATTTCCCAGGGGTTCCGACCACCCGATCTATAACATTCAATACTATCGCCCGTTTTGATTGAAAATTCAAGTTGTGAAGCATCTTGCAAGATAACTCAGCAAATGTTGCAATTTGTTGGTCGTTTGGCAACATCGTATGATTGATCTGGCTTTTCTCCTGTTCAATCTTAGATATTTGAATATTGAGGCTCTTTATTCTATCGCGTATTGGTAGCACATAGTCATGCAATTGCTCAACGGTAAACACACCTGCTCCGTAGGCTTTATTGTAGCGGTCTTCTTCAACCTTTGTTTTTTCGATTTCTTTCCTTATTGAATCAACATCACCAACAGTTGTTTCAGCTTTATTTTTTCTATTTTCCAACCAGCGTTTTATTTGCTCCTGTATTAATTCAGGTGTACTCATTAATGCTACCATATTTTCCCACACCAAAGTGTCCACGATCCTTGCATTCATACCCTTTTCATGACACGTAGGTTCTAAGGGAAAGCTTAATACTCGGTTATTACAGCGATAATATAAATGCTTACCATGCTGCGGCCCTTCACCTGCTCGTCTGTTTCCGCATATGCACCATATTTTCTTTCCCAAAAGATATTCATTCTTTGTGTTTCTTTGACATAAGGCATAGTTGGTCTCTAATTGTTTCCTCGCTCTATCAAATAAATCTCTTTCAATTATTGAAGGTATAGGAATTGAGTACCATTCTTCTTCTGGTTTTATTTTGCGACTGCTTTTCTTATTTTTTCTGTATTTCTGTTGGTTGGTAGGATTCTGTGGTACTACAGCATAAGAACTCCCCCAATGTGCCTCTCCGATGTATGCCTTATTTCTAAGCAAAGTGCTTAAAGTGCTTGTATTCCATACACCACGCTTGCTCTTTCGCGGTTTAACATCTAATTCCTGCAATCGTCGAACTACTTTCCGTAAAGTAAGGCCTTCATCTGCGACCCAAGAAAATAACCTTCGTACAACATTAGCTTCTTTTTCGTTTATTACATAATAACCGTGTATCTTTTCTTGCTTAGGAATATATTCATATCCATACAAGGGTTCGCTAACCAGCAAATGACCTTCCTTTACTTTACGAACTTTTCCTAACCTGAAACGTTCGGATATTTTCGCTCTTTCATATTCAGCGAATAGGCCGCGTACACCATGCAAAATTTTATCTTCGCTATTTTTGGGAGCAGCAATAGTAATAAAAATCACTTCTATACCTGCCTCTTTCAATTCGTCCATAATCAATTCTTGGTATGAATATCGCCGAGCCAATCGGTCTGGATCGTATACAAGAACTGCCTCAAACAGTTTACTTTTTGCATCTGTTCGCAATTGGTCAAGTCCAGGTCTGGCTAAAGTATCTCCACTCCATCCGTCATCTGAATATTCCCGAACTATTGTATATCCCTTTTTCAGGACCTCATCTTTAAGAACGTCATCTTGTGTTTTGATTGTCTGTTCTTCTTCTTGTCGGGCTGTGGAAACTCTCGCATATGTTGCAATTAATTTTGTTGTTTCCATATGTTTGTATTACAACTAATCACTTCTTCAAAAAGAAGGTCAAACGCTTTATCCAAACCGTCTGATAAAGAAGTGTATTGATATTCAAAAGAGGGAGAGCGTGTATTGGCTATGTTGGAAGACAAAAGGTAGCGCTCCCCTTCTTTAGGTTCGACAATTTTTATGTCAATACTTGTTAAGCCTTTGTCTTCCTCCTCCATTCTATCATTTTTTCATTCTTCTGCTTAGAAGGTAAGACGGAAGATTTTGCCTGATGCGGCAATGCCGAAATGACCTTTATTTTAAAAGGTTTAAAATTTCTCTTGACACGGATTAAGCACTGAGTATAATGGAAGCATCCATAGGAATTGGCACTTCATAAGGTTTTGTCCTTATGCGGTGCCTTTTCATTTTAATCCTATTTTCCCTTTTAGGTTATCCATGTAGTTGATTCTATCCCTCGCCTCTTTTTTCAATAGTTTAGAGCAAGTAAGAATATACGGGCTTAACACCATTTCGAGTTTATTGTTTTCGTATAAGTATTTGACCAGCGAATAAAAATCACCGTCACTGGTAACGATTACCGCGCGATCATACTTTTCTTTTTCAAGGAGCGTTTGTAAGACAAGGTCAGCATCGCAGTTTCCTTTTGGTTTACCAGATTTGTCGAAAATAACAGGCTTAAAAATAAGGACATAGCCTGCTTTCTGCAATTCAGTGTATAAATCTTGATTAAGTGGGAGAAAGCCAATAAACAAATATGCTACGCTTATTGAGTATTTGTCTTTGAGATACACTCTAAACTTTTGCCAGTCAAGTTTCCAGCCTAATGATTTAATACCGCTGTGAACGTTTTGGGCGTCAATAAAAGCGTAGTTATTCACACCTGATATTGTAGCATACCGTATATTATTCTTAAACAGGCTGCTATTTAATCACGCAAAAACACTTCCAAAGCGCCTTCCCCGCCGTCTTGAATTTTAGACTTGTTGAAACGGATGTTTCTCATGTTTAAATAGTCCTTTACGAAAGTGCGCACTACCGGACCGTTATGTCCATGCGAACCTTTGCTGGTAATGATGCGAACAAGCGCGTACTTCTTTTCGGAAAGTATGGCATCTAAAATAATCTCGACTTCGCTTATAGTGTAGCCGTGTAAATCAATGATATGGTCTGGGTTTTGCTGGTATTTATTCATACCCTTCCTGACAAAATCTTCTCATTGTGCCGCTGTAGCCAAGTGCTTAACTCCTTATAATGCTTCGGGTAAAGGGTTTTAAGGTTTACCCGCTCTCCAATGCCGAATATGAGGCAATACATAAAATGCTGTCCGAATGTCGGCAGGCTTTTGTCGTTTTCAAGTCTTTTAAATAGCTTGTCCACCTCGGCAAGTTCTTTGTCTATGTCTGTATTCTTGACAGGATTCTGTTTTCTTTTCGTAGCCATGCCCGCACTTTAGTCCTCCCGCAGATTTTGTCAAGCACCAGGACAGTTTAGAATATTTTGATCTCATTTTCAGTAAACTGAAATAGTTCTGTGCCTCTGTGCTGCAATCGAAAGAAATTTTCATTCGATGTGAAATTTTAAAAAGTTTTCCACATTGCTTGCCGACTTCGGCAGTTTCTTCCCCCTCCCAAACCTATATCTCTAATTGCTACACTCAATAAGTAATGAAGCGCAGAGTAATAAAAATTCCAAACAGTTTAAAGGAACACCGAAAGCTCATGGGATATTCCCAAAGCGGCGTGATGCGGAAGCTGAAACTGAAAAGTACCGCAATGATCTCACGCTGGGAGAAAGGCGAGATTATGCCAAGTTCGGATAACCTGCTCAAACTGTCGCTTTTGTACAAGACGCTAGTGAATGAGTTGTACTTTGAGCGTGGCAAGGAACTCCTCATTGAATTGTTCCCTGACGAGGCCGAGCGGCTAAAAGAAAATCTAAAAAGAGATTTACCGACTGACCGGGCGCCGTAAGAAAACTAACTGTTTATTGTGTACACAATTTCTGGTATCCCTGCCTTAACAGGCACGTTTCTTTGTTGTGACAATATTATCATTTTTTATCAGTCGTGTTTTGCATGTTTTCCTTCCTTACTGTAACGATCGCTCTAATCGCTTATTTATTTTAATAAATAAATAGCGATAAGCGAACGAGTATGAATCTGTGGAAAACTCTGTCCTTTATCAACATAACTAACCTCATTAAGCAAATTATATGGCTACACAAAAAGAAGAAAAACTGGCCCGTGAAATTGCGGATGCGCTGGATGACAATGAATCGCTCACCATGCACATCGCCTTTTCGGAAAAATATTCCGAAGGTTTTCTGCGCAAAACGCTTCAACGGGTACTCTCAATCCCTGAAGCTCAGATACGGAAAACTCGTGGTGCATTATATACCTTTCTCGTAACCCAAAATGGCGGCAAAAGCAGTTCTCGGGATTAGTCCGGGAACACGGCGCTGTGGCATTGCCATTGCGCATAGCAGGAAGCTAATCCACTACCAGGTACAGACGTTCCCGGGAACCTGGTCGCACAAAAAGCTGATACGGATACTTAGGGTAATCGCCGGACACATCAAGCTCCATGCCATTGAAGAAATTGCCGTAAAGCTGCCTGATGCGCTCCCCACCTCTAAGGCCTTTATACAACTCATCGGCTCAATCAATGTACTGAGGGAACGTAACGGTATTACGATTCAATATTACACACTTAACGAATTGAAACTGGGACATGCCGGAACGGGAAAGATTAGCAGGGTGCGGCTCATTGAAAGCATAGTCAAACGGCATCCGGAATTGTTACCTGAATACCAGCGGGAACGACGCAACAAGGAAGCGTACTATTACAAGATGTTTGAGGCTGTCCTTTGTACGCAGATGGAACATTTGAACAAATAGCTTGACCTCCTTTTTTATCCGCTATATACTCAGGGCATGAGAAAAAACGATGCGCTTGCGATAACCAGAGACGAATGGAAAGAGATCATGCTTGTGCCTGAAGTACATGCCACCTTTGAAATTAAAAGCAGCGAAACCGTTGACGATTTTGGTTTCAGGATATATGGGGCCAAGTATGTGTTTGACGACCCTGATTATGATGGGATTATTTATACCCTGGTGTATCAGTTTTCCAGCAAGGACAAGGTTGTAATACTTGAAAGGTATAAAGGGGTGTTACGGGCGATGTAAATAGCAGATTAAGTACGTTAACTGGCAAAAGACACTTCAGCAATGGGGTGTCTTTTTGCATATTGCCTCTTTGAGCAACTATCCACCATTTACCAGCATACGCTAAGTTCTAATTAAGATTGATTTCAACCCATTGTGCGATTAAAAGTGTGGTGTATATTTTAAAAAAAATATTTATTGAAATTCTTCACTTATTTTATTTTTATAGCCAATATTATTCCAATCCTCTTTCCAATATTCCTCATTAGTCCTCCGTTCAAATTTTGTAATTACAAAATAATTAAACAATCTTCTCGTATTGTACAGGCCTTGCAGATAGATGTATAATACCACCTTACCCATGAGGGCGATAAAAAATATAAGTTTAGTTATTTTATCGTGAGCCGATAATAAAAACTCATTATCTTTCAGAAATTCAGAATCAAGCACAACCAAGAAACCTTGAATGACAGCATAAAAATATAGTACGACTAATATCCAACCAGGTGTATTAAAATTCATACTTTCAAATCGGCCCACAAAAAAGCACATGATCAGAGCTGTCAATAAGCCTGCTATACATTGAAATACAAAATCAACCACATTGCCCTCTTCATGCGTGGTTCTAAATACTGTACTTACTTTTTTTACGTTTTCATCTGTTATAACCCTCAAATTGGCATTTGGTTTATTTGCAAATATCTCTAACCCACCTTCAACAGAATCTTTACAACATGTGTGTACGTAAAATCTTTTGTGGTAAGGATCTTCAATAGTTATCTTTTTCTTATGGCTGGGTGCTATTTCTATATCTAACGTATCCGCACTTTTCAACTGATCGCAACGGTTGGTTACTAAAAACATTGTTTGTTCTTCTCCGTCCTGAATAACTAATGCATTATCTTTTTTGGCAGTTACATTACTTCCAACAATTAAAAGATGGTTGGCATTATTATTTAATTCAATAGTTTTTGTGTGTTCATGATTGTTTGGATTGTAATAACTATAGAAGAAAATGTAAGCTATGCCAACAAATAAAATTATACCAAGCCACCAAACAGTTTTTTTAATGTGCTGGTGGTTATTAGTGTAAACATCTTCTTCATCATTATCAATAGTCACATAAAACATTACATAATAGGCTACAAGGTAATAATAAGTAGATACCAGGCTGAAAATAACCGTGGCTCCATTTAACCAAGGTTTCAGAAATTCAAGGTGTGGATATTTAATATCACTTCCAAAAAGGTGTTTGTTTGATATAAGGACTAAATAAAGTATTGCAGTGAAAAGCCATGAAAATCTAAGAGCACTGAATTGCTTAATTAATCTGTTTGCATTTTCTGATTCCTTTTTCTAAATATTTTATTTTATATATTTCTTCGACTACTTTGTCATCTCCTATCAGTTCATCTTTTATCTTATCGTTTGTCTCATCTTCTTTAAGTGTCTCGGAA
>Ga0206818_1120_pt1 | contig 17251 bp, 21 predicted proteins | sample Alteio_BWOrgCont_86_FD_152881 | JGI IMG/M metagenome (GOLD analysis project Ga0206818, IMG submission 152881) | Enriched cells from forest soil in Barre Woods Harvard Forest LTER site, Petersham, Massachusetts, United States -... | ecosystem: Environmental > Terrestrial > Soil > Temperate forest >...
TATTTTCATAGCACCTGTCATTGCGCGTTTGCCGCTTCCCCCGGAAATAGAAAGTTGATAGCCTTTTCCGCCTGGTATGCCGCCGAGAATATCAGGTGATGGTCTAATTCAAACCTTTTAATCCATTCCGATATATATTCGTCAGACGGAGTAAATTCAAGCGTCGCGCCAAAGTGGGACATGAGATAGGAAGCCCCGATCTCCGCAACAAGTTCTTCATGCGAATAGGCATCGTACCCGAACTCAGACATTTGGATAAGGTCTTTCCTATTCAACCGGCTGTGGTGTCCGGTGGCGTGCATCAGCGTGTGAAATTTTGCCCAGAGAAATGCTTGCTTGTTCGGGAAGGTCTTTTCATTGGGCAGGTTAATGAAATCAAGCAGAGGGTTGTAGTACGCCTGCTTCTGATCCTTTGACTTGATGGGTACGCAGTCTGGGATAGGGTCAAATTCAGGGATCACTTCCGGGAATGTTTTGCCAGCATCCCATTTGCATTGCGCGATATTGAACACCGTGTAGGGCAATAGCTGTTTTTTCTCGGGATTTGCCTCAATGTCAGTCGCGTCTGCTTTGGCATCATAGTTTGCATCGCCAAAAAAATGAAATGACGTGCGGCCTTTCTTTCGGCAGTATAGCCCCGTCCAGCGTTTCAAGCTGCTTTGAGGTGATAAACAGGTTACGTGAATAACCGAGTGAGGCCAGCAGAATCCGGTTAACACTCTGGTATTCATTACCAGTTACCAGGTTCTGAGGTAGCCCGGCGGCAGCCCATGATACCCGCCACGGCACTATGCCGTTGTGGAGTTTTCCAATGATCTTTCCGGTGATGGTGGCGTATATATCTCTTTGCACACCTTTTTTTGCAGTCGCTGTTTGCGTCTCCATGATTGTATGTTTTTTTGTTAGAGAAAATTGTTTCAGATACAGTGTAGGAAGTATGGCAGCGAGACGTAAGGATGTTGGATTTACCATAAATGGTAAGGCTTACGAAAAAACAAACTGATAAAAGGTTGTTTTAAAATAACTGCAATTGAGAACCGTTGCCAGTTGGCGCATGTTCTTTTGAAGGAAGAATAATCTCTGAAACAGGTTGCGCCGCCTTTTGTGTGAATGCCGATTTATGCGTTTGCCATAGACGTGATTTTTCTTTTTCCTGTATTCGGAATATCCCGAACGGCAGGAAGGAGAGGACATAGCTCATGCGAAAACCATTGGGGCTAAGTGCATCCGCACACATGACCTCGCCATGAAAGATACCGTTCATAAAGAGGTTAATTGCCGTCATTTTTACGCAGGTGTGGTCTATATCAATACCATAGTACCGGTGCCGATAGCCGAGGGTCTTTGCCCCGGCAAGCAGCATCCGCCCGCTGCCGCAGCTTGGGTCGAGGATGTTTAATGTTTTTTCTTCCCCATCATTGCCGCCTATCATTCGTCCCATCATGTCGCAGATATGAAAAGGCGTGAAGAATTGCCCCGATCCTTTCCTGCAAAAAGTTAACTCATAGAACTCGCCGAGTACGTCATTGCCGGAACGGCTGTCAAAGCGATCTTCCATTTCCAATGTCAGGAGTGCAAGCAGTTGGGAAAACAGATTGAGTGCATCTTCTTTTGCATACCGGGCAATAGTAGCCATGTACAGGTCTTCATCATAGGACATGCCGGTGGCAGGATTTTGGGAGAAGGCGCAGAGTACCATAGTCAGGAAATCGTCAAAGGCGGTGTGCATATCATGCTTATACCTGAATGATTCCATCAGGCTGGCGAAGGTTTCTTGTTTACTTTTCATAGAACGCTTTTTATGAAAAGCGTAGCAGGTGGGCAGTAATATAATAGCCTGCCCGATTTACCATATATGGTAAAGAACCGCAAAAAATAGCATTAGTGAGATACCTGTTATATAGGATAGTTCGCGGTCAGCACTTCCGTTTTGTTCTTTCGTCCCGATCCGAAATTAACTGCTATGGGCTGCTCAATTTTTTTCGTGTACCAGCCGTTATTTTTTGTCCACGTTGAAAGAAGGTCAGAAGGATATGAGGAAAGCAAAAACTTTCCCTTGATTTTTGAAAGGCAGGAAAGCAATTGCTCAAAATCGTTTAGCGTGTAGCCTGCATAATGGCCGCAGGTGCTACCGACATACGGCGGATCGCAGTAGAAAAAGGAATCAGGGCTATCCCACCGTTGTATGACTGAAAGCCCATCCGAGCATTCCAGATGCACCAGTCCGAGCCGTTTGGCATACCGTTCGGTAAATTCTTCCTTTTTATGCGCCTGGCTTATTGGCAGCGCGTTCTTGATACGGCTATATCCCCAGCCGCCGTTTATCTTCCCCGCAAATCCTTGATTGCACAGCACCCATACCGCCCATGCCTGCTTTACTTCACTGAACAGGTGCGGGTTGGCGTACACAACCTGGGCATCTCCATACTGCCTCCGGCTGTGAAGCGTTCGCCGGATTTCTTTTTGCAGGTCATTGTACTTTTCGGAAACAACCCTATAAAAATTTATCAGTTCACCGTTGGTATCATTGAGTACCTCTGTTTTTGACGGAGGCTTGGCAAAGAAAATCGCAGCACCGCCAGCAAAAGGCTCGGCATACACCACATGGGGAGGTATGAGCGGGACAATGACCTTTGCCAGCTTTTGTTTGCCGCCGTAATACCTGATAGGAGTTTTGAGAGATTGTGGCGCACGGTTTTTGTTCTGCATAGCTACAACATATCAATGATAACGATATAGCAAAAGCAGGAGAAAAGTACGGAAAATGGTAAAGCCAACAAACAAAAAATGTTACCGTGATAGCCGTTATTTTGATATGTGAAATATTTTTTTGTACTTTTCTGAAATTGTAATTACCTGTATCTCAATTTTTTCTTCACACACAAACACACATTGTATGGAATATGGTATGGAATACATAGTTATTTTAATAGTCATTGTAATGCTCTTTGTACTATTTGGAAAAACGCCCGAAACGATCAAAAAACCGTGGCAGCATTTTTTTGACGGTGCAAAATTTTCCACTACAGATTTTTACGCATTAGTCGAGGCAGGCATACAGGAGCGCGAAATGCCTGCGGTGGATATTGGGCAGGAGACCTTCCACCAAACGCATGTCTTTTCCGACTTGCGGGCATATCTCCGCATTGCACATGGCGAGTATGTTTTTTATGTTTGTGCCGCACCGTTCGGCACAGGCACCTTTGTTTCCTGGTGGCTGTGCGTGAAGGATGAGACATGGGTTAACCGGATATGGCTCATAAGCAAACTCATGGGCAAAGACCGGAATAACAAGTCTTTTTACCAGATGGACACAGAGGCCATGTACAAAGGCATGATCCATAGCATTCTGCTTTCGGCGATTGATAATATAACCAGCACACAGGGCATACGGGGACTGACTGAACTTGAACGCCAATATAACAGCGATAAATGAGCGGACTATTTTCACAGCAGCTTACGAGCCGTTTCTACGAATGGGAAGAACGGGGCCGGGGCTGGCATGTCTTTGACTTTCCTGTTGATCTTGAACCGGACTTCTATCCGTTCTTCGGGCATTACATTCCCGCTCCGCCGGTAATAGATGATGGCAAGCGTCCCGGTTTGTTTAGCACTATTGCCAGCTTGTTTAAAAATACTACAGAAGACGTGTACGAAACTGACAGCGATACCTTTACTGAAATACCGCCGGTTACGGCGTATGAGTATGTAAGCAATGAGCGGATCGAGGCATACAGTATTGTTTTGCCGAAAGGCGAAAAGCTATCAGTCGAGGACATCCAGCAATTGTTGCTCATGCTGTCATACACTACCCACCCGGTCAGTTTTGAGATCGTTGCCACCAGTGCAACAATCGGCATCCAGTTTGCTTGTAGGGTAAGCGATGAGACCCATGTGTTTGCACAAATAAAAGCCTATTTTCCTACGGCGGTAGTTACCAAATTCGATAAAGGCTTAGATATATTGGCGGACAGCACCCAGACTTGCGTTATTGACTTCGGCCTATCAGACGAATTTATGCGCCCGCTTTGCATGGCAAACGAAGTAGCGCAAGACCCCTACATAGGGCTATTTGCCACGCTCGAACATCTGCGTAAAGGTGAGCGGGGCGTAATTCAGATCCTGTTTAAAGGCACAACTAATCACTGGCCGGAAAGTATTATGCGTTCGGTAACGGACGGTAAAGGCGGCTCATTCTTTGCCGATGCACCTGAAATGGTGAAGCTGGCGCAAGAAAAAATATCCGCGCCATTGTTTTCCGTGTGCATAAAAGTTGCGGGACAAGCTGATACAGGTACACGCGCCATTGATATTGCTAAAAGCATTGGAACTGCGCTCATACGCCTGACCAGTTCAAAGGGCAATAAGTTACGGATGCTTTCGCAACAGGGATACCCGTTAGACGACATGATAAGCGATATGTTTCTAAGAGAATCACATCGCCTGGGTATGCTGCTTAATTGCGGAGAGCTTGCGACAATGGTACATTTCCCGACCCCTGAAATAGTATCACCAAAAGTTGAGCGGGACACGAAGAAAACCAAAGCCGCACCGGAGAGCGCCTACGGCCATACATTTGTGCTTGGCAAAAATTCATATCACGGCCATGAGCAGATCGTAAGCGTACCCGCAAATTTGCGGCTGCGGCATACGCATATCATTGGCGCAACCGGCACGGGCAAATCAACCCTGCTGCTTTCCATGATCGAGCAGGACATGAGGCACGGCAATGGGATAGCGGTACTTGACCCGCACGGAGATTTGATTGAGACCATACTTACGTATGTTCCCAAAGACCGTATTCCTGATGTTATTTTAATAGACCCGGCAGACGGTGATTTTCCGATAGGCTTCAATATTCTTTCAGCCCATTCAGAGATTGAAAAGGATATACTTTCTTCCGATCTTGTGGCTGCATTCAAACGGTTAAGCACCAGTTGGGGCGACCAGATGAACAGTGTCTTTGCCAATGCCATACTTGCCTTTTTAGAAAGCAAGGAGGGCGGGACGCTGGTTGATCTGCGAAGGTTTTTGATTGAGAAGCCATATAGAGACGCATACCTTAAAACCGTGTCCGATCCGCACATCGTGTACTATTGGCAACATGAATACCCATTGCTTAAAAGCAATTCCATTGGCTCAATCCTGACCCGCTTAGATACTTTCCTACGCCCGAAACTTATACGCAACATGGTAGCCCAAAAGAAAGGGCTTGATTTTGAAAACATACTCGACAGCAAAAAAATATTGCTCATTAAGCTATCACAAGGCTTGATAGGCGCAGAGAACAGCTTTTTACTTGGCACCTTTTTTGTTTCAAAGATGTATCAGGCGGCAATGGCACGGCAGGCAAAAAGTAAAGCAGATCGTAACGATTTTTTCCTGTACATAGACGAGTTTCAAAATTTTATTACCCCATCTATGTCCTACATACTTTCAGGCGCACGGAAATATCACCTGGGTTTGATCTTGGCACATCAGGACATGCAACAGCTACAAAAGTACGACACCGAGTTAGCGAGTTCGGTTGTTGTGAACGCAGGCACACGCATTTGTTTCAGGCTTGGAGATACGGACGCAAGCCGCTTTGCAAAAGGTTTTTCATATTTCGAGGCAGCAGACTTGGAGAACCTGCATACAGGTGAAGCCATTGCTCGAATTGAGCAGCCGAACTTTGATTTTAGCCTTACGACTTTGCCGCTTCCTGCATTGAATGCAGAAGCAGCAGAGGCAACCGCACAGGCGGTTATATCTCATTCACGCGAAAAGTACGGCACTCCCAAAGAAGTCGTAGAGCAGAGTTTAGAGCATTTAGGGAAGATCGCAAAGGAACCGGTAAAAGAAACTACATCTACGGAAGAAGCGCAGGAAATACGAGTGCCACCACCGGTTGCACCTACTCATGCCCCATTCGTACCGGTAGAGATACCAAGTACCCCGATACCAAAGCAAAAGGTCGAAACCCAACACCGTTATTTGCAGACCCTTATTAAACGCATGGCGGAAGCGCGGGGCTATAAAGCTACGCTTGAAGAATTAACACCGGACGGCAAGGGCCGTGTTGATGTGAGCCTTGAAAGGAACGGTAAGCGCATTGCCTGTGAGATTTCTGTTACCACAAGCGATGCTTGGGAAATACACAACGTAGAAAAATGTCTGGCCGCCGGATATGACGAAGTTATTGTTTGCTCCAATGATCTAAAGAATTTGGCGCGTATCAGGCAGCATGTTGAAAGCAGGCTAACGGCAGACCAGCAAAAGAAGGTTTTAATGCTTGAATCCCAAGAAGTGATCCAGTATTTTGACAGGCAGGTAATTCAGGAAAGTAAGACTGAAAAAGTGGTGCGGGGTTACAGAGTAAAGGTAGAGTATGACAGTTCAACACCTGATGATACGACTAAAAAACAAGGACATATTGTTAAGACGGTTACTGATTCGATGAGGAAGAAAAAATAAAAAAATGGTTTACATAAAAAAGCCCTAACTTGCCTATATACTTCATTACGGGTAATTTGCTTGTAATTAAAATAAAAGGAGGATACTAAAATGGAAAAGCCAAAAAGTTCAAAAAAATTTTTTAGCGATGCAGTATTTGTTAAAGCGTCTGGTTCTCGTTGTGCAGAGGGCGGAGGCGGCAGTGGACAGGGCGGCTCGACCGGAGGAATTTGTGTCGAAGTTGCCAAGAAGAATGGTTTTGTAGGTGTTCGTGATTCAAAGAACCCTAATGGGCCAGTTCTTGCATACACAACCCAGGAATGGGAAGTTTTCGTTGCTGGCGTAAAAAATGGCGAGTTTGACTAAACAAATTTGTTGCTTGCGATGAATGAACTGCTTGAGAGATTGAGCAGTTTTTTATTTTGAATAGCTACATTACAAATGAGACTTTGGCAAAGATAGCTTCTCCTTCAAAGCTATGATTGTTGGAAGCAAGCTGTTATCGCAACTAAAGCGAAGTATGTCATACTCTTTTTCTAAATGTAATTTCTTATTACGTAATACTTCAATTTCCTTCATCCCTGATTTACGTATAAAGGAAAGGGAGCGGATATTATATTCAAAAGCCTCAACGTAAATTTTTTTAATGCCAGCACTATTAAATAAAAAATAGGAAAATAGCGCAAAGGCATCCACACCATAGCCCTTCCCTTCATATCGTTCATCAAAAAAAACATTAAAAAAACAATAATTTTCTACTTCAGAAAAACTGTGAATAAATGTAAGTCCGACAAGTTTGCAGGTGGTGGTTGTTTCAATTATATACTGGAATTTCCTGACAGTCATATCGCAAATAAATTCTTCACAAAATTCATCGTAGTTAATTATATTTTCATTGTGGTGAAACAGAAATCTAAATTTTTCAGTATTTCTCCATTCAAATATTGTAGGCAAATCTTCTTTTGTTACTTCACGAAGCCTAATTCTCCTTGTTTCCATAATACTAATTTATAGCAATATACTTACATTTTGATAAGATAAAAGGCAAGTTATATAACTTGCCTTTTTGCCTGTTAATTTACCAAAGCAAAATTCTTTTATTAGAAAGTTCTTAAAGAATACTGACTACAATCGCCTCAGTCATGCTTTGGGCTATACCCCAGTAGCTCATAAATTCATCATGAGTTTTAATTGCTTTTACTGGTTCAAAAGTTGGATCATTGTAATAAACGTTTTCTCTATCTATCCCAATGATAACAACATAGTGTGTGCCATTATCTACAAGAGCAATAACTCTTTTACCTTCTCGCAAAAATTTTGCAAGCAGTCCAATAGTAAATTTCTTCCTTGAAATTAAATTTGCTGAAATCAACCATTTAGCTGAATCTTGGAGTTTTTTCACGTTGATTGAATTTGGATACTCTAAAGCGTGCCTATCATTGTTTATTAGTTCACGTACACGATGATCCCAATTATCAAAATCTTTGTTTGCGATACTTCTCCAATCAATCATGCTAAAAAAAGAAACGTTATAGCCTATCTTTTTTAGAACCTTACAAATGTTCCCAGGTAGAGTGCTTTCGTTTAGGCTTTTTTGTACTCTTTTACGAATCTTTTTAAGCAATACCTCATCTTTTTTTTCTGGAATATCAGTTAGCATCAGCATTTGTATTGCTAAAGCACCACAGTCCATTCCGGGATTTTTTTCAATTGGTAATGAGACTTCTATGAACTTAGAGTTTACTCTTGATCCTGTTTTCTTCATATATATGCACTTTTTAAGGCGCAATAGGAATAATAGTTACTCCCATTGCGCCGTAAAAAGGCTGGCATGTAAACGAGTTCACGGCTTATATATATATTAACATAAATACACACAAAGTAAAGCCATTAGGTTTTTGTTCTGTTTTAGTCTTTGTATTCTTAAATCCTGGACAGATCATTAAAAACCGAAAGTGCGCTGAAAGCCTCACTGGTGGCACCATCCACCATCAACTTTAGATACATCGAATACTGCGGCAAATTAACCAGGTCTATAGCCTCAAACACCGGGTAAAACTCTTTAGCCAACAGTTCCGCATCATTCGCGCCAACCCGGAAAGAAATGATAGTCCCGCAGTTCCCGAAGATCGCAGCTCGTATCTTTTCATGCAACTGATCCAAGAATTGGTTTGCCATGAATACACCAAGCCCGTATTTACGAGCCTCCGCCAGCATGTCTGAAAAGCTCTGCGTGGTAAAGGTTTGGCATTCGTCAATGTACAGGAAGAACGGCTTACGGGTATGTTCCGGCTGCTTTGCCCGGTAGAGTGCTGCAAGCTGTATGGAGGTAACCAACATACTGCCGAGCAGTGTACAGGCATCTTCGCCGATCATGCCTTTACTTAGATTGCAGATAAGGATTTTGCTGCCATCTAATACTTGCTGCATACGGAAACCGCGTGTTTTTTGTCCGACAACATTCCTAAGCGGGATACTGGTAAGGAACAAACCCGTTTTGTTCAGGATCGGTGAGATTGCTTCTGCCCGGAGCGTAGGCGAATACTTCAAAAACTCATTTTGCCAAAAGGCTATCGTGTGTTCATTCTTTACATAGGCTAAAATCTTGTCCCGCTGTAGAGTATCAGTAAGGAGCGGCTGTATATCCAAAAGCGTTGCATCGGGATATTCAAGCAGGGTCAGAAGCGTAAAACGCAGGATGTACTCCATGCGCGGCCCCCATGAGGTATCACCCCAAATTTTCTTAAACACCGACACAAGCCCGGAGGCCACAAGATGGTGATAGTTCGGGTGTACACCATGAAGCGGGTTAAACGCTATCGGGTGTTCGAGATCGGACGGGTTGAAATATATGAGGTCATGCTTACGATGCGCCGGAATGTGTTTTAAAAGAGTTTCAGCAACGTCTCCGTGCGGGTCTATCACAGCCAAGCCCTTGCCTTTCTCAATGTCGGAAATAGCCATGTTTGAGAGCAGGGTACTTTTACCCACACCAGTTTTGCCGATGCAAAAAATATGAGCCAGACGGTCTTTGTCCTTAATCCCAAACCGTTGGTTTGTGCTTCTGAAATTGGTAATACCTATTAGAGTGAGCGAATGTGTATCATGTTCTTTTTCCATACCCTCAGCGTAGAATTTTCGGAGGGTGGAAATAAGAATGAGGAATATACGGGTAGTGATAAAAAGAAAACAGGACTGTTATAGTCCTGTTTCTTCTAATCCTATTTCCGCACAAGCGATGGCCTCAAACATTTTTACATAATTCAGTGTCCGGTGAATATGCTTTTTAGCGGAGAGCGCGGCCAGTTGTTTATGGTGCGGATATTTTTTAACAATAGCCTGTACCAGTGCCTGCTTATTGCCCCGGTCATTGCTCATATACCGCTGTTTAAGGCTTGTTATAGTACAGGAGGATAGTGTGATACCGGATTGCTCCGAAAGCTGGCGTATATCGTGCATCAACGCTTGAATGTTCTGTGAACAATGCGAAGGCTTTGGCGACTTAACCACGATCTTAGTTATTCCATACCGCACAATGGCTTTTTGTATAACTCCGATCATTTCACTTTGTTTGTCAGCAGTCCAGGCTTTATAGAACGTGCGTACACGGAAGTCCGATAGTTCTCCGTCATAAACCACCGCCATACCCATAAAACGTGTTCCCAGACTAACTCCGAGAGTGGTTTTCATACCGCCTTATACTTGAATTGTAATAAGCCGCAGGATTGTCGAGATATGTTCTTGAAAGCGTATCTGCGAGTGTTTCTTTAAGTACCGAGGCCGGGATTTTTTTTGTCTTGGATATATACCAGTCAATTGATTTAAGGTCATTTAATGCTTTTGCAATTTCATACGCCAGCTTCACTTCTTTGCTTCGCTCCATAGATTTACTACTTGTGGTAAACGAATGCCAAACAACTTTCATCGTTCGTTCGTTTTTATTTTTAAACGTATTTACGTTCGTTCGTTATGCACTTTCTTACTAATAAAAAAAATCAGAAGCCTTACCAGCTACTTAACCCCCTTTATCCCGTTCCCGTTCTTTCATTTCCTGAAGCAGTTTTTTTCGCACTTCAATTCTTTTTGCAATCTTCTTTCGCAGTTCATAGTAAATCTGACCTTCCAGCCGCTGGTAAATAACACTAAGGCCGATCAGGTGTTCAATGCTTGGATTAGAAAGGCCGTTCTCCCATTCGGAGATGCGGCCAAAGTTTTTTATTTCGAGTAGAAAGGCTACGTCTGTAAGATTTAATTCTGCTTCAATACGGAAATTCTTTGCTTGGTTCGGTGGAATGTGTTTTTTCTTCTGCTTCATGTAAAAAGAATAGCAACAAAGTAGATTTCAATTATGAGTGATTTATTTTCCATAATCCGTAAACAAAAACGCGGAAGCCTGAAATGACTTGCCGCGTTTCCGAATTGCTGAAAGGCAGAATTATTTTAGCATTTTATTTCACAAAAAATTCCGGCACAATTTACCATTTATGGTAAATACTGTGGATTGTGAAAAAGATAGTTACGAATATAATGTAGGCATGAAGAAGGGAGAAATACCAGAAGCAAAGCTAAAAGCCGACAAAGATATTGGCATACTATATCGTGATCTTGAAAAAACCTTACCAAAGTTTTCTGATTTTTTTATAATGGTTGTACTAAATGATTTCGGTGAAAATGTGAACCTTAAAAAGTTGTATCCTGACCTATATAAAAGGATGCAAAAGGTAGTAGATGACCTGAAAAAGAACGCGGCCAAAAACCCACAAAATCCTAAGACGAAAGAAACAAAAAGGCTACATTGGATATACCAATACTACTTAAAAACAGACATGAAGTATAAGCCTAAAGCAAAGAATTAATGATTGAAAAAAATAGGAACGCAGCACCCTTAATGACTTACCGAGAAATCAACTTGTGGTATAATGGGCGCATGAGTATGGAAAATACCACAACCCAAAAGAGTATTGAAGAAACCAGTCAGGAAGCAGCAGGAAATGATATAGAAACCGGACAAGCAAAGCCGTCAATTGAAAATACCGGGGATAAAAATATTGAAAACGCACCAATTGATTTTATAAAAGAGAGCCATTCGCTTGATTCCATGCTTCAAGACGCTACCAAAAGCCTGACGGAAAAGCAGGCAGCGTATGATAACTGGAAAAAGAAACTTGACGAAACATACGCAAGCCTCGGAGGGTCAACACCTGAATTGAAATACCCCGATCAAAAAACTATAGATGATCAGAAAGCAGAAGTTGAGCGGCTGAATATAAAGAAACAAGAACTTGAAACAGGCGAAGAAATGGAAGGACTACTAACCACATTAAGCCTGTTGCCTAAAAGCGAATTAAAGATAATCATTGAGACAGGGAAAAATAGTAAAGGTGAAGAAGTCCGTGGAAAGGATGGCAAAAAGTTAAAACCAGAAGCGGCCAAGAGCCTTGCCCAACTTGCCTTTGACGGTGCTAAGAAAATAACTATGGCGATCCTGTCAGTAGTTACCGGTATTATTGGCGGCATTTCTTCCGGCATGTATGAATCACAGGAGGTAGAAGGATAACCATAAAGTGAAGTTGGCAATTAATAGTTAGTGATCTTATTTATTTTATGACCACCGAATATAAAACGTACAGTGTACGGATTTACAACAACTTTTATGGAAAGGAATTGACCGGCCAGTTTATTGCTCAAACAGAGCAGGAAGCAATAACAGCAGCCAAAGATCATTATGCTATGTCCCTTGATACAGAAACGGAGGAGATAATTGTTGTAAATACAACCGTTGTTTAAAACACATGACGGGAGTGGTTTAAAATTATCTTGAATAATGGTGTAATCTTTTAACGCTAAGTGGTAAATCCGTTCTACTCCGAGAATCACATAATCCTCTGAGGGATTTGTCCATTATATCTATCTATTTCACTTTTTATCTGTTTCCAATTAAGGGTTCTAAACGCATACAGCCCCCCCCGCCCAGTAGATTGAGTTGCAATATCATAGATGGTATTGAACGGAGATCGCAAGGAAAATTCAAGGTTTTTTCCGTTTACAACGGAGTTCTGAAGTAGCAAATTCAGCAATGCTCTTTTTTCAATGTCTTCAGAACTCTTGAACAAGGCAAGGGCATTTTTAGCTAACCGGAGTACATTGGTTGCAGTGATATGATAGCTTTCGTCTGCGGTGGTATGGTTCTCAATTTGTTGGTTAATATCCCGCTGCCGGGTTTTAAATTCTTTCAATTTCATTTCGTAAGTTTCCGTAGCAATCGTACCTTCCAAAAGCAGATCGGTAAGGCGGTTCTGCTTTATTTGAATTGCATCGTATTCGCTACGCAAGGTCTTAATGGCTTCCACATTGAAGGCTATCTCATGCTCATTTGAAGTTGCCATTATGTCAATGATCTCGTCTATGGTTTCCTGCGGAATGCCCGCATACGCCTCTAAGACCTTGTATATGGGTTGTAACAGGACTTCTTCGGGAACAAATATCTTTTTGCTGCAAATAGCCTTCTTAGCGGTGGTGCAACTGTAATAAATGTACCTACCTTTCTTAATCTCAGGACTCATGGTACAGCCGCATTTGGCGCAGCGAAGCAGCCCGCGAAAGATAAATGTCTTTGCGGCATATTGAAACTGTTTTTTGTTCCAGCCCTTCATTCTTTTTTGGCACAGGTCAAACAGGTCTTTCGATATGAGCGGCATGTATCGGTGCGGGAATAGCTGTCCGGCAGAGAGCATTTCACCGTAATAGAACGGGTTGTTGAGTATGTTGTACACCATGCCCGGCACGAGCGGCTTGCCCAGGCTGCCGCGCAGCCCTTCTTTAGATATTTGAACGCTCAAAAGTTGTATGGAGTATGAGCCGGTGGAGTACAGTTCAAACAGCCGTTGTATTAAATGAGCCGTTTTAGGATCAAGTACAATGTCCCTGTTTCTTTCATCCCCGACGTTCTTGTAACCGAGCGGAGCTTTGCCCGGCCAGATGCCATTTTTACGCATCTGCTCAAACTTTCGCTTTACGTTATCGCTCAATTGCAGAATATAGCTGCGGGCAAACATGACTGCCATATCCCAGCGGAGCAGGTCGGCGCTGTTTGAGTTCTTGTGAATGACAAGATTTTCACGGTAAAAATGGATTTCCAGTTTTCCGGCTTTTCGCAGATCGTCAAGCAACACAGATTCCTTAAAGCTGCGTTGCAAGCGGTCAACGGTATCCACCACTAAGGCAATGCACTCCTTTGACTGCTTGATTTCTTTAATGACTTCCTGAAATTTTGTCCTGTCGCCACGGGTTGAGGATTCTTCAATCTCATGTGTTTTCCAAATGGTTAAGTCTTTGTATTTGATGTAATCGGAAATACGCACAACCTGCGCTTCATTGGAATCCTGCTTTTTATCCGACACTCTCGCCAGTAGTATTGCTTTCATGGTGTATATCCTGCTTAGGCTTATAATAGTCGGGATTAACCCGCTTATCCACTTTGAGGAGTATTGAAAAGAAACCTAACAGCCGTTGTCGTTCTTCAAAAGTGAACTTTGGCCTGTTTTTCGGGTTATCCGCCTGCACGTCCTTATCAGGAAAAGAATATTGTGCAGTGAAATTTTCTTTACTGTTATCAATCTCGTTGTCTTGCATGGTATTTCGGGGTTAACCTTATACCTGCATTTTGAACGAGCGTTCACTATAAAATAAGCATGTGTATTTTACGGAAAATAGTATCTACTTTCCTTTTTTCAATAGTTTTATTGTTTCTTCAACAGATAATCCAAGCACTTTGGAAAGAGAAATGAGGTGCTTCATAGAAGGTGATGTTTTGCCAGAGAACCACGCATACACGGACTGATGCTTTATACCTAATTCCCTCGCAATCTCGTATTTGCTCATACTGGCGTTCATAAGTGCCAGCATCATACCATACTTAGCAGGTTACGAAAAAGTAGAAATTCGTATCAAAGTAATCAACTTGACCGTCAGAATCATTATATCGGTAGTTGTTTGCTATCTTTTCAATACGCTTGAAAATATTCGATGCGTCAGGGACATACATCACAGCGGGACCAAAATTTTCTCTGCACCAGTATTCAAATATCATGGACATATCACTTTGCAGGTATGCTTTGTATTGTTCGGTAAAACAGTCAAATCCAAAATCCAGTATTTTCAAAGTGATTGATGAACCACCGGTATAAGTGCTTGTTCGGATTGAAAACTTAATGCTTGGGAACATTGCCATTACCTCAGCCTTAATTCTTTTAGCGATCTCCGTTTTAGGAAGGTCTTTAGTTGCTCGATACTGTTCACCTTCCCAGCCAAAGCCGGTATAATTGTGTTGTACTGCTGTATTCATAAATCTACTTCATACGGTTATTTTTCGACTAACGAACCCCTGATAATTATATGGAGAGTATAGCAGTTATTAACTGCATATGCAAGTAGCAACTGCATATACACCATAAATAAGGTTGGGTGTCAAATCTATTGTTTTCAGGATCATATTTCCCATACATACATTCTACAACGCAGACGGCAGGCTAATATCACTATCTACTTCGTTTCCCCAAACGTCCCACCCCTTTGTTTTGGTTCGTGCAAATAATTCAATCCGGGAAACATCCCCGCAAAGCGCAACAATTCTTTGCCGGACAATTTCCGGTTTCTGCGAGTGCCGTTCCAGCGGAGAAATGACGACAGAACTAATGGCATTGTTGACTATGATCCGCCTGCCTTTAACCGCCAACAGGCAGACTTCACAGTTTGAGCGGGTGTAGTAGCCGATACCGAAAAACGGCTTGCCATTTTTCTTGTTGGTTTTAATCCAGCTAAAGCCGAGGGTTTTGTAGGTAAAGCCCCATGCCTTGATTACTTCGAGTGCATTAGGCAATGTAGGAAAGGTTGCCCAAAGAAAGAGCATACAGTTTTCATCTGCAATGGCTGCCACCGGCAAGGCTTTTATGCTTTCAACATCCATTAGCGGATAATGCCGTGCGGCAGTTCCATTCCCATGTTTGTTGCGGTATGCCCACGGCGGATCGGCATAAATGACTTGGTATTTTTTGCTTTGAAATCGCATACCGCCATAGTTTCATTTATATGACGAGCGGGTAAGAAAGACGGATATACGGCAATCGGTAAAGGCGTTTGTTTACCATAAATGGTATTTCCAACACCCTTATTACAAAATCGAAACCATCTACACTATGAATAAACAAAAATCATTTTTTAACTTCACATTGAAAATTTCATACGCATGGAACAGAAAAAACAAGTCGGTATCTGGATACGTGTCAGTACCGATGAACAGGCGCAGGGAGGCTCTCCCATACATCACGAAAAAAGAGCGAGGCTATACGCCGAAAGCAAAGGCTGGGATGTGGTAACTGTATATCACCTCGAAGCAATGTCCGGTAAGGCAGTCATGGGCTACTCGGAAACCAAGCGTATGCTTGAAGATGTTAGGAGCGGAACTATTACCGGCCTCATATTTTCAAAGCTGGCGCGGTTTGCCCGAAACACCAAAGAACTGCTTGAATTTGCAGACATCTTTCAGGCGGAAGACGCAGCCCTCATTTCCTTAGAGGAAGCCATAGACACCAGTACCCCGGCAGGGAGACTGTTTTATACTATGATTGCTGCAATGGCTCAGTGGGATCGGGAGGAAATCGTATCACGGGTAGTAGCTTCAATACCCATCCGGGCAAAAATGGGTAAGCACATTGGCGGCCACCCATCGTTAGGCTATAAATGGGTAAACAAAGAATTTGTTATTGACGAGCAGTTTGCCCCGGTACGGAAACTCATTTACGAGTTGTTCATCAAGCAGAAGCGCAAGAAAGCCATTGCCCGAACGCTGAACGAGCAAGGCTACCGGACAAAGAGCGGCGGCAAGTTCACCGATACCACCGTAACCCGATTGCTCCGAGACCCCACAGCAAAGGGAGAAAGGCGGCTGAACTTTACCGATAGCATAGGCGGCAAAAAGAATTACGGGTTAAAGCCCGTTTCCGAATGGGTTACCGTAACCTGTCCGGCTATCATATCGGCGGAACTATGGGACGAGTGCAACAGCATTCTTGACCAGATCGAAAAGAAACGTACAAAACTTGGCCCCCAACCCAAAACCTTGCTTGCTGGATTTGCCCAATGCGAAACCTGCAAAAAGAAAATGTATGTGTACCACAAAACACAAACCCCGTCATATACTTGTTCCAAATGCAAAACCCGCATTCATGTGGAAGACCTTGATTATATTTTCAAAGACCAACTACGGGACTTTCTTTTGACCGAGACCTCAATTTCTGAATATTTGGAAAAGATTAATTTTCAATTGCAAGAAAAAGAAAACTTACTTTTGGTTGTTCGGGAAGAACGCAACAAGATCAAAAAAGAAATCGGAAGAGATGGTTAATATGCGCGTTGCGGGAGAATGGTCAAGAGAAATGTTTGTTGAACACTTCAAACCATTGGAAGAACGGATCATGCAAATTGACAATCAGTTGCCGGAGTTGGAGGCGGAGATAGATTTTATGAAGATACAGCACTATTCCAGCGATACTGTATTATTTGAGGCCAGGGATTTATACAGCAGGTGGGACTTGTTGGAGTTTGAGGAAAAGCGGACAATAGTAGAGGTTATTACCGATACGATAACCGTTGGCAAACAGGACATCCATATAAAGCTGTCCTATTTGCCAACGAAAAGCCCCAAAGCCGCTGACCCCACCCAAAAAGCCAACATCAATAAAAATCCCGTAAAAAGGCAACCCGCCCTTTAGGTCGGGGAATAATAAATAATAATGGTTGGCTTTAGCCGAAATACACA
>Ga0206818_1092_pt1 | contig 16928 bp, 14 predicted proteins | sample Alteio_BWOrgCont_86_FD_152881 | JGI IMG/M metagenome (GOLD analysis project Ga0206818, IMG submission 152881) | Enriched cells from forest soil in Barre Woods Harvard Forest LTER site, Petersham, Massachusetts, United States -... | ecosystem: Environmental > Terrestrial > Soil > Temperate forest >...
TGAAAAATCTGCAAGGTTACGGCCACGGCGATCTGCATGTCCGCGTGCAAGTGGAAGTGCCGACGCGGTTGAACCACGAGCAAAAAGCGAAGTTGCAGGAATTCGCCGGATTGCTGGACGGCAAGGAAACGCCGATCGCTCACGGTTTTTTTGAGAAGGCGAAAAAGTTTTTCAAATGATTTCGTAGGAGACGAGGTAACAAGTCTCTGATTGAACCCGAAGAAAAAGAATGAGACTCCTCACGTCGTCTCCTGCAATTTGACAAATGCACCGATTTTATCTGCCGCCAAAAAGTTGCGCCGGGAATTCGCTCCGGCTCGACGCGCGCGAGGCGCATCACGCGCTGCGCGTTTTGCGCGTGAAATACGGCGAGCTTGTGGCGGTTCTGGACGGCGTGGGAAACGAATTTCTTTGCACGGTGGAAAATTGTTCGCGCGATGCGGTGACGCTTTCCGTTTCGTTGAAAAATTTCAAACCGCCGCCGACCTGCCAGATCACTTTGCTCGTCGCGATTCCGAAAGGCAAAATCATCGAGGGCATCATCCAGAAATCCGTCGAGCTTGGCGCGCAACGCATCGTGCCGATTTTATCCGAGCGCGTGGTGACGCAACTGGATGGCGAGAGCGCAGAGCACAAACGCGAGAAATGGCAGGGTGTCGCCATCGAAGCGATCAAGCAATGCGGCGCGACGTGGCTGCCGAAGATTGAAGCGCCGTTGACGATTGAAAATTTTCTGGCGCGAAAGGAAAAATTTGATTTGTCGCTCGTCGGTTCATTGCAAAAGGAGCGGCGGTATTTGCGAGAAGTTTTCAGCGAGTTTGAGGCGAAACAAAAACGATTGCCGAAAAGCGTCGGTGTTTGGATCGGGCCAGAAGGTGATTTTACCTTGGATGAGCTAAAGATGATTCAAGATTCCGGCGCACAGCCGGTTTCTCTGGGCAATCTGGTTTTGCGGGTGGAAACGGCGGCGGTTTATTGCCTGTCGGTTTTGAACCATGAATTAAATTGACAAATCTGCACGCCTAATCTAACGTCACGGCTTGTAATTATACTTAAATACTCAAGAAGGTTACCTATGAAAATACGAATTCAAATCATGCTCGCAGCTTTGGCACTGGTCATTGTTGCAAATTCCACCCGTGCCGCAAACATCATCTGGACTAACACCGCTGGCGGCACTTGGAGCGACACAACCAATTGGAACCCCAATCAAACGCCAGGTTCAGGCGACGTCGCCATCATTACAAACAGCGGCAACTACACGGTCACATTGGATACCAGCGCGACGGTGAGTGGCCTGACCCTAGGCACGGCAAGCGGCAGCACGCAAGTTTTCTCGATTAGTGCAAATACCTTGACGCTCAACGGACAGGCGCTGGTCAATTCCAACGGCCAGTTTAATTTGAGCGGCAGCGGCACAATCGGTGGCAATTCAGTCCTTAATGGGACGTTGAACTGTTCGGGAGGAAAATTATTGTCCGGCGCGTTGCTGGTGTCTGCCAGCAGCGTGTTGAACATCTCGACACCGGGGGTGACGCTTAATGCCTATATCCTGACCAACGCCGGGACTGTGACGTGGAGTTCCGGAGATTTGAGCGACGACTCCAGCCCGGTGATTTATAATTACGGTTTGTGGAATGCCCAGTCCGACAATACCATTTCTGGAGCATCGAGTTTCGGCAACACGACCTTCAATAACTTCGGGACCTTTCGCAAATCGGCGGGCACCGGCACCACCTTCGTAGATGGAGACACGGCTTTCAACAACACCGGCGCGCTGGACATCCAGACCGGAACATTGGCGATTCAAAAAGGGATTGGCAGCGGAACGTGCAACATTGCCGGTGGTGCAACGCTTTCGCCAGCCAGCAGCTACACGTTCACCAACAGCACGACTTTTTCCGGCACTGGGATTATCAACGGCTTTGTGATCGGCAACAATATCGTGCTGAACGGCACGCTGACGTGCTCGGGTGCCACGATGTCAGGCGCGGTCACCTTGGCAAGCAACGCCGTGCTAACCGTAGGCGCATCAGGTTTGACCGTGAGCGGCTTTTATGCCGGAAACGCATTTTTGACAAACTACGGAACAGTAGATTGGACCAACGGAAGTCTGACGGGCGATCATAGCCCGCAGATTTATAACTACACTTTGTGGAACGCCCAAGCTGACAGCACTTTTGATGGACAAGGAGGTTCCGGCACGACGACATTCAACAACTTCGGAACTTTTCGCAAATCATCCGGCACTGGCACCACCACCTTGAATGTGAGCACAGTGTTCAACAATTCCGGTGGCTTGGACATTCAAAGTGGAACATTGGCAATCCAAAAGGGCATTGGCAGTGGAACGTGCAGCATCACCAATGGAGCCGTTTTTTCGCCCGCCAGCAACTATACGTTCACTAACACCACGACTTTCTCCGGCGACGGAATTGTCAGTGGTTCATTGAGCGGGAACAACGCCGTGCTGAACGGCACGTTGACACCTTCCGGAGTCACGGTGTTCGGCACATTTACACTGGCCAGCAACGCGTTGCTGACTGTTGGCGCGTCGGGAGTGAACTTTAATGGCAGCATCCTGACAAACTACGGGACGGTGGCGTGGACAAACGGAACCTTGAATGGCGACGTCAGCCCGCAGATTTACAACTACGGCGTGTGGGACGCGCAGGGCGACAATTCATTTTTTGGGCATCAGACCTCTGGCAACACCATCTTCATCAACTTGGGAACCTACCTCAAATCGTCGGGCAGCGGCACCAACGCACTGGATGGAACCACCATCTTCAACAATTCCGGCGCGCTGGACATCCGGAGCGGGACATTGACGATTCAAACCGGCGGCGGCGGCGGAACGTGCAATATCGCCAGTGGTGCAATCTTTTCGCCCGGCAGCGGCTACACGTTCACCAACAGCACCACTTTTTCCGGCACCGGATCTGTCAGTGGTTTATTGGCCGGCAATAACGCCGTGCTGAACGGCACATTGACCTCCTCGGGAGCCACAATGTCCGGCACACTAACATTGGCAAGCAACACCGTGTTGAACATCGGCGCGTCGGGTCTGACAGTGAACGGCTCTCCCAGCCCGGCCTTCCTGACCAATTATGGAACTGTGTCGTGGAACACCGGAGCTTTGCTTGGCGATAACGGCCCTCAAATTTTCAACTACGGCTCGTGGAGCGTGCAGGGCAACAATGCTTTTGACGGCAGACAATCCTCCGGCACGACCACCTTCAATAATTTCGGGACATTCCGCAAATCCATCGCCACCGGCACGACCACCCTGGGCGATTTCCTGAATTTCATAAACACCGGCACGGTGGACGTGCAGAACGGCACGGTGAGTTTTGTCGTCAACCCCGCGCTGGCGGGCGGCACGCTGAAATTCGGCATCAGCAGTTCAAACAGCTTCGGCAACATTAATTTTCAAGCCACCGGCGCGACACTTGCGGGCACGATCAGCGCCAATCTCAAAAATCTTTTTGCGCCGACCACGAACGATTCCTTCGCCGTGCTGACTTACGGTTCGCACACCGGAACTTTCAACAATTACAATCTGCCGAACCTGCCCGGCCTGATCTGGCAGACCAATTATGGTTCCACCGCGTTCACATTGAGCGTGACAAACATAGCGCCATCCTCGTTTTCCCCAACAGCGATAACGGCCAGCGGCGGCACATTCTCATTCTCATTCGGCACGGTGACCGGACAGACTTATCAAATCCAGTCCACGACCAATCTCGTCCCGGCCAACTGGATCACCAACCTGACATTCCAGGCCACAAACAGTTCGATCACATTCTCCAATCTCATCAACGGGAGTCCGCAGCTCTTCTATCGCACCGTTTTGCAGCAATAAATATCTATCGCGATTGGACTAAAACGCGGAAGGCGCGACCCAAGTGTTCCGGGTGCGTGAGCGTCTGAAATTGCCGCGTGTCGGAACCGTCCCATTCGCCGAACGAATTGTTTTTCGCCGCGCGCGCGAGGATTTCCGTCAGGAATTTTGCCTGCGCGCAAAAATATTCCGTTATCAGCCCGGCGTCCTCTCCGACTTTTTGGATGGACGGAAAATTGACGTGCGCGGTCAAATCCTGTTCGCCAACATTTGCGAGGATGTCGTCACTGGTGCGATGGTGGAAATAAGCCCGCAACGTTCCGCGCAGCCGGACGGGCGAAAACATTTCGTCTGCGGCGAGGCCGTAATCCATCGTCATCAGCTTGCCATTTCCCAAAACGCCTGCCGCCTCGCGCCACCAGTTTTTGGCGGCAGAAGAGATTTCGACGGTATAATTGTCCGGCAAAACGGCGAGCAATTCCGCCGGCGCAGGAATCGCAAATCGCAAATCACCAGATGGATTCGGCATCCGCGCCCAAATGAATTTTTCGCCGTCAATGGAGACACCCCACTCGAACCATTTTTTATTTGCGGCGTCCCAGCCGAAACGACGGACGGGCATCGCATCGAGAAGTTCGTTTGAGAAAATAATCCCATCCAGTTTTAAATTTTTGGTTTCGATTTTTAAGTTTTCAAAACCAGAAAACCATCTGACGCGCGGCGCAAATTCTTTCAGCGTTTCGCTCTGCCATTCCTGACGGCGCACGGATGGTTCGATGATACAGTATTCGATTTGCCCGAAAAGTTTCGGACGGTTCAATTGCAGCCAGATCAAAATATCTTTGGCGAGTTTTCCATCGTGCGCGCCCGCTTCGATAATTTTCAATTCGCAATTTTCAATTCGCAATTCCTCAAGCCATTCCGCGAACTGAAATGCCAGCAATTCGCCGAACAGATTCCCGACACTGACACTCGTATAAAAATCGCCGCGTTTGCCGACATTGTTTTTTCCTATTTCATAATAGCCGCAATCCAGCGCGTAAAGCGCGAGCTCCATGAAGCGCGCGAACGGCAGGACGCCGCGCTCCGTGATTTCGCGGCGGATGAGGTCGGCGGGTGTTTTCATGGCTTGCGTTTCGCGCGGCTTCAATTAAGATTCGCGTAACAGAAGGATTTATGGCCAAGATTGATGCATTTTTCAACCTGATGTTTGAGCAGCGGGCGTCCGACTTGCACATGTCCTCCGGCAACCCGCCGATTCTCCGGATCAACGGCGAGATGCAGCGCGTGGATTTTCCGCCGCTCGAAAGCGACGCGCTCAAGACGATGCTCTACGAAATCGCGCCGGATTACAAAATCAAACAGTTTGAGGAAACGGGCGACGTGGATTTCGGCTACGAAATCCCAAACATCTCGCGCTTCCGCGTGAATTTTTTCAATCAGAAAAACGGCGTTGCCGCAGTCTTCCGCCAGATTCCAAGCCGCGTGCTTTCATTTGAAGATTTTGAAAAATTCGACGCGCCATTGCCTGCCGTTCTGAAAAAATTTGCGATGCTGCATCGCGGTCTGGTCGTCGTCACCGGCCCGACGGGTTCCGGCAAATCCACGACGCTCGCGGCGATGATGGATTACGCGAACAAGAACCGCAAAGAGCACATCATCACGATTGAAGACCCGATTGAATTTGTCCACGAAAGCAAAAGCTGCCTCGTCAACCACCGCGAAGTCGGCGTCCACACGAAATCGTTCGCCTCGGCGTTGCGCGGATCGTTGCGCGAAGACCCGGACATCATCCTCATCGGTGAAATGCGGGATTTGGAAACGATTGAACTCGCGCTGACCGCCGCGAGCACTGGCCACTTGGTTTTCGGAACCTTGCACACACAAAGCGCGGCGAAAACCGTTGACCGTATCATTGACGTTTTTCCGGCGGACCAGCAGAACAAAATCCGCCAGACGCTCTCGGAATCGCTCAAGGGCATCGTGGCGCAGTCGTTGTTCAAGCGCATAGACAAAAAGGGCCGCGTTGCCGCGTTTGAAATTTTGGTTTTCAACACCGCCATCGCCAACCTCGTGCGCGAAGGCAAGACGCACCAGATTCCGGGCATGATCCAGGTCGGCAAAAAAGCTGGCAACCAGCCGCTCGACGATCACATCATGGAACATTTGCGGATGAAACGCATCGCGCCGGAAGACGCCTACGACAAATCGCTCGACAAGAAAAAATTCCGCCCGTTCCTCGCGCATCCGCCCGAAGACGAGGATTGATTTATGCGCCGCCCGGAATTGGATCAGATTTTGAGCACGATGCTTGCCTCGCAGAAGGAAGTGTCGGATTTGTTGTTCACCGTGGATCGTCCATTGCAGGTCGAATCCTACGGCGAACTCAAACCGGTCGCGTTCGACCCGCCGATTGAAAAGCTCACACCTTTTCAGATGGAAACACTCGCCCTTAACATCATCGGCGACAATCTCCAGCTTGTTGAGCATCTTTTGAAGAACGGCTCGTGCGATTCGGCCTACGCGCTCACGGACAAGGCGCGTTTTCGCGTGAATGTTTTTTCACAGCGCGGAAATTATTCCGCCGTCCTGCGCCAGTTGACCACGAAAATTCCCACTCTTGAAAAGTTGAACCTGCCGGAAATTTTCAAGGAATTGCCGAGGGAAAAAACCGGTCTGATTCTCGTCACCGGCGCGACCGGTTCCGGCAAATCCACGACGCTTGCGGCCGTCCTGAATGAAATCAACGAAGCCAAGGCCTGCCATGTCGTCACGCTCGAAGACCCGGTTGAATTTGTGCATCCGCATAAAAAGGCGACCTTCAACCAGCGCGAGCAGGGAATTGATTTTAACTCCTTCGCCAACGGCCTGCGCGCCGCGCTGCGTCAGGCGCCAAAGGTGATTCTCGTCGGCGAAATGCGCGATCAGGAGACGGTCAAAATCGCCTTGAGCGCGGCGGAAACCGGCCACTTGGTCTTGAGCACGTTGCATACTGTCAACGCTGGCGAAACCGTCAACCGCATCCTCGGTATGTTCGAAGCGGAAGACCAGGAACAAGTCCGCATTCGTCTTGCCGATTCGTTGCGCTGGATCGTCAGCCAGCGGCTCGCGCCGAAAATTGGCGGCGGCCGCCACGCGCTGCTTGAGATCATGGGGCACAATCTCCGCACCGAGGAAACCGTCCGCATGGGCGAAAGCGAAGGCAAGACGTTTTACGAAATCATCGAGGCAAGCTATACGTTTGGCTGGCGCACATTCGACCAGGCCTGCACCGAGGCATTTGAAAAAGGCATCATCACCGAGGAGACCGCCCTGCTCTATTGCACCAAGCGCGGCGTCGTCTCGCGCGGCATTGATAACATCAAGAAGGAACGCGGCGAAATCACCTCCAACGTCGGCTCGTTGAAAATGCGGAGCGGCGGCGGGCAATTGGAAGATGAACCGGCTGTGTCCAAATCCGGCCTCAAACTTAAATAAAAATGTCCGACGCATTTGAAACACAATTCATCACAGCAGTTGACAAACCTGCACTCATCGCGCTGTCAAATCCCGAATGGCTTGAAACCTCCAAAAAAGTTCTCAAGGAACTCGGCTACAAATCCCACATAGCGGGAACGCATGCAGATTTTTCAACGCGCTTCGCACAGGTTCGTTATCAAGTCGTCATCCTTGATGAACTTTTTGCCGCGAACAAGCCCGACGAAAACCTGACGCTCAAATCACTCCAGGCGATGCCCGTCAACCAGCGCCGCCACGCGACGATCATTTTGATCGGCAATTCGTTCAAAACTTTCGCGCCGATGCAGGCCTTCCAGCAAAGCGTCCATGCTGTCATCAACAGCTCGGAACTTATCATGCTCAAGCAGCTAGTCGAAAAAGCCGTGGCCGATAACGATCTTTTTCTTTTCGGTTTCCGCGACGTCCAGAAACGCCTCTCCTCGCTGTGAAGTTCGCGGGCCAATGACTCGCCTCGACCAAGCGCTGGTTGAACGCGGCCTGTGCGAAAGCCGCGAACGCGCCAAGCGCGCCATCCTCGCCGGGCAAGTCCGCGTCAATTCCCAGACCGCGCGCAAGGCCAGCGATTCCGTAAAATCTGAAGACGAAATTTCCCTGGACGCGCCGGAAAAATACGTCAGTCGTGGCGGACACAAACTTGAGCACGCCCTGCTCCACTTCAAACTCGACGTGAATGGCCTGACCGCAATTGATCTCGGCGCTTCAACCGGCGGATTTACTGATTGCCTTTTGCAAAATGGCGTGGCCAAAGTTTTTGCCGTGGACGTTGGCCAAGGACAGCTTGCATGGAAACTTCGCAAAGACAAACGCGTTGTCGTCATGGAAAAAACCAACGCGCGACATTTGAAACTAGAGCAGATGCCTAAATCATTTTCGGCCGCCGATATTGCCGTGATAGACTGCTCGTTCATTTCACTCCGAAAGATTTTGCCGCCAGCGGTTGCTTTGCTAAAATCAAACGGCAAGATTGTCGCACTCGTCAAACCGCAATTTGAAGCCGGAAAAGAAGAAGCCGACAAAGGCCGTGGCGTCATTACAGATTCCACCGTCCATGAGCGCGTGTTGAAAGAATTGGAAACATTTATTGCCGCACAAAATGAATTGGCTTGGCGCGGCGTGACGGAATCGCCGCTGCTCGGCCCTGCGGGCAACAAAGAATTTTTGGTGCTGATTGAAAAAACAAGCTGACAAAATAAAGCGCATCGGATTGATCGGAAACTCCGACAAGGCCGCGTGCACCGAAATCATCCGCAAGGCCGCGCAATTGATAAAGCGCGCCGGACGCAAAGCCGTCGTTGACGGCGACATCGCGACGCTCGCGCGTGAGTCGGATTTGCTTTTGGTTTTCGGTGGCGACGGCACAATGCTGCGCGCTGCGCGCGACATCGCCGGTTCGCCCACGCCTATCCTCGGCATCAACATCGGCGGACTTGGATTTCTCACGGCGGTTCCGTCAAGCGAACTGGCGCACGCGCTGAAACAAATCTGGAGCGGCAATTTCAAATTTGAATCGCGTGCGTTGATTGAAGTCGGCGGCATTTGCCACGGAAAGAAAATTCAGGAAACCGCACTCAATGACATCGTCGCCAGTCGCGGCGCCGGCGCGCGCCTCATCACGCTCGACGTGAGCGTGGACAGCGAACTCATCACGCGCTATCGCTGTGACGGACTTGTCATCAGTTCGCCAACCGGCTCGACGGCCTATTCGCTCGCGGCAGGCGGCGCAGTTGTCTTGCCGACGGCAGAAGTTTTCGCGCTCACTCCGATTTGCCCGCACGCGCTGTCAAACCGCTCCATCATTTTGCCGCTGGATTCGAAAATTTCCGTGAAGGCGATCAGCCCGCATCCGGCTACGGTTCTGAGCGTGGACGGCCAGGTTGTTGCGGAACTTGATGCAGATGATGAAGTCACAATCCGCCGCAGCCGCCGCGCAATCCGTTTGATGAATCTTGCGGACAATTCATTTCTCGAAGCGTTGCGTCGTAAGCTGCAATGGCGCGGGGCATACCTTTGAAATAAAAATGGTTCGACTCAAAGACATCGCCAGACACATCGGCGTTTCCGTGATGACCGTCTCGAAGGCGCTGCGCGACGCGCCGGACGTTTCCGCCGCGACGAAGGCCAAAATCAAATCGCTCGCCGCGCAGATGGGCTATGTCCCCGATTCAAGTGCGCAAGGATTGCGGACGAAAACGACAAAGCTTTTCGGTGTCGTCATCCCGTCCATCACAAACCCTATTTTCGCGCGGATTATTTTCGCGATTGAGGAACGCGCGTATGATCTTGGCTATGACGTCCTACTCGCACACTCGCTCAACAAGCCGGAGCGCGAGGAACATTGCATCCGGCACTTGCTTTCGCGCCGCGTGGACGGACTTTTTATTTCGCCGGTTTATCGTTTTGAAGCCGAGGCGCGGATTTATCAGGAAATTCTCGCGCGCAAAACACCGACAGTTCTGCTCGGTTCGCCCGCGCTGTTCTGTAAAAATTTTCCGAGCGTCGAGATCGAGGAGGCTATCGCCAGCTATAATGTGACACAGCATCTTTTGAAACTCGGCCACAAACGCATCGCGTATCTCACCGGCCCGCAGACTGCGCCGTGGGCGCACGAACGCTTCAACGGCTACCGCCGTGCATTGCGCGAAGCCGGGCTGGACGTGGATGACAAACTTGTTTTTCAATCCGGCAGCACGATCGAGGACGGCACGAAGGCCGCGCTGCAAATGTTAAATGAAAATTGCCACGCCACCGCCGTTCAAGCCGTGAACGACCTCGTCGCCATCGGCTGCGCGGACGCCCTGCTCTCGCAAGGATTGAAGATTCCCGATGACATTTCCATCACCGGCTTCGGAAACATTTTGCTGACGGAACATTTTCGCGTGCCGCTGACGACGGTGCGCCAGCCGAAATTCCGGCTCGGAATCGCCGCCGTGGAAATGATGATGAGTTTGATTCGCGGCGAATCTGTCCAATCAAAACGCCTGCCCGCCGAACTGGTCGAACGCAAAAGTTCCGCGCCGCCGAAATCTTAAACGATTTGCAGCGGCTCGAATTGTTTTCCGAGAATCGGCGCGCTTTTCGTCTTGAGCCAGGTTTCCAGAACGCTCGCATACACGCTGCGGAAGTCCACGTTGTATTTGATGTCGCCCTGATACAAATCCTGCGGCGCGAGGCTCGGATATTTTCCGAGCAATCCGGCCTTCACCTTGTTGCCGACGATGAACATCGGCGCTGCCGCGCCATGATCGGTGCCACCGTTGGCGTTTTCATTCACGCGCCGGCCGAATTCGCTGAACGTCATCACTAAAACTCGCTGCATATTCCCCTGCGCCTTCATGTCGTCCACGAACGCCTTCATCGAGTCGCCGAGGTCTTGCAGCAAACGCTGTTGCGAGGCGATCTGGTTCGTGTGCGTGTCATAACCGCCCTGTGAAGCGTAATAAATCCGCGTGGGCAGTCCGCCGCCGATGAGCTTGGCGACCATCTTGAGCGAATTGCCGAGCGGCGACGCGGGATACACCGCCTGATTTTGCACGCGCGCGGCGATGGCGCGGACTTCGTCGGAACTTTGTTGTGCATCGAGCGCGGTGCGCGTGATGAAATCCACCGCGCGACCGCCTTGCATCGGCATTCCGGCGGGCAACATCCCGATACTGCCGCCGGAATTCGCGTTGTCATCGGAAGTCATGCTTGGCCCGCCGTCGGGCAACGGACTGGACATTTCAAGTTCGTTCAATTTTTTGTAAGATTCCTCGGTCATGTCTTCTTCGCCGGGTTTTGGATGGCCGTTGGACATGAATCGGTAATTCGCCGGATTGTCGAAGCAAATGCCTTTTTGTTTCGCCGCAAAAAATGCTTCCGGCAACTGGCGGCCGATGACAACTCCGACCGTCGGGTCTGCGCCGGAACAGGCGTTGTCAAAATAGCGTCCGACCCAGCCGTATTTTTCAATCTTCTCCGAGTCGCTGGCGGTCTGCCAGATTTCCGTCGAGCGGAAATGCGAGCGGTTCGGGTTCGGATAACCGACGCCTTGAACGACTGCTAGATTGCCGGAGTCGTAAAGATTTTTGAATCCGCCCATCGAGCCGTGAAAACCGATATCGTCGGTCAATTTCAAAATTTTATCGGCAGACAAACCGATTTTCGGACGCGCCTTGTGATAAAAATCATTCGAGTAAGGCACGACGGTGTTGAGCCCGTCGTTGCCACCGGCCATTTGCAGGACGACAAGAATCGTGTCGTCCTTGCCGGTGACAATTTGCTTGGCGGAATCCGCCGCGTCGGCGTGCAGCGCGGCAAATGTGTCGGCGAGAAACGCCGGAACAGACCACGACAGCGCGCTGCCGAGAACTGTCGTCCTCAAAAATTGTCGGCGCGTTTGCAAAGTAATTTCATTTTTCATAGGCACCTCACGTCACTTGGTATTCGGGCGTGGACATCATCAGACGGATTGTCGTCAGAATGTCCGCGTCACTTAATTTGTCTTTTGAATCGAGAAAATCGCGCAACGCATCCTGCTGGTTGGTATTGAGCGCCGTCTGAAACAGCCGGTGTTGCAATGACTCGACGATTGAATCCTTGTCGGCGCGCTGCGCCGGCGTCAAAATTTTTCCCACGATCACCCCGCCAACCTGGATGCGTTGCGCGAGCCTCGCAAGTTTTTGGCCGCCAGCGCCGCCCTCTTTACGCGTGAAATCCTGCGCGGAAAGTTGCTGCGCCGTGCCGGTCACCAGCGTGACCGCGTCGTTGTAACGCTCCAATAAAGTATTCGTTGTAATCCAAGCCGTGCCGCCGTCCCAGCCCTTGACATTCGGCGGCGCGAACAAATCCTGCCCGAGGCTGCGCGTGATCGCGCTGCAAATGAAAGGCGGCGGCAGATCGCTCTCAAGCATCCGCGCGGAGCCGACGAGCCATTGCACCGGGCTTTTGACCTCGTTGCGGACGATGTCATCGCTGTAAAATTCCTCGCTGCGGAACATGACATACAGGAACGGTTTGAAATCGTTCCCGTATTCGCGGAAAGTGGTGGCGAGAGCGTCGTTCAATCTGGCCGATGGAAATTGCCCCGCGAAGAAATTCCACAATTTTCCCGTGATGAATTTTGCGGCCTGCGGCTGCTTGACGATTTGCGCCAGAAAATCCTCGCCTTCGAGATTGCCCGTGAGGCCGAGAACGGTTTTCGTTCCGGTGTCGTGAAAAGCGGGGCGATAAATAAACTTCTGTTCCTGCCTGTCGTAAGACCATCCGGTCAAAGCGCGTGCGGCCTCGGTGATGTCGTGTTCGGTATAATGCCCTTCGCCGAGCGCGAACAGTTCCATGACCTCGCGCGCGAAATTTTCATTCGGATGCTCCTTGCGGCTTTCCGCCTGGTCGAGCCAGAGAAGCATCGCCGGGTCTTTGCCGGTCTCGATCAGCAGCCGCAGCCAGTTGTCCGTGGCGAGGCGGCGGAACAATTCATTCTGCCGCCACATGAGATAAGTGGAATTCGGCGCGCCGCGAATCTTCTCGATGCTCGTCGCGAAATGCCCGTGCCAGAACAAAACCATTTTTTCCTGAAACGGCCGCGGGGTTTTGGCCATGCGGTTGAACCACCAGCCGCGCAATTCGAGCATCCGGTCGGCCTGCAACTTGTTTTCCTGCTGTTGAAGCAGCTTGGCATCCTCCGGTTTCGCGGCCTTGATCGCCTCGCGCAATTTCTGCAAACGCTCCGGGTCGGGCGTCGCCCAGACCGGATCACGCGTCGGGTCGTAGATTTTTTCGTAATCGAGCAGCGAAGCAACCGCCTGCTCCTGGCCGAGGTCGGCAAGTTTTTGGATCGCAGCCGGCGACCCGCCGAATCCCGCGCGATTCAACAGATGCGCTGCCATCTCATAATTCCAGCGATCATTTGGAAGCGGCTTTAACATACAACAACTTGCCTGATTAGACGCCAAACCCTCGCACAGGTTTCAATTTCGGCAAAAAAATTATTTAACGCCCGACTTGGGATGGAGGCGCGAGCGCGACTTGAATTGTTCAAAGTGAACGAGTAAATGTAAAAGACAGAGCCGGAGCGGTCGCGTTTCTAACTCGGTTGGCCGGGAAAACTTTGGTGAAATATCCGCATAAAGTTTTCGCGGGGTTGACTTGGACAGCACGGAATGTGGGTGGCTCCAGTGTTGAAGCGTTCGGAATGATAAGTGAAAACTCCTCTCCTTTGGGACAGGGCAGGTCAGTAACGTGAAGCCGCTTCGGTGTTGATTTTCAAATGGGTGACTTTTGTCATGCCATTGGTTGCCGTCTTATAAAATTACCAAATGGAAAATGTCTGTAATAAATTTCGTTAGTGCTGGTTCCTCTAATCGTGTAATTGATTACCTGATCAGATTTAAATTGAGACTCGGGATCAACGCTTGTTCCCAATGTTTTTAAATAAAAAACAAGATTGGTTGTAATGCTGACTGCGTTGCTGGTTTGAGATGCTGGCACGCGCAAAACGAACATTGCTGTTGTTGCAAAAAATATAAAAATCTTTGTTTTCATAAAATTATAAATTAATGACCACCTCCACCTCCAGACCGAATGCTGTTCCAGACTGGAAACTCATCGCTATCCACTAAAGGCGTGGCAGGTGGAAGAGTAGAAGGCGTTACAACTCCACTCAAAGAAGCCGAGGCTTTCACATGCCAACCATTTTTTGCAATGGTCACATAAATGCCTCCATTCGGCTGAAACCGTAAATAATCTTTGAATTTCAAATTCATTGAATATGCAGGCACTCTTGGAGAGTCTTGAAAACGAAGTCCATGCGTGCTAGGGTCATCAGCCGTATATGGCGATGGGCCATTTGTGCCATACTCCCCATATATTTCAGAACTGCCATCCAAGATATATTGTCCTCCAGTGCCGTAATAGATACCAGTTCCTAGCAAAAGTTGAGTAATGCCGTATTGGCCGTCATACTTTGAATTTACTGTTACCCTCCAACTCATGTCAGCATTGAGGTAAGGGAAGCTAAAATATATATCGTTCAAGAGTGGTGTGATAGGTGAAAACGAAGGTTTATAAATCGTATAATTTCCATTGGCCGCCACATTGACATACTGGCCGTTAGACATGTGCAGGTTCATCGCAATGCCAGCCGAGCCGCCGCTGCCGTTCACAAACCAGCAGCCCGTCGTCATGTTCGTTTGCAAGTCGCTGTCCTTCCGGTAGCTGTTGCAAGTGGCTGAATATGCATAAGGCTCGTTCACATAGTCGCCTGATATGATCCAATGCTGCACCGTGTCCACAATGTTCGGCGGCAATGTTCCCCAACTCGTCCCAAAGCTCACCTGCTGCCCGACGCAAAACGTCGGCGTATCAGTCGAAAGGTCATAATCCGCTCCGCCCGCGCTGGCCTTCACAGACAACGGATAGGGATCATCACTCAAGCTCCAATTATAAAAGTTCCCCCCGATCTGCGGCGTGAACGCAATCGCATTTCCCGCAGGCTCCGCCACATACAACGTCCCGACGCCCGAGTTTGGGTCATCATGCAGGCCGCCAAGTCCCGCAAGTGTCACAGATGAGTTGGGCACCGCTGGCCCGTCATATTCATACTCGTTGGAAGCCGAAGCACGCACGTTCTGCACATTCCACACCGTCCCGCTTATCTCATGCAATATCTGACGCCCGGGTATCGCCCGGCCCCCGTTCAGCAACATCATCGTCGTCTGCGCCGTCCGATGATATTTCTCCTTGTCTTCGGTCGTTATCCAATAATAATGATAAAATCCAAAATCAACGCTAAACTCCGTGTCGTTCGTGTCGTCCGTCACGTTGCAATGCTCATCCCCGCATCCCTGGTTAAGCGCAGGCCAGTTGGCCGTCATGGTCGTGGGCGTGAAGGTCATCCGGCATTTAAGCTTTATGGCTTGATTATTGGTATTTCCAAAGGCGGAAAACGAACCAAATCCTTATTTATTCCTGTTTTCAGAAAAACTTGAATCTCCAACACTAATCGATATGTTCCAGGTTTCTTAATTTCAAAAAGTTCCGAAGGGCTTGGTAAGTCAAACGTGCGACTCCATCCATCATGCACATTCCACGGTGTTGCTTCTCCGCTACCATTCTGCCGAACAATCTTTTCATTCCAATGTAAATCATTCCCCAATTTGAAACTTGAACCTAATTGTGTCTTGGGCAAAGGTCTATTATTAGTATCATAAAGGTTAAATTGACCTAGGTATTCATTAAGCGGAATATAAACAGCCTTTCCTGACCCTGGCAGACTGAAAGATATAAAAAACGGTGACTCTGCATTTAGTGTCTTGTCATTATATCCAATTGATTCAGGCCATGACCCAATTCCAAGTATAAGTCCGTTAGTGGATGATACTGAATGATAAACATAAGGATCAAGATCGTGCCAATTAATGATATTAAAATTTGTCCCCATGCCATTAGTGCATAAGCAAACCAAGCTTAGAAAAAATGTTACTAAAATATTTTTCATATATTTAATTCATTGGTGATCCCCGCCATGTAGGACATATTGCCACGCTGGGAAAGTATCGGATGTGTCTGGCCCAAGAGGACCAGTGACAGAGTTTACAGTTAAGATTCCACCGGTCGTGCATTCCCCATCACATGACCAATTAATGATGCCAAGCGTCACAAAAATGCTGTCATCGCCATCGGGTTTAAACCGGCAATAATCCTTAAAACTGGCCTTGCACGTCACTGGTCCATAATACCCGGCTTCAGGAGAATCGTGAAAGAATACGGCATGCGTTATTGGCGGTAAAAAATAATTTTCTTCATTGACTGCATCTATTTCTTGGGGGGTGTCATAATATTCGGCATCTCCATCAAGTCGCCAGTCTGAAAAAGAATAAGACTGTGAAGCTGGCGATGGTGAATAACTAGCCTGAATTAATTGTGTAATACCTGCTTGGCCTGAAAAAGGCCCGACAGAATATACGGCGTAATACTCCATGTCATGCTGATAACCGTCCTGTCGCGGGTCACCATTGCCGCCAAGGGAAACAATATTGTAAAAATTAAACGAATTTGAACAATAAAAACTAGGCTCAACATTTGCTTCTACAATAACTGAAACACTCGGCCTATAAATGTTAAAATTCCCATTAGCCGCCACATTGACATACTGGCCGTTGGACATGTGCAGGTTCATCGCAATGCCAGCCGAGCCGCTGCTGCCGTTCACAAACCAGCAACCCGTCGTCATGTTCGTTTGCAGGTCACTGTTCTTCCGGTAGCTGTTGCAAGTGGCTGAATATGCATAAGGCTCGTTCACATAATCGCCTGATATAACCCAATGCTGCACCGTGTCCACAATGTTCGGCGGCAATGTTCCCCAACTCGTCCCAAAGCTCACCTGCTGCCCCACGCAAAACTCCGGCGTCGTTGTTGAAAGGTCATAATCTGCTCCGCCCGCACTGGCCTTCACAGACAGCGGATACGGAGTATCACTCAAACTCCAATTGTAAAAGTTCCCCCCGATCTGCGGCGTGAACGCAATCGCATTTCCCGCAGGCTCCGCCACATACAACGTCCCGACGCCCGAGTTTGGGTCATCATGCAG
>Ga0206818_1122_pt1 | contig 16875 bp, 15 predicted proteins | sample Alteio_BWOrgCont_86_FD_152881 | JGI IMG/M metagenome (GOLD analysis project Ga0206818, IMG submission 152881) | Enriched cells from forest soil in Barre Woods Harvard Forest LTER site, Petersham, Massachusetts, United States -... | ecosystem: Environmental > Terrestrial > Soil > Temperate forest >...
TGCAAAGCCCTCCATATCTGCGGGCGGAGTTTCAAATTCCACAAACCATTCATGGTATGGCAGTCCTTCGCTCTCCTGTATGGCAGGGGCAATTGTAAACTCTGTTATGTGCGTATTGAAATCGCGGGAAGCATGGAGCATCGCGTATTCCACCTCTTCGCCGATCACATGCTCGCCAAATGCCGAAATGTAATGTTTTGTGCGCCCAGTTACCACCAGCCGGTATGGGTCTGTGCTGATAAACCGTACTGTATCGCCGATATTATACGCCCATAAGCCCGCATTGGTGCTGATAACGAGCGCATAGTTTTCTCCCGTTTTCACTTCCCCTAATGGCAACCTTGTGGGGTTTTCATTCCCGATTTCATTTGCCGGTACAAACTCATAAAATATCCCCGCGTCGGTATTTAACAAAAGGCCTTCCTTGCCCGGTACATCCTGGAATGCGAAAAAGCCTTCCGACGCCGGGAAGGTTTCTATCATGTCCACCTCACCTGCAATGCTGTCCATGAGTTTTGCTTTATAGGGTTCAAAGTTCACCCCGCCATGCACTATCACCTGTAGCTGCGGAAATAGTTCTTTTATTTTTTTGCCATCGTTTCGTGTACTCAGCCAGTCGAAATACATTTGCATCCACGGTGGTATCCCGCTGATGAGCGTCATGTTTTCATTCATGGTTTCCTGCACTATCTTATCCAGTTTCACTTCCCAGTCTTCTATGCAGTTGGTCTCGTAAGATGGCAGTTGGTTGCCGCGCAGGTAGCGGGGTATAAAATGATTTACAATTCCGCTGAGCCTACCCGTTGGTATGCCGCCCACTCTTTCCAGTTCCGGCGAGCCACTCAGGAATATCATTTTACCATCAGCGAAAGCCGTATTGCCGCTTGCCGCCATGTAGCAAAGCAGCGCGTCTCTCGCCCCGTTTATATGATTGGGTATGGAATCTTTAGTGATCGGTATATATTTTATGCCGCTTGTAGTACCCGATGTTTTTGCAAAGTATATGGGCTTGCCTTTCCACAACACATTTTGCTCGCCGCTTTTTATTTTGTCTATGTAAGGAATGAACGCTTCATAATCGCGTACCGGCACTGCTTTTATAAAATCCCCATGGGTCTTTACATTTTGCAGGCCATGCTCTTTCCCGAAAATGGTACGGCTGCCATGCTTCACCAACTGCTGCAATACAGCCTGCTGGTCTGCAACCGCAGTAACCATTGCCTTGCGGACCCTGGAGTGTATAATGGAGGCGTAAGGCTTGGCAAGAAAGGATTTTATCTTCATTCAAATTATTATTCAAACCCAAAGTTAGTATTTATTAAATGTCCGTTTATTATTGTAGTATTATTTCCCGATATTGCGCATTAATAAATAAATTGTGTATCCCGGATACACTACTATAAATGCGTCATGGTGATAAAAAATATCGTGTGAAATTAAGAACCATAAAAACAGAGCGAAAAAAATTTTTTAAACAATAACAAATTTTATTGTTTAAAATAAAAAAGTGTATTATCTTTGCGGAAATATTTTTAGTAAATCATGTTTGCAATAGTAACAATAGCAGGGCAACAATTCAAAGTAAAACAGAATGACGAATTGTTTGTGCATCGCCTGGAAGGCAATGCCGGAGACAAAATTGAACTTTCAGATGTTCTTATGGTAAGCGATGGCGGCAACATTACTGTTGGCAAAAACGCAAAAAAAATACAGGCTGAAATAGTAGATCATTTAAAAGGCGACAAGGTCATCATCTTCAAGAAGAACCGTCGTAAAGGCTACCAGAAAAAAAATGGCCACCGCCAATGCCTGACTAAGATAAAAATAAATGAAATTGCTTAACTTTAACTCGTAAATAGTAATTAACAGAATAAAATGGCACATAAAAAAGGAGAAGGCAGTGTAAGGAACGGCCGCGACTCACATAGTAAACGATTAGGTGTGAAAATATTCGGTGGGCAGCCTGCCGTTTCAGGAAATATTATAGTTCGCCAGCGTGGCACGGTATATCATCCCGGTGATAATGTAGGCTTGGGTAAAGATTTTACGATCTTCGCCCTTGCAGATGGCGTTGTAGAATACCGCAAGACACGCACTAAAACATTGATTTCAGTAAAAGCAGTTAATACCGCAATCGCCGAGGCCTAACCCCCACGGCGATTTTGTCATAAAGGTTTTTGTTTAACCCTTAAATTCACAGTTATGGCAACAGCAAAGAAGGCAGCTCCTGCTAAGAAAGCAGCACCTGCACCCAAGAAAGCAGCTCCTAAAAAAGCCGCACCAGCAAAGAAGGCAGCGCCTGCTAAGAAAGCAGCGCCTGCAAAAAAAGCAGCTGCTCCGAAAAAGGCAGCTCCGAAAAAAGCAGCAGCTCCAAAAGCCGCAGCTAAAAAGAATGCTGGCCCTAAGAAGGCAGCCGCTAAAAGGAAATAAAAATTCATTTAGCGTTCTTAAAAAAGAGACTGTTTTGCACAGTCTCTTTTTTTTATGCCCCTGCCGGAAGAAAGGATTGTTTATTTGATGATGCTCCCCAATGATATGAAAACGCTGTCCTCACTTAGGCCTTATCACATCAAAGTGCATTACTAAGTATATGGATGTTGCTAAAACAACGGCAATGGCTATGCAAAGCAATGTAACTACCATTTTGTACGACTTATTCGCTTCTTTTAAACCGTGCAGTTCTATGATATTATCAAGCAGGTTTTCCATACGCGAAAACGCGGTCTCGCCTTTTATTACGTAGTCATAGGCGCCATGCTTCATGCTTTCTATGGCCACATCTATTTTGTCCTGGCCGGATAGCATGATGACCTCAGTATGCGGGCTTAATTCTTTTATCTTCTTCAGTACCTCCACGCCATTCTGGGCGTTAGGCACGTTTGAATTAAGATGAAAGTCGAGCACTACTATGGCCGGGTTCAGGTTCATATCCCTGATGGCGTCTTCCCCGTTTTCATACGTTTTGAGCTTGTACTCAAAACGCCCCGCTATATGGTCTTTCAGCATTTCATTCTGGATCGGCTCATCATCCACCAGGAAAATGTATTGTTCACTTTGTTGTGTTGCCATAAAAAATAGTTTTCAATTCTGTGAAAAGTAGTAAAAATAATCAGGAAATTGTAAAAAGCAGCATATTAAGGCACATTTAAAATTGTCGCGAACCGGCCAGCCCCTATGGGGCAAAGCATATTTTTTATTTCACGACTACAAAGAGTCAGCCCGTACCGGGCAATACTTACTGCCTGAAAACATTTTGTTTGCTGTATTAATTATTATTCTTTAATTCCGCGAAGGCCTTACTGCATATACGTTTGAGGTTATTTACCAGCGCCGGCAATGTTTCAAAATGAGCCGTCTCGCCGGCAGATTGTTCTATCATAAATATCTTGCTCACATCTTCTTTCACCCCCATATAAGATAATTGGGGTTTCAGTGAATGGGCGGCAATTTTTATTGCCTGGAAATCTTTTGCCGCAAGACCTTTGTCAATAGTTTCTAATAATTTCGGGGCGTTTTCAAGAAACATCCCGATATATTTCTGCTGTTTTTCTAAGTTCCCGCTGGTAAACTGTTTCAGGAAATGGCGGTCTGTTACCTGTTCCGGCAACGGAGGAAGAGTTGCTTCCTGTTTTGGCGTTTCTTCTTTTCTGCTCACAGGCGCGCTGTCTCCAATAACCGAATCCATTTTCAGCAACAGTTCATCGGCCTGGAATGGTTTTGAAACATAGGCGTTCATACCTGCGTTAAAATATTCCTGCACATCTTCCTGCATCACATTAGCGGTCATGGCTATTATCTTCACGCTCTTTGCAGGTTCCGGCAATGTATTGCGGATCACTTTTGTAGCGGCAAGCCCGTCCAGCACCGGCATCTGTATATCCATCAGCACCACGTCATACATTTCTTTGTGCAGGCGGTTTACAGCTTCTTGTCCGTTCACGGCAATATGCAACGTAATGCCAGGTATTATTTCTTTCAGTGTGTCTTCCGCTACCATCCGGTTAAACTCATTATCTTCCACCAGCAACACTTTCATCGTGTTCAGCCTTTGCAATGAATTTGCGTCCAGCACACAAGCCTGTTTTACTTCTTCCTGCACAGTGGCCTCTTCCAGCGGCACTATGGCTGTGAATGTAGTTCCCTTTTTCAATTCACTGCTCACAGATATACGGCCTCCCATCAGTTCCACAAGTTGCCTTGAAATGGTAAGCCCCAGCCCTGTTCCGCCAAACTTCCGGGTCACATCCGTACCTGCCTGGGTAAAGCTGTCAAATATGCTGTCCACATATTCCGGCGCTATGCCTATGCCCGTATCTTTTACATCAAACCGTATCCACAGTTTATCGCCATCCTTCTTATCCAGCGAGGCTTTTACCGCTACAAATCCTTTTTCGGTGAACTTAACTGCATTGCCCGTAAGGTTTATCAACACCTGGTTAAGGCGCGTGGGGTCGCCGGTAAGTTTTCTCGGTATGCCGTCTTCCACCGAAACACGAAGTTCTATTCCTTTTTCCTCCACTTTCAGCATCAGCATATCGCGCACACTCTGCATCACCTCGCGGATAGAGAAATCGGTATGCTCAATAATTATTTTACCTGCCTCTATCTTCGATAGGTCCAGTATGTCGTTGATGATGACCAATAAATTGTTGGCAGACAGTTGTATGGCATTAAGATAGCGCAACTGGTCTTGCTTGGGTTCCTTGCCCAGCAGCAGGCGGGTCATGCCTACTATAGCGTTCATCGGCGTTCGTATCTCATGGCTCATATTGGCCATGAACTGGTGTTTCAGAAAAGCAGTGCGCTCCGCCACTTCTTTTTCTTTTTTGGCAAGTTCTGTTTGCTGCCGCACCTGAAGATTCCGCAATTCATTAATGATCTTTTGTTTGAAAATTTCTTCCTTTAATTGTTCAAACGATTTGAGATGATAAAATGCTTTGGGAATATCTCCCATCTTGTCATAAAGTGCGGAAAGCACTTCGTGTATGCTCATCACATCGTGGCGGCGCATATAGTCGCCGGCAAGCGTGTAGGCGGCATTCAGGTATTGCAGCGCCTGCCGGTAGCTGCCTTCATCCATATACACACGGCCTAAGTAAAAGTTGCAGATGATCTGCACCTCGGCATTGCCAAGCTCCTCAGATTGCTGCAAGGCATGAGAAAGATATTTACGGGCATGAGAGAAATCCTGCATTTTATAATACACCTTCCCCAGGCCGCTTTCGGCCATTACATAGGCAGAAGTTTCTGCTTCAGAGCGATTGATATTTTCTTCGAAATAGTGCAGTGCATCAGCAAACTGTTCTTTCTTAAAATAAATATTGCCAAGCGTATTATAAATATTAAGCAGGCTGTTCACATTGGAAACACGCTCAAAGATCGGCAGGCATTTCAAGGCGTATTCCAGGGCGCTGTCGAAATCATTGAGATCGTATAGCAGGTTGGAAATGCTGGACAGGATGACCGACTGGTAAAATTCATCTCCCGATTCTTCATTTATAGCCAGCGCTTTTTCGTAGTGAGAAAATACATTTGAAAAGTCGCCCAGGTCGCGGTAAATGTTTCCGAGATAATAAAGCGCGGTTGCCTCCAGGTTGCGGTCGGCTATTCTTTTGGCAATGGTCAGTGACTCTTTGAGCACTTCTATACCGGCGTCATATTGCCCTTTCACGCGGTTGCAAAACCCTTTCAGGGATAATCCCCGCGCAGTGCCAGGCAGGTAAGCCAATGCCCTGGCACGGGCAATAATGTCGTCTGCCATTTTCGCAGCTTCTTCCACATCAAAGCTCTTTATTTCTTCGGCGATATTCAGCAATACATCTATGCTCCCTTTCTCATCAGTTTGCAGCGCAAGCTGTTCCTGTAGTTCTTTGTATCGTGGCGTGTCTATCATAATAGGAAAGATTTGAGGGATTATAAAAGTAACGAAAAGTTTGCAAGCAACAAGGGGATAGCGTCAACGTTATACCAATTGAGCATAAAAAAGCGGCATGAAAAGTCTCTCCCCGCCATTGCGGGGCAAAGACGCAGTTCCCCATGTTGTGTTTTAAAGGCGGCAAAGGTATAATCCAATACAGATTTTTGGTGTCTAAATGGTATTACTCCATATAAAACTGCCTGAACCCCACATCAGCCATCACTTCCGCCCTTTGCGATTTAGAAAATATCCCGAAGATAGCAGAGCCGCTGCCGCTCATAGCTGCATAAATTGCGCCTTGCCTGTATAGTTGCTCCTTTATCTCCGCAAGCGCAGGATGTTGCCTGAAAACAGGCGCTTCAAAATCATTTCCTATACAGGCTTTCCATTCTGCTACGGGCAATTTCGGCAACATGCGCAGGTCGTACCCTGCCGGTTTGGGAACCATCATCTGGAATGCCGCACTTGTGGATACATGCACCTGCGGGCAAATGATTTGTATGCTGTATGCCGAAAGATTTACAGCAACCTCGCTCATGCACTCGCCCCTCCCTGTGGCAAACTGTGGTGTGTTATAAATAAAGAAAGGGCAGTCGCTGCCCAGTTGCAGCGCGTATTCAGTCAGTTGTTCCTTGTTTAATGAAAGATGGCAAAAATCATTTAGCAGTCGCAGCATAAATGCCCCATCCGCAGACCCCCCGCCGAGGCCCGCGCCCGCAGGGATCACTTTGTGCAAATAAATATCAAGCGCGGGTATCCTGCCGGGATATTTTTCCAGCATTAAATGATATGCTTTCAAAACGATATTTTCTTCAGCATTGCCAGGTAGCGCAAGGCCACTTTGATGCAAGCAGGTTTGAGCAGAAGGCGTTATTTCAAGAACATCATTTAACGGTATCCTGTTTGCTGAAGCTGCATTGGACAAGCCAACCTTCGCTGAAGCTACGGCGGACAGGTCTGCCTTCGCTAAGGCTATGGCGGACAAGGGGAAAAAGACAGTTTCAATATCATGGTACCCATCGCTGCGGCGGCGGGTGACGTATAAACCGATATTGATCTTACAATTTGGAAAGCAAAGCATACAAAGGGGCAAATTAGGTTGTTAGTTGCTTAGGAAAGAGTTTTGCGAGGTGGTCAAAAAATTTGACCACCTCTGTCTTTTCCTCCTTTGTAAGAGAAAAAATATAGCCTTCCGGAAATTTTTCCGGATTATTCTTTACTGCCTGGTTTATCTCTTTCGTAGTTACACCGTAAAGAATACCTATATCGCTATCTAAGAGAACTTTTTGGTTTCTTAGCTCAATGATTTTGTTTTCAACTTCATCAAATTTTACCAGATCAGACATACGCTCTTATTTTGTGGCAGGAAAATTTCCATTGCAAAATAATTAAAAATAACAAACGATCTGCTCCAATTTCCGTAAGCGCCAGGTAATTCTGTAACACCCTTATTAAAAGGGTGAAATTATGTGTATTTTTGAAAAATAGTATAATAGGGCTGGCTCAATATGAAAGAATTAATAAGGCTGAATGATATACGCAAGAGTTACTTCCTGGGCAAGCAGGAACTGCCCGTTCTTAAAGGCATTAACCTGCTGATAAGCCAGAATGAATATGTGGCGCTTATGGGGCCGTCAGGGTCGGGGAAATCAACGCTGATGAATATACTTGGCTGCTTAGACTCGCCTACCGGCGGTGAGTATATACTCAATGGCAAGAATGTGAGCAAAATGATTGACGACCAGCTTGCCGATGTACGCAATGCGGAGATAGGCTTTGTTTTTCAACAATTCAACCTCCTGCCGCGCCTTACCGCATGGGAGAATGTGGCACTGCCGCTCATCTATGCAGGGGCCAATAAAAAAGACCGCGAAGAACGCGCCCGCGCCATGCTGCAAAAAGTAGGGCTTAGCGACCGGGCGCACCATAAGCCCAATGAACTATCCGGCGGACAAAGCCAACGTGTGGCAATAGCCAGAGCGCTTATCAACAATCCTTCGCTGCTGCTTGCCGATGAACCGACCGGCAACTTAGACAGCAAAACATCCATAGAGATCATGGAGTTGTTCGGCCAGATACAGGAGCAGGGTAATACCGTGGTACTGGTAACTCACGAAGAGGATATTGCCAACTACACGCACAGGGTAATAAGGATACGCGACGGTATGGTGGAAACAGACGCCAGGCAGAAACCTAACCCGGAACCTTTACAGGCACGGTAATTTCTATTTTATGACACAACCGGGAACCAAATATTTTAAACTATTTTTGTAAGAGAAAACGTTGTATGGAAAACAAAACATTAAGTCCGGCATTATTAACTTATGGAGGCGCTGAAAAATCCAGCTTCGATATGACCCTTGAAGAATTTAATATTGCGGCCAAATCAATATTAAGAAGAGCAAAAGAAAAAGCATTCTATAAAGGGCTACCGGTTTACTATGGCAAAAATGGCAAGGTAATTGCAGAATATGCCGATGGACATACTGAAATTGTGGGATGATGAACAGTGTCCAAAAATAAATTCAAATAATCAGGGGAAGCCCCTTCAGGGGTTTGGGGTTTATGTTCAAGATATACACAAAAACAGGCGATAAGGGAGGCACAAGCCTGATAGGTGGCGTGCGGGTTCCCAAGAGCCATGTACGCATAGAAAGCTACGGTACTGTGGATGAGTTAAATTCTTATCTCGGTATGGTGAGTGATATGTGTCAACACGAACAGATCGGTTTTGCCCTGCGAGAGATACAGGACCGGTTGTTCACTATCGGGTCGGCATTGGCTACTAACCCGGATAAAGAAATAAAAATGAAACTGCCCGGCCTGCATGAAGAAGATGTGCTATGGTTGGAGCAGCATATGGACGAGATGAACGAAGCGCTGCCGGAGATGCGTTCCTTCATTCTTCCGGGTGGCAACCTTGCGTCCTCCACCTGCCATGTGGCACGTTGCGTATGCCGCAGGGCAGAGCGTATATGTGTAAGTATGCAGGAGCAAAATGAGTTTATCCAGCCCCTCATCATTCAATACCTCAACCGCCTTTCAGATTATTTGTTTGTACTGGCCCGCTACATCAGCCATATCAATAATGCCCCAGAGATACCGTGGCGGCCAAGAATATAATGTGAAAATGCGATAATGTGGAAATGTGAAAATTCCCACAAAATGTAAATTGAGCATTTGCATATTCTCTTATTTTCACATTCCCATCATTTGCTCATTTCCTCATTTGCATATTTTCACATTAATCCCCATTTTCACATTATCAATGCCACCACCTATGCGTAGCATTATGCACCTTGTAATAAAAAACGATGGATATGGTGGAATAAGAATCCTTAACTCCCGGATTACCTCTTTGGTCACCTGGGTTGCTTATCAGGTTAAGGCCGGTGTATGGGGTTTTATTGGCTACCTCTTCGGCAAGGAGCGCATCGTGCGGGGATAAATGTTCGGCAAAGGCAGCGTTGCTGATATATGTACCGCTCACGCCGTCTAAATATTTTGTAAAACAATAGCGCCACATATACTCTACGCCCAGGTTCAGGTGCTCGCCAAGATCCCACCGGTACCCGATGGCAAGGGGTATGGCCGGTTGCCATAAAGAATAGGTAGGTGGGTATCCTTTACCAAACCCCTGGCCTTCAAGGTCCAGGTTATAAGTAGGTACCCAGGTTTGGGTATTGGCAACAGTGCTGTATGGGTTAAAGTGAAAAATAGAAACGCCCGTGGCAATATAGGGCTGGCCCCTTTTTCCTGCTCTTTTGCTTTCAGGATTCAGCCGGAACGGGTCAAGCTCAAAAAGTGTGGTGGCTTCAAAAACATAATCTTTCACGTCCTGGTCGCGTGCGTAACGCTGGAATGCATCATCGCCCTGGGTTGTGGCTGATTTCGCAAGGTCGTAATTCCATTTGTCCGTGGCGTACAATGTTCCAAAATTGGCCTGGAACCTTATAGCCAAACATGGATGTATGGTATAACGGCCAAATATACCGCCCATAAATACCACGTTGTCGAAATACTTGCTATTGGTATAATGCTCCACAATTGACTGCGTACCTACATTGCCCCATAGATCGCTCATGCCGAAGTTAGTCCCTATTGACCAGCCGTCCGGCTCAACATATACTCTCGATGCGTCTTGCGCGCTTGCGGCATGGCCTGTCGCCATACCAATACATAACAACAATAAGTTACGGATAAACCTGGCCTGCATGTACAGAAAATTTAGGATGAAGATATAAATTATTTTCCTTTAAACACAGGTTTTCTTTTTTCTACAAACGCATTAGTTCCTTCTTTCATGTCTTCGGTGGCAAAACAAGCCCCGAAACGCTCAATTTCATTATCAAAACCATGAGCGTCGCACATAGCTGCATCATTCACGCAGGCTATGACTTTAGATATGGCTACCGGTGCTTTTAGTTGTATCTTTTGGAGCAGTTCTTTTGCTTTCGGCAACAATTCCTCTAACGGGGTTACATGGTTTACCAACCCCAGCGTTTTCGCTTCATCAGCGCCTATCATATCAGCCGTCATCATCAGTTCCATAGCCTTGCCCTTGCCTGCAAGCTGTGTCAGGCGCTGTGTGCCGCCATAGCCGGGTATCAGGCCCAGGTTCACTTCCGGTTGCCCGAATTTCGCGTTCGCGCTTGCTATCCTGAAATGGCACGCCATAGCGAGTTCGCAACCGCCGCCCAGGGCAAAACCGTTTACAGCAGCTATTACCGGCTTGGGGCAATGCGCTATTTTATCAAAAACATTAACACGCCCTTTCCTTGCAAGCTCCGCGCCGCCTTCTTGCCCAAGCGATAAGAACTCGCTAATATCAGCGCCGGCCACAAAAGCCTTTTCCCCGGCCCCGGTTATAATTGCCGTTTTAATTTCATCATTCCCATAAACCTCGTCCATTACCTTTCCCAGTTCTTCTATCACATCCTTGTTCAGGGAGTTCATTTTTTCCGGCCTGTTCACCGTAATTACCAACGTGCCTTTTTCTAATTCTGTAAGTAGTGTTTGATACATTTTCTAAAAAAATTGTTTTTTATATGAATTTCTAATTAACCCTTTAACCTCTTTACTTTCTTACCACAATGGCACGGACTCTGGAATTTACCTTTCATCCAAAACGTAATGCGGTCTGACCGCTGAAGAAGCGGTACTGACCGCATTACTACCATTTTTATTTAGTCGTTGACATTCCATTTTAACTCTTTACCCAATTAACCATTTGTCATCGTGAGCTTTCGCCGAACGACAATTAACCATTAATCATTAATAATTAACCATTACCCCTCCTATGGTTCCCCACCCAATCCCTGATATACGCGATGAGGTCGGCAGATGGCGAACTTGGCCCGAACAGCTTGCCCACACCTGTTTCCTGTAGTGCTTTCATATCCTCTTCGGGAATTATGCCGCCGCCGGTGAGCAGTACATCATCCAGGCCTTTTTCCTTCATCAGGCGCAGCACTTTGGGGAATACGGTCATGTGGGCGCCGCTGAGTATGCTTATACCTATGGCGTCCACATCTTCCTGCAAGGCAGTATTGACAACCATTTCAGGCGTTTGCCGCAGCCCGGTATAGATCACCTCCATACCGGCGTCGCGCAGGGAAGTGGCTACCACTTTGGCGCCGCGGTCGTGGCCGTCAAGCCCCACCTTAGCTACCAGCACACGCACAGGCCGTTTCAGATCATTGCTCATTTACCATTATTGGGCGGTAAAAGTAATGATTTATATTTCGCGTAGGAACATTGACAAAATAAATCCTGCAAATGGCGTATTTGTGTCCGGTCTCTTTTACTACTATTGCGCTAGGTGGCGTTGGCACCATTCAAGTTTGGATTACTATTGAGCTATCACCAACCGCTTTGTAATTCTATAAGCAGTCAAAGGATCCACAAACTCAACTAAATAAACTCCGTCCGAAAAATCATTGATATTAATGTTCTGCTTGTCAGAAACAATAGAAGTAGTAAAAACTTCTTTACCCACAACATCATAGATAGTTAGCATCAAACCCTTAGCATGTTCTACAGTAAAATTCCCTGTTGCGGGATTTGGGTAAATTTCCACATTTTCACATTGGTTCATTTTCACATTGGCGAAGCCCAGCGTTGGGTTATACACCTTACGTATCCTGTCGCTGTCATAGTCTGAAATATACATGGTGCCGAAATTATCCAAGCACACATCAGAGCAGGTGAGCTTTGCGTTTGTAGCGGGGCCGCCATCGCCGGAGTAGCCGCCTATGCCTGTGCCGGCTACGGTTGTTATTATCCCGGTTACTGCGTCAATTCTTCTTATTGCTTCATCCTGGTATTGGGCTATGAAAATATTATTTTGCTGGTCAATAAATATGCCTGTTGGCTGGTTTAGCTGGGCGTTTATTGCCGGGCCGTTATCTCCAGTATATCCGGGCGTGCCGTTTCCGGCAATGGTGGTGATGATACCTGTTGTGGCGTCCACTCTGCGTATGGCATGGTTCCATTGGTCGGCAATAAAAATATTGCCCATGCTGTCAGCAAATACCTGGCTCGGCCCGTCTATCTCCGCATTGGTTGCCGGGCCGCTATCCCCGGTATAGCCTGCTATCGTATCTCCGGCTATGGTAGTAATTATACCTGTTATAGCATCTACTTTTCGTACCACACTATTGCTATAATCGCCTATATAGATATTGCCGGCCTTGTCTAAACACAGTCCACTTGGCTGATACAATTCTGCATTTGTGGCTGGGCTACTATCTCCTGAATAACCGGCAGTACCATTTCCGGCTACGGTAGTAATGATACCGGTGGCTACGGTTATTTTTCGTATTCTATTGTTTTCCGCATCAGCTATATATACATTGCCCGCTGTGTCGGTAAATACGCCACAAGGTAGCCATACCTGGGCGTTGGTAGCCGGTCCACCGTCTCCGCTAAAGCCGCTGGGCAAACCTGTAGGGCCAATGCCTGCAACTGTGGTAATGATCCCTGTATTAAGATTTATTTTCCGTACCCGGTTATTTGCCGCATCGGCTATATATAGGTTATTCCATTTATCGAGGCATATGCCGGAAGGTAAATTTAGTTTAGCGTTTATTGCAGGTATGTCATCTCCGTTATACCCGCCCCACCCTAAAGAAGTAACCGGCTGGCCGGCAATAGTGGTAATAATTTCCTGTGCCTGCAAGAAATCGCAGGCACAGGAAAATAGCATTATAATTAGTAACTTCTTCACTCTACTAAAAATTTAAACTTAAATTCTTGTCCCTTTGTATCCCTTAGCTGCAATAAATATAATCCCGGTACAATAGCGCCTAATTGTATGCTGCATTGGTTACTGCTAAACAAAATATTCTGTTTATAAATACTTCGCCCCACAGCATCCCATATTTCACAAGCCACAGGATCCGCGTCCGTTACAGATTGCAGTAGCGCCATACTCCCATTATTAGGATTAGGAACAAGTCTATATTGCTGCGAACTGTTATTTTGAATTGTCCCCACCCCCAGCGTCGGGTTATACACTTTCCGTATCCTATTGTTATCAATATCAGCTATATATATAGAACCTACATTATCCAAAAATACATCACCACATTTTAACATAGCGTCGGTAGCAGGGCCGTTATCGCCAGAGAATCCACGTATTCCTGTGCCTGCAACCGTTGTGATTATGCCGCTTGCACCATCAATTCTTCTTATTACCCCATCGCCATATTCTGCAATAAAAATATTCTTTTGTTTATCTACATATACACCACATGGCTGGTTTAGTTGCGCGTCTGTTGCAGGCCCATTATCTCCTGTATATCCGGGCATCCCGTTTCCTGCTATGGTGGTAATAATGCCGGTGGTGGCATCCACTTTGCGGATAGCATGATTAAATTGGTCGCAAATAAGAATATTCAAATCATTGTCCGCAAAGACCTGTATTGGTCCTTGGAATGTAGCATCGGTAGCAGGATTGCTATCACCCGAATAACCACTTGCTCCCGTACCTGCAATTGTTGTAATTATGCTTGTTACTGCATCCACTTTTCTTACCACATTGTTGGCATAATCTGCAATATAAATATTCCCGGATTTGTCTAAGCATACTCCACTTGGTCCATTTAATCTGGCATTTGTAGAAGGGCCGCTATCACCGTCATAAGCGCCTCCGCTAATCCCCGTAGGTCCACTACCGGCAATAGTAGTAATTATCCCTGATGATACGTCAACTTTACGTATCCTATTATTCCCTGCGTCTGCAATATATACATTGCCTAAAGTATCTGCAAATACTGCTTCCGGCACATACAGTTTAGCATTTGTAGCTGTACCCTCATCGCCAGAAAAACCTACTGTATCAACACCAGCAATGGTAGTAATAATACCAGTTGGAATATGTATTTTACGGATAACATTATTAAAACCATCCGAAATATATAAGTTCCCAAAATTATCAAGACATAACCCATCTGGTACATTTAGCTTGGCGTTTATGGCAAGCCCTCCATCCCCGCTAAAACCAGCTGTATCTTGTCCAGCTATAGTATTTATAGTATTTACCTGTGCCTGTAATACTTTACAGGCACAGGTAAGAAACAATATTATTACAAACGTTCTCATTTGCTTATTACAAACTTAAATTTAAAAATCCGGTTTTCACTATCTTTTAATTGCAACAAATATATTCCAGGCATTTCATTCTGCACATTTAATTGGCTTGCACTGTTATTGAACTGTAATTGACCGGTATAGATAACGCGGCCAATTATGTCATCTACCTCAACCATTACCGGTGCATCATCCTGAAAATACTGTTGCAATATTATATTTCCGTCATTTGGATTTGGATACAATCTGTATGTCTGTCCCTTTTGAGTAATACTGCCTTCTCCTTTAGTGATACCGCTGCTCCTTCCAGCAATGTAGCTCGTATCCACATCAAGGCAGCTATCATCATTGAAGGAACCGCTAAGGTCGTTGTATATCTCGCTGTACAATGCTCTTGCCTGGTAAACCACATTCCCGTTCACCTCCGGGCATAGTTGCGCCAGCGCCATCACCTGCAGGCTGTCACTGCTTGTCAGAGCGCTGTCTATATACAGCATATACAGGCTGTAGAAGGCCTGGTAATTCTCCACTATATAGTCCGCTGCCGTACCATCTGCCATTTGCACATCCTGCGTTGAGTCAATTTCATCATTAGCCATAGAATCTATGTTGTACCCAAGCATCACGGTTGCGGCTGTAAAGTCGCCGCTGGCTATGGTACTGTCCAGGTCGGTCAGATATTTATACCGGCTGTGAACAGCCATAGAGTCAAATTCTGCTATCACCACAGAGCTATCCACAAGCGTTGGGTCGGCGGCTATGCTTTTCCATACTTCATACTGCGCCGTCCAGTTATTGGCTATTATATCATCTGCGTAGGTTATCTGCTTGCGGGCTATGCGCTCCGCTGCTCTTATAGCATGGTTATGGTTCGGGTCATACGTTGTAGGGCATGGGTCATAGTCCAGATCGGGAGCCTCGTATTGTATGCTTGTGCCGGATGTATAACGATAAAGAGGTGGTTCACCACCATTATCTATGGGTATATAGCTCGTAAAAATACTATCTTGTATTGCATTGGCACCATGATACACATACGTTTGCGGGTTGCTGCTGCTCCATGTGCTGCCCAGCCACTGGTTATTCATCGGGCGGCCGGCATAGTGCTGTGTACCCACAGTTGCGCCATTCAGCACATAGCCCTTTAGGTTGTTCGTCATGCTGTTGTCGTGCCATGCCGTGCCGTGGTTCTGTAAGAAAAATTCAAAGCCCCTGCCGGTATTGCTTTCCACATTGCAGCTTAGGTTACTGCCCATGGTGCTGGCCATATAAATAGCCCGCATACTGTCGCTGCCCGCCGTGCCGCCAGAGGTCATTATGTAGTTGCTGTTGACGGCGCTGCCGTGGCACAGCGTATGGTTTATGCCATAGTACAGCGTATGCGCCGCCGTAGGCCGCAGCGTTATGGAGTTCAGAGTCGTTATCAGCGTGCCGCGCGTTATGTTGTTCACATAAATGCCGCGTTCCACATCATTCAGCACATTCTGGTTTATCTCGTTGATGCCTGGCCCGCTCCACGGCGTTATTACCGTGCTCACCAGCGTATTCTGCACGCTTATGGCCAGGCTCACATTCTGCGTCATGTCATAGGTGTATCCCAGCGGGCTTGCCTGTATCACATTGCCGTTTATAAACAGCGCCCCCTCATACTGCGTATAGGTACCCGGCCCGGCCACAGGGTCGTTCATAGACCAGAACGCTATACCGTTAGCCACATTGCTTATGGTATCATTGTTCACTATCACGGTGTCATACTGCCCCGTTTTCACAAGCCAGCCATACGCACCAGCCGGGTAGGTTGTCGTGCCCGGCCCGTAATTTATCATATAATTGTTCAGTCCCAGCACCTGGAAATAATTATCGCACTCCACCCCCGTATAAAATTCGTAGAACAGGTTGTGGTATGGGTTCCCATTGGGCGAATACACCCTTAGCCTGTTTTCGTAAATATTCACGTTTGTTCCATTGGCATAGATACCTTCGCCACCCAATAATGTCGCCGGAAAATATACCGGGTAACGCCAAAGGTTCAGAAAAGCGTTGTTCACCGATGTTACATTGCTGTTGGTGGCAAATATTCCGTAGTTCAGGTTATCAAACAAATTCTGCGATTCATTGCCCGTTACCTGTGTAGTATCTCCTATCGTTATTTCAGAGTAGTAGTTGGGTATCGGCGGCCCTATCGTTGTATAGGGCGCTGTGTACCAGCCTATATTTTTCAGCGTTATGCCCCTGCCAGCGACCGGGCCATTCTTACACGCAATACCCGTATAAGTAATGATATTGAACGGCGGTATAAACACATAGCCCGGGTCGTAGTAGGTCTTCAGGCCGTCCACGCCCATCGTCTGCGGCCAGGCATACGG
>Ga0206818_1123_pt1 | contig 16008 bp, 14 predicted proteins | sample Alteio_BWOrgCont_86_FD_152881 | JGI IMG/M metagenome (GOLD analysis project Ga0206818, IMG submission 152881) | Enriched cells from forest soil in Barre Woods Harvard Forest LTER site, Petersham, Massachusetts, United States -... | ecosystem: Environmental > Terrestrial > Soil > Temperate forest >...
GAAGCCTTTTTCAGGCGTAGTGGAGAAATCTCCTGAAAACATGCACATAGCTAAATCAAGGTACTGGTTTTTCCCCTCGCCGGATATTTCCCTCACCCCCACTCACGGCCCACTCGCATGGACTGCGTATCTCAACTCCACCTCACCCCTCCAAGCCTGCCCTGAGCGCAGCCGAAGGGGAGAGGGCCGGGGAGAGGTCCATATAATGAAGAAATGATCGGTAATCGTATTCACCTTAGTCCGATATGTGCATCCGTCCCCTTATGCAGGTACAAAAAAAACTGCGTGGGACAGCTCACTTACCCGCACCAGAGGGACTACGATCCCTATACACGAAACAAGCAAAAGCCCACGCATTGCGTGAGCGTTTCGGCTGTTCCTCGTGTATATCTTGAAAGGTCGTAGTTTTCTGATACGAGAGTGAGCTTAACGCAATTATGTTATGTCAGTTTTCTGTGTTTATCGTATAATTATAATTAGTTTAATTATTCTTTAATAAATTTTATACTTTGCCTATTATCTTTATTATCTACTAATTGCAGCAAATATACACCGGGTACTAAATACCCAATATTCAGTGCTTCTTTATCAGAAATAATTACACCGTCATACATTTGTTGACCGACTAAGTTTAATATTCTGATATTACTATTTGGCGCATTAGTAATAGTCAGTTCATTATGAACAGGATTAGGCCAAATAGCAGGTTCTCTTTTAGAGAGCAGGGGTTTTATGGCAAGAGTAGGGTTATATACTTTACGTATTCTGTCACTATCAACATCTGCAATGTACATTGTCCCGTAGTTATCTATCCACACATCAGAGCAAGTTAGTTTCGCGTTTGTAGCGGGTCCACCATCGCCGGCGTAGCCGCCTATTCCTGTTCCTGCTACGGTGGTTATTATACCGGTTACTGCGTCAATTCTTCTTATTGCCTCATCCTGATATTGCGCTATGAAAATATTATTTTGCCCGTCAATAAATATGCCTGTCGGCTGGTTTAGCTGGGCGTCTGTTGCCGGGCCGTTATCTCCGGTATAGCCGGGTGTCCCGTTTCCGGCAATAGTGGTTATTATGCCGGTGGTTGCAGCCACTTTACGTATGGCATGGTTATATTGGTCGCAAATAAAGATATTATCCATACTGTCTGCAAACACCTCAATAGGCCCCTGGAATGTTGCATTGGTAGCGGGGCCATTATCGCCTGTATATCCTATTCCCTGGTTTCCAGCAAAGGTGGTAATAATACCTGTTGCTGCGCTTACTTTTCGTACCACATTATTGCCATATTCTGCTATGTAAATATTTCCCGCTTTGTCTAAGCACAAACCTACAGGCCCATTCAATTCCGCATTTGTAGCTGGAGTACCGTCACCAGTATCTCCAGTTGTCCCATTGCCGGCAACAGTAGTAATAATACCGGTGGCTACGGTTATTTTGCGTACCCGGTCGTTTGCACCGTCAGCTATATATACATTGCCTGCGGTGTCTGTAAATACCGCAGAGGGAATCCATATCTTGGCGTTAGTAGCCGGCCCACCATCCCCGCTAAAACCGCTGGGCAGGCCCGTAGGACCAATACCGGCAACAGTGGTAATAATACCCGTATTCAGGTCTATTTTCCGCACCCTGTTATTTGCAGCATCGGCTATATAAAGGTTGTTCCATTTATCAAGGCATATCCCATTCGGTAAATTTAATTTCGCGTTTATAGCCGGGCCGCCATCCCCGCTATAGCCGCCATATCCCAGAGCGTTTACCGGTTGTCCCGCAATAGTAGTAATAAGGGTTTGCTGCGCCAGTGTATGCAGGCAGGCACAGCACAGCAGCAACAGCAAAATATACCCCCCGCTCTTTATTATCGGTTTCATTTACATAAAAGTAAAAAGAAAACAGCCAAATAAAAGAAAAGGCTAAGAAAAATAATTTTCGCCATTGTCTGTTGTACAAACTGTAGCAATGCCCAGGCGAACCTGAGCATCTGCTAAACTTTCTTTGTGATATTTGAACTTTCGACCTTTCAGATACAAAAACAGTTTTGCGAAATGCAAAATCTTTATTTTATGTTTTCTCTTTTTATTTATCCATAAGCAATGCTTTATTATGTAAAACTAATCACAACCTACATACGTAGGTAGCAATATCAAAAAGAAAAAAGAAAAATAAGGAATGCTCCTACCTCCCCAGCCCTTTTTATTGCTCAACTAATTTTGTCGCCTTAACTTAGCCGAAAAATATCGTTGCTCCAGTTATTCCGAAATAATAGCCCCTTTACTGTTATTGTTTTATTCATCTTTACTTTATTGGTGAAGTTCCAGGTGTTGCTGCACCCGGTTGCTCCCATCCCTGTTTCGGGTCATTTCCTGTACAATTTTATGCTCAGCTGGTTGTACCTTGTTTTCCGGCACGAGGGTTTTGCTTATACCATGCTGGCGGTGGTGATACTGTTTATACAAGCCCTGTACCTGAAAAGCATAGCTACGCGGCACAAATTGTTTCCGCGCTATACCTATATCCCGGCCTATGTTTACCTGCTGGTTACTTCTATTTACCCGCCCTTTAATTTTTTTAATGAAACTTTATTGCTCAACTGGTTCCTGCTGGGGGCAATGGATATAATGTTCGATTTCACCCAAACCACCCAACCCCGCAAACTGATCTTCAACGCCAGTTTCTTTCTGAGTATGGCGGCATTGTTCCAGTTTACCATGCTTGCCTGGTTTTTTATGTTACTGGTGGGTATGGTTATGTTCCGTTCCTTCAATCTCGGCGAGTGGTCTGTAGCAATAATGGGCTATGTGACCCCGCCTTATTTTTTAGCCTGTATCTTATTCTTAACCGACAGCTTTGGCTTGTATGCGCAATGGCCGCATATCGGTTTTTCGCTATCATCAGATATTTCCTCGCCGTTTTACCTCATCCTTACGCTTGCGGGTATATTTATCCTGCTGGCGAGCGGCATATTTGCTATGCGGCAAAACGTGGCAATGAGCAATATATACATCCGCCGCGACTGGATAGCGCTGTCTTTTTACCTCATCATTTCGGTATTTGTGGCCATACTAACGGATATTGAAGTAAAAAGCGCATGGCTGATAACCATGCCTGCATTGAGTATTATTATATCTCACGCACTTTTGCTTGAAAAGAATAAACGGTTTAGTAACTTTATCTTTTATTTTTCACTTATTTTCCTGGTATTTTGCCTGATGGCAAACAAATAAAGCTAAAAAATGAAATTCGGAATTATCGTTTTCCCCGGATCAAATTGCGACAGGGACATGCTGCACGCCCTGCGCGATGACCTGCAACAAGAAACCATTATGCTCTGGCACAAAGACCGCGACCTGGGCATGTTCACAAAAAATGACTGTATCGTGTTGCCCGGCGGTTTTTCTTACGGCGACTACCTGCGGTGCGGAGCAGTGGCACGGTTTAGCCCCATGATGGAGCAGGTGATTGAATTTGCCAACAATGGCGGCAAGGTGCTGGGCGTGTGCAACGGCTTCCAGATACTCTGCGAAGCTGGCCTGCTGCCCGGTGTGCTGCTGCAAAACGACCACCAGAAATTTGTTTGCAAAAACGTGTTTATAAAAAGCGAGAACACCAAAAACCTGGTAGGCGAGCATGTGGGCGAAAAAGTATTGAAGATACCTGTGGCGCATGGCGAAGGCAGGTATTATGCAGACGCTAATACCCTGAAACACCTCAATGAAAACAAGCAAATTGTATTCCGGTATTGCGATGAAAAAGGCGAGGTACACATCAGTTCCAACCCCAACGGCGCCATCAATAATATTGCCGGTATATGCAATGAAGGCCGCAATGTTTTTGGTATGATGCCGCACCCGGAACGCGCCTGCTCCGCAGCCTTGAATAATATTGACGGGAGGGGGATATTGCAGGCTCTTTGTTATGCTAATTGAGTCTAAAGTCGGCAGTCTAAAGTAGATAGTCGTTAGTAATTAGTAGATAGTTGTGAGAAATAGTCTAAAGTCTAAAATAGTTAGTTTGAAGTTTGTGAGATATATGTGACAAGGGATAAATTAGTGAGGTTTCAATCGCTGAAATTGGGGTATTGGCTAAATGGATCTGATGCTGCAATTCCCCCTTTAGCGTTGGCTTTGTGCGTTAGCGAAGGGGGTTAGGGGGATGTAAATTGTTTCACACTCTAATACCTGGTTTATCAAGGATTGGTCTGGAGGTCATTAAATTAAAAGTTAAAAGTGATTAGTTGTAAATGGGTTAGCTGTGTTTGTACGTTACTTTAGGAACGATGACAAAATAACTTCCACAATCTAACTCGTTCTTTTCCATTTTTACTTCGTTGTAAAAGTCTTTAAATAATTCATTATTCGCAGATTTTACGCCTCGTAAAAAAGAAAAATAACTTCGTAATATTGTGAAAGTTATTTCGTCAACGTTCCTAATTGTAATATTGACGGGTCAATTTTTATAAAATTAAAACCAGCCTTATGAAACTATTAAAATATTGTTTGCTTTTTATTCCTTTGTTTTTTGCCGGCTCTCATTCCTTCGCGCAGATGATAGAAGACCCAACTGCCTGGAAGTATGAGGTGAAAAAGAAAAGCGCTACGGAATACCAACTTATCTTTCACCTGGAACTGAAAGCTCCCTGGCATATATGGTCGCTGCATCCGGGCGGGGACGGGTACGAGATTGCCCCGTCATTTACTTTTGATGATAACCCTAAGGTGAAATTGAAAGGTACAGCCACTGAAAAAGGGAAGGCCGTTACCACTAAAATAGATGGTATTGACGGCAAGATAACCTACTTCTCCGGCAAGATAGATTATATACAGAACGTAACCGTAACCGGCACCACAAAGATCACCGGCAAGCATGGCTACCAGGTTTGCAACGACCGCATGTGCCTGCCGCCGAAGGATAAGGATTTTGTTTTTGAGATAAAATAATTTGGTTAATGGGTTAATAGGTTGATTGAGTTAAAGGGGTAATTGGGTAAACTGGTTAAAAGGTTAATAAGGGGAAGTCCCTAAAGTGCAATGCCATTAAGTCAATGATTATTAAAAAAAACAAGTAGCTCTGAAAGAGCGAAATATAATAGCCGGGGGTGAAGCCCCCGGTACAAAACATACAGCATGAAGCCCTGAAAGGGTGTAATAATTTTTTTGATAAATACCAATATCCTTAACTTAATGACATTGCACTTTAGGGATTAGGGTTTAAAAAAATATTCTATGATAAAAGTGCTGAAAGTTGCACTATTGGTTTGGTTTGGTTTGTTAACTGTCGCATCTGGCAATGCCCAGATGGTGAAGGATAACAGTAAATGGGACCTTGAGGCCAAAAAAATATGCGGGGATAAATATGAACTGGTACTGCATCTGCAACTGCCCGATAAATGGCATATTTACTCCTTCAAGCCGGGAGGCGATGGTATGGAGTTGCCGCCGGTGGTGCAGTTTGTAAAGAACGATAAAGTAAAACTAACCGGCAATGTAAAGGAAGAAGGCAAGCTGCTGAAGGAAAAAATGGATGGCATAGACGGCATTGTGAATATGTATAAAGGCACGGTGAACTATGTGCAGCAGGCCACCATTAGCGGTAATACAAAGATCACCTGCAACTACACCTACCAGATATGCAACGACCAGATGTGCCTGCCGCCTAAGGATGCCTCTGTGAGTGTAACGGTAGCCGATGCAGGAGCAAGCGGTGTTGATAACAAAACGACCGCAGGCGCACCTGCCAGCACCAATTCAAATTTCGGATCATTGAATGCCCCGCCTCATAACCAGATGGTGCAGGACAATAGTAAATTATCATTAGAGGCTAAAAAAATAAGCGGGGATAAATATGAACTAGTACTGCACATGCAGATCCCCGATAAGTGGCATATCTATTCTTTCAACCCCGGTGGAGATGGTATGGAAATTGCGCCTACGCTTATTTTCTCTCCAAACGACACCGTGAAACTGATCGGCAGCGTAAAAGAAAACGGGAAATTAGTGAGCGAACATTTAGACGGCACCGATGGCATAGTGAATATGTACAAAGACAAGGTGGATTATGTGCAGGAGGCCACTATCAGCGCAAACACTAAGATCACCTGTAAATACACTTACCAGGTATGCAATGACCAATTGTGCCTGCCATCTAAAGATGTGATCCTGACTGTAGAGGTGAAGGATGCGGAACCCAAATCATTGCTGTTGTTGTTCCTGGCAGCATTGGGTAGCGGGTTGGTGGCTATCTTTACACCATGTATATTTTCTATGATACCCATTACCGTCAGCTTCTTTACAAAAAGAAGTAAAACCCGTGCTGAGGGTATCCGCAATGCTATTTATTATTCGTTTTCGATCATTATTATTTTTACAGTTTTAGGGGTACTTATATCTTCCATTTTTGGTTCAGCTGCATTGAACAGTTTATCTACAGATTGGCGTGCAAACCTGTTCTTTTTTATTTTAATAATGGTATTTGCCATATCATTTCTTGGCGCATTTGAAATTACGCTGCCTTCGTCATGGACGAGTAAAACAGATTCTAAGGCGGGAGTGGGGAGTTTTGGCGGGATATTTTTTATGGCGCTTACGCTTGCTATTGTCTCCTTCTCCTGCACTGGGCCAATTGTGGGTCCTTTGCTGGTATTGGCAGGTAAAGGTGGTGTTGCAGGGCCTGTAGTAGGTATGTTTGGTTTCTCTTTAGGTCTTGCATTACCCTTTTCTCTTTTTGCTATATTTCCCGGCCTTATCAATAAAATGGCACAATCGGGCGGATGGCTAAACCAGGTAAAAGTAGTGTTGGGATTTATTGAACTAATGTTGGCATTGAAGTTCTTGTCCAATGCGGACCTTGCTATGGGTTGGCGTTTACTTGATAGGGAAATATTTATCGCAATCTGGATTGTTTTATCCGTTTTACTGGGGATTTATCTATTAGGTAAACTAAAATTGTCGCATGATGATGCCAATGCAAAAAATATTTATGGGCAGGAGTATGTTTCTATTTTCAAATTGTTTTTGGCGATTACTTTCTTCTCATTTGCGGTATATTTATTGCCGGGTATGTGGGGCGCGCCATTGAATGGAGTTAGTGCATTTTTGCCGCCTATAGGTACTTTCGATGCGTTTGGCGGAGGTGGAGTATCAGCCGGAAGCAGCGCAATAAAAGCGGAAAGCGAACCGGTTAACTATGTTGCGGATATGAAAATATATGAGCCGCCCGTAGTAAGGAATCTTGGGCTGGTCACTTACTTTGATTATGACGAAGCCCTTGCTGCGGCTAAGAAACTGAAAAAGCCCATAATGCTTGATTTTACAGGCATCAACTGTGTGAACTGCCGCAAGATGGAATCGCAGGTGTGGTCAAAGCCCGAAGTGGCTAAAAGGCTGAAAGAAGATTTTATTGTCGTGTCTTTATATTGCGACATCAATCGTATTGTGCTGCCCAAAGACAAGCAATATTTCTCCAAAGACCTGAACTCGCAGGTAGTAACGCTTGGCAATAAAAATGCCGACCTCCAGGTATCTAAATTTGGCTCCAATTCACAACCCTTATACTTCTACGTGGATGAAAACGGAAACAAATTAGCTGATGAAGGCTACCCCTACGACCCCGATGTGGAGAAGTTTGTAGCGCATTTAGATAAAGTGAAGGCGAACTATAAGAAGGAGCATTGAGATAATGTGAAAATGCGGGTAATGTGAGAATGTGAAAATGTAGTGAATTCAGAACCTAAAAAACATTATTTTTGTAGTGAAAATCACCCTTAAAGATAAAAAATTTGGTAAACTGATAGATGATGACCGGAAACTTGACCGTGAGTTTGGGAAAATCCGTGCAGAGAAAATCAGGGTAAGATTGGAACAATTAGTATTTTCCCGGACATTGGAAGATGTCAGAAACCTGCCGGGTAATTATCATGAACTGAAACTAAACAGGAAAGGGCAATGGGCTTGTGATTTAGACCAACCATACCGGCTTATCTTTACCCCACATGAAAACCCGATTCCTGCAAATGAAAGTGGGCAGTATATATGGATAGAAATAACGGGTGTAGAAATAATTGAAGTAATTAATTATCATAAAGAAAAGTAATCATGGAAAAACATAACGAATATTTTCCCCGGTCGGTGCATCACCCTTGTGTTACGCTTCTTGAAAAACTGGAAGAACTTGGGATGAGCAATAGCGAGTTTGCTATCAAAACCGGCTATACGGAAAAAATCATTTTTGCAATATTAAAAGGTGAGAGCCAGGTTACCCCAGAGATTGCAATTCAATTTGAAAAGGTATTGAAAATTCCGGCTCATTTCTGGTTAAATAATCAACGTATGTATGATGAGTTTGTAGCTTCAAAAAGGGCTGGGATATTGAAATCTAATGTAATCATAAACAAACCACCACATATTCTGCCTCCCGGCCATATTGGTGGATTACGAGGCATAAAATAGTTTTATCAGATTCAGCATGAGCATTAAAAAACTATTGGTAGCATATACGCCCGAAGAATTAGCGGAATCATTTATTTTTCCTGTGAAACTGGCCGCCAAACAAAAAACGGAAGCGGATATTCAACTGAAAGAAGCACGGGCAAAGACCCAATCTGAAATGACGGAAAAAGACAGGCTTGTTTCCATGCTATTGCAATTCAGGTTCCGGCTCGAAGATTACTTGAATAACAAAGGCTTTGATGCTCGGCTAACGTTCAGTTATTTTCTCAAAGAATATGTAAATCTGGTAAGCAAAAAAAGAAAAGATTTTGCAGAAGAAATAAGCATTGATGAAACTTTGTTGAGCCAGTTTATAAATACGCACCGTATGCCACCCGATTATATGGCCATACGGCTGGAGCTTCATTCAAACAATATTATACCCGCTGAATACTGGTACCGGCTGGTAGAAAAAGAAAAAGAACACCAGATAAAAACTGATAAGACATTGAGAAAAAAAGAAATGAAGTATGTACACAGTACGCTTGCCGTTGCTGTTTAGTTTTTCTTACCTTTTTGCAAAAATAACCACCCATGCCGCTACCATACATATCCATAGATAATTTCAGGGCTTTTAAAGAAAAGTGCGAATTTGAATTTGCGCCGGTTACTATTTTAACTGGCACTAATAGCAGCGGGAAAAGCAGTTTGGTAGATGCTTTAAGGATTCTTCAAAGTTATACTAATGAAATACCCGATCCTGATTCAAAGAAATTCTGGGATAAAATAATAAATTTAAAAGATAGTCATTTTCATAAAAGGATACCGGATTTTAAGGCTTTAGTTAATAACCGTACCGGAAAAGAGAGCATCAACTTTGAGTTTAAATGCAAGTTCGTTGGAATGAGGGAGGAGGTTACATTATGCTTTGAGTATAAGCAGAAAAATGGAAAGGGAGTGAATGGCATTTTGAAATCATTGCAATATAAAAATGTAGAAGAACATGTTTTTTTAAATATGGAAATTAACGATGATAATGTTACTCATTTAGAAATTGACTTTGGGTTCTTGTATCAAAAATTTCAAGAAGAAATTCAAGAAGAAATTGAATATTATGATACAATATTAAATGACTATATTTCAAATTCTTTACCAGAAAATGTAGCTGAAAAAATAATAAGACAATCTTTCCTAAATCCGTTTAAGATACATGAAAATGTATTCAATCCTACAAAGGAGGAAATAAATGAGTATGAAAAAATAAAAGAAAATTTTAAGAAAATCCAACCGTCAATTACGTCCGATGAAATCAATGAAAATAGTAAGAATGAGCTTTCGGAACAAGACAAAATAAAACTGGAAGAATTAAATGCGAAAATTATAGAGGCCAAAGCGGAACTTTTAGAACTTCAACAAAAAAAATTTGAACAACGGTTTAAAAAAATATTAAACGAAAAACTTAGTATAGATGAGTTTTTAATGAAATTTTTTAAGCAAGATGACTTCCTCGAAATTTTTGATAAGAATACATTATCACTATTTGGAGATTTATTTTTGAACGAGTTTATGTATAACAATATATGCAATTCTATTGTAGGGATGAAAGAAAAACTTAGTTTCAATTACATCTCCTCAATAAGAAATAGCCCGGATAGATTTTATAGAAAAGAAGGAGAAGATTCTTTTGGTAGTTTACTATCTGAATTTCTGGAAAAAGACCCGCAAACAAATGAGCAGATAAAAGAGTTCTTAAACAGGTATTTACGCTATTTTGATATTGGAGAAGAAATAAGGATAGAGCGAAATGCTGACGCTGCGTTTAACATTCATGCTTACAGGCAAGGCCAAAGAATCAATTTAGTTGACTTAGGCTTCGGTATTTCCCAAATCATGCCCATATTATTGCAAATATTACTTACAGCGTTTGATAGCAATACCAGTTCTATTATAATTGAAGAACCCGAAACTAATCTGCACCCAGCACTGCAATCAAAACTGGCTGATATGGTAATTGATGCAAACAAGGTATTTGGTATCTCTTTCATCATAGAAACACATAGCGAGTATCTAATTCGTAAATTGCAATACTTAACTGCAAAGGCTGAAATAAAACCTGGAGACACGCAGATTTATTATTTCTACCACCCTGAAAATATTCCTGATGGCGAACCGCAGGTGAAGAAAATAAACATTGATGAAGAAGGCCGAATATCTGATGAATTTGGAACTGGTTTTTTTGACGAGGCAGATAAGATAGCCATGAGTATCTGGAGTATGAACCAATCACTAAAGAACTAACCATGCAAATACCAGCATACTGCACCATTGATTTTATTGAAGAAATTACTAAAAGAAACCCGGTTGATTTTATCACGCCCGATAATATTTTGGCTGGCAAAACGCATTATGAGGTAATGGATTTAATTGCAAACGGTTTGAAAATTAAGACTGATTGCAGTGAAGAAAAATTAAAAGGTAAAACAACAAATCCGTTCATCAATTACCTGATAAAAAACAGGCGGATAGAATGCAGCGAAAAAGATTTTCAGGAGTTAAGGGCAAACAACAAATCATTTTTTCAGAAAATGAAAGACCCAACCTGTTTGTATCTTTTAACGGGCTTTGATTCTTTATCAAACGATTATAGTGAGCAGACGGGTCATTATTTTTTCTCATTAAAAAGCAAATTGGATGGTTTATTTGAGGAAAGGATACAAACTTTCAATGTGGATTCCCCTGTTTTATGGGATTTCGCAAAAGGATATTTTGATACGCACCACTCTATAGTATTCGCTGACCCATATCTTTATAAAAGCAAGCAAGCATTAGAAAAATTGATTGAAAATATGTTGCCTAAAAAATTAATGGGCAGATATACTATTTCACTTATTTTATCGGATAACTGCAAACTCTACAGTAATGGCCTGCCTTCAAAATCGGAGATTCAAATATGGGTAAACCATTTTAAAGAGAAAATCAACCGCAGTATAAATGCCGTAATTGAATTTCATATTTGTAATAACGAAGACTTTCACGACAGGGTTATTATTACCAATAATGGATGCGTATTTTCAGGTATCGGGTTTGGTATGATCCGGCACAATTCATCTAAAAAAGATACTACCTGGATTGGGTTCAAGCCATTTAAAAGGGTAAAGACAAATAATGATAATAGCGTCCTGGTATATAAGCTGATGAAAAATAAGCTATCAACAATAAAATCATGGATATTAAAAAGCGACCAGAGAAACACACAAAATCCTTTGTTTGCTTAGTCTGCCCATATAATCCAATAATCACTTGATTTTTAATCCCTGCTTTTAGGATAAAAACCTAACGCGAAAATTGTTCAATTTAAAAAGCAAATCAAAATGAAAAAATCAGAGTTTGGAATAATCCTGCTTATAGCAGGTATTTTGCTTGGCATTTATGCAATGATTATGGATGTAGGCGTAAATGCAGAGATGCACGGCATGTTTGATGAATTGTACAAGCAAAACCCAAACATGATACCCGATAAGATTGCTAATGCAGACATGCTGAACCGAAGATTGTGCTTTATTGTTATAGCAGCTACACTATGTATTGTCGGCGCAGTATTCACAGGGTCGGAAGTAAAAGACGATATTTTAGTCCGCCACGCAAGAGCGCAAACAAAAATACTTTCATTAATGGCAATACAGGCGGATGTGGATTGTTCACACCTTAATCCCGTAATTGAAGAAATTAACGACACTAATCCAATGCTATTTGAGTATGAAGCAGAAATTGAAAATACAGGCCAACCAGGTTGAGGGAAAAGCCAAACTACCGGCATTTGTAATAATGTACGTACTATTCTTAGCTATTGTAATAGCCGTGTACTCGTATTGTGAAAGGTCGCCGAAAAGTTTAAATCCCTACAAATTCAATAGTTCACCGACAAAAATTACCGGATGAAAAACAACGAAGATTTAAAGTTTACGGGAATCCTGTTTGCAATACTGATAGTATTGGTATCACTGATTGCACATGCAGCATCAATATTAGGACATACGCTAAAAAGCTACTCACTCAATGAACTGGACGCAGTAGTTATTGTGGTGTGTGCATACCTGATTTTCAAAAAGCCGATTATGCCGAAGCAAGAAAAGCAAATCACAAAAATAAAGTTGCCAAAATAAACCCTGTTATGGCAACGCCTCTAATGTTGTGTGCAATTAGTTTGTACATTGGACTTTTCATGTCCATGTCTAAACTCAATATAAAATTAGGTCTGCAAGCGTACTTAATGCTTAGGTTCATTCACAAAAATGATGGTAGTATTGGTGTGTGTAAGTCGGATATTACCAAACACTTTCAGAAACTAATTACTATCCCGAAATGTCTGGTGATTCTGAATCGCTTAGAGGAAGCAGAATACATTGAAAAGAGAATGTACAATAAGTCTGCAAAATCCAGGGACACATTCTATCTGACAACACAGGAAGGGGATGCGTGGTTGAGAAGCGGTGCGATACTATCTTTTACATGGACGATACTAAAAGTAGCAGGGCTGTTGATTGGTATAGCTGTTGGCATAATTGGATTGTACAAATTTTTACACAAACCGTAAACAGGGCGCATAAATCAGCGAAAATTTTCTGAAATTTGCGCCGTATATTTATCGTGCATTAATCAGTGATTGGTGCGTATTGTATGTTAAAGCGTATTATTTCATTAGCCGCCATGTTTTTGCATGGCGGTTTTTTTATTGGGCAATCACCAATCGCTTTGTAACCTTGACAAAAGTTGAAGGATCGAAAATTTCCACCACATAAATTCCAGGCATTAACTCCCCGATATTGAGTGCTTCATTATCAGCAATAATCGCAGCCTCATAAACCTGTTGTCCGAGCAAGTTTAATATTTTCATTTCACAATTAGCCGCATTAGAGACCGTTAGCTGACCTGTTGCAGGATTCGGATAAATTATCACCTCTCCCCTGGAGAGGCCGGGAGAGGTTATTCCCAGCGTCGGGTTATACACCTTACGTATCCTGTCGCTGTCATAGTCTGAAATATACATGGTGCCGAAATTATCCAAGCACACATCAGAGCAGGTGAGCTTTGCGTTTGTAGCGGGGCCGCCATCGCCGGAGTAGCCGCCTATGCCTGTGCCGGCTACGGTAGTTATTATTCCTGTTACTGCGTCAATTCTTCTTATTGCCTCATCCTGGTATTGGGCTATGAAAATATTATTTTGCTGGTCAATAAATATGCCTGTTGGCTGGTTTAGCTGGGCGTCTGTTGCCGGCCCGTTATCTCCTGTATAGCCGGGCATCCCGTTTCCGGCAATGGTGGTGATGATACCTGTTATGGCATCCACTCTGCGTATGGCATGGTTCCATTGGTCGGCAATAAAAATATTGCCCGTGTTGTCCGCAAACAATTGGCAAGGCCCGTCTATCTCCGCATTGGTTGCCGGGCCGCTATCCCCGCTATAGCCTGCTATCGTGTCTCCGGCTATGGTGGTAATTATACCTGTTATAGCATCTACTTTTCGTACCACATTGTTATTATAATCGCCGATATAGATATTGCCGGCTTTGTCTAAGCACAACCCAACAGGGTCATTCAGTTCGGCAGTAGTAGCAGGTTCATTATCACCCATATATCCTGCTGTCCCATTGCCTGCAACAGTAGTAATGATACCGGTGGCTACGGTTATTTTACGTATCCGGTTATTTGCTGCATCTGCTATATACACATTGTCGGCTGTGTCTGTGGATACGGAACAAGGTATCCATACCTGGGCGTTAGTAGCCGGGCCACCGTCCCCACTAAAGCCACTTGGTAAACTTGTAGGGCCAATCCCCGCAACTGTGGTAATAATACCTGTATTCAAATCTATTTTACGTATCCGGTTATTAAATGCGTCAGCTATATATAGGTTATTCCATTTATCAAGGCATATGCCATCGGGCAAATTTAGTTTAGCGTTTATTGCAGGTATGTCATCTCCGTTATATCCGCCCCATCCTAAAGAGTTTACGGGCTGGCCAGCAATAGTGGTAATAATACTTTGCTGCGCCTGTAAATTACAGGCGCAGCAAAGTATCAATATGGCTATTATTTTTTTCACTCAATTACAAATTTAAGGATAAATTCCCTACCCTTACTATCTGTAAGCCGTAACAGGTACAATCCAGGAACAGGATTGGCAAAATACAAATGGTCGGTTCCTCCTTTGAACATAATGTTATCCTTGTAGATGTTCCTTCCTGCTGCATTCCACATCTCCGCGACTACAGGCTGCGCATCATGTACTGCCTGGTGCAATGTGATATTTCCGTTAGTCGGGTTCGGCGTTAAGCTATATTGCTGCCCATCTTGCGCAATACTACCATCGCTTTGGGGAATGGGTGGGGCGGGATTACTATGCCGCTCGGCGATGTAACCGCTGTCCACATATAAACAGCTATCATTATTAAACCCACTCAAATCGTTGTAAATCTCACTGTACAATGCTCTTGCCTGGTAAACAACATTGCCGTTCACTTCGGGGCATAGTTGCGCAAGCGCCATCACCTGCAGGCTGTCGCTGCTTGTTAGCGCGCTGTCTATATACAGCATATACAGGCTGTAGAAAGACTGGTAGTTCTCCACTATATAGTCCGCTCCCGTACCATCCGCCATTTGCACATCCTGCGTTGAGTCAATTTCATCATTAGCCATGGAATCTATATTGTAGCCCAGCATCACGGTTGCGGCTGTAAAGTCGCCGCTCGCTATGGTACTGTCCAGGTCGGTCAGGTATTTATAGCGGCTGTGAACTGCCATAGAATCAAATTCTGCAATCACCACCGAGCTATCTATAAGCGTTGGGTCGGCGGCTATGCTTTTCCATACTTCGTACTGCGCTGTCCAGTTGTTGGCTATTATATCATCTGCATAGGTTATCTGCTTGCGGGCTATGCGCTCTGCTGCTTTTATAGCATGGTTATTATTCGGGTCATGGGTTGTAGGGCATGGATCATAATCCAGATCGGGAGCCTCTATCTGTATGCTGCCATGTGTTATAGAATATAGATTAGGTGGAGGATTACCTCCATTAAATGTAGGTGCAGTCGTTACAAAAATGGTATCCTGTATTGCATTTGCCCCGTGATACACATAGGTCTGCGGGTTGCTGCTGCTCCATGTGCTGCCCAGCCACTGGTTATTCATGGGGCGGCCGGCATAGTGTTGTGTGCCTATGGTTGCGCCATTCAGCACATAGCCCTTTAGGTTGTTCGTCATGCTGTTGTCGTGCCATGCCGTGCCGTGGTTCTGTAAGAAAAATTCAAAGCCCCTGCCGGTATTGCTTTCCACATTGCAGCTTATGTTGCTGCCCATTGTGCTGGCCATATAAATAGCCCGCATACTGTCGCTGCCCGCCGTGCCGCCAGAGGTCATTATGTAGTTGCTGTTGATGGCGCTGCCGTGGCACAGCGTATGGTTCACGCCATAGTATAGCGTATGCGCCGCCGTTGGCCGCAGCGTTATCGAGTTCAGAGTCGTTATCAGCGTGCCGCGCGTTATGTTGTTCACATAAATGCCGCGTTCCACATCATTCAGCACATTC
>Ga0206818_1124_pt1 | contig 15962 bp, 13 predicted proteins | sample Alteio_BWOrgCont_86_FD_152881 | JGI IMG/M metagenome (GOLD analysis project Ga0206818, IMG submission 152881) | Enriched cells from forest soil in Barre Woods Harvard Forest LTER site, Petersham, Massachusetts, United States -... | ecosystem: Environmental > Terrestrial > Soil > Temperate forest >...
TCCAAAAGCCTTGCCGAAGCGCTGGGCATCCTTTCTGCGGATGAAAAGGTAGCTTACCGCGCCACCTACATCATAGACCCGGAGGGCATAGTGCGCTGGTTATCCATCAACGACCTGGGCGTAGGCCGCAATGTAAACGAAACCCTCCGCGTACTCGACGCGCTGCACACCGACGAACTTTGCCCCTGCAACTGGACAAAAGGAGAAGAAACGTTGACGCCGGTTTTCAGTTAGCACCGCAACCATAAACGGGGAACGATATACCGCAAAAATAGCATTGCGTCTCTACGTGGGTTGTATTATTAGACGCAAGCATTGCGTCTCTACATGGGTTGTATTATTAGACGCAAGCATTCGTCTCTACACCAATTAACCATTAATCATTGACCATTAATCATTAAACCGGCAGACTAATCGTAAACGTGCTTCCTTTCCCAGGGGCGCTTTCCACTTTTATTTTACCATCGTGGGCGTCAACAATTGCTTTTACATAGCTTAGCCCCAGGCCAAAGCCCTTTACATTGTGCAGGTTGCCGGTATGCGCGCGGTAGAATTTTTCAAATATACGCGATTGGGTTTCTTTGTCCATCCCTATTCCGTCGTCCTTCACTTTTATGGAGAACATGCCATTGCCCGACAGGGTTTCCACCTCTATATGCGGGGCTTTGTCGGAGTATTTCATGGCATTATCCAGCAGGTTAAAGATGATGTTTGAAAAATGGACTTCGTCGGCGTCAATGATATATTTCTGTGCGTTTAATTTCAGGGTCAGCGTACCGTTTTTCTCCTGCACCTGCAGCGCCAGGTTATCTGCCACTTTACTTATCACCTGGTGCGCGTCCAGCATCTGCAGGCTCAGTTTTATCTCTTCCCTTTCCAGGCGGGCGGCCTGCAATATTTTTTCCACCTGTTTGTTCATCCGCTTGTTTTCCTCCTTTATCATGCTGCTGTAAATCTTTATTTTGTCGGCGTCATGTATCACTTTCTCGTTGGTAAGCGCGTCAATGGCAAGGGAGATAGTGGCAAGGGGTGTTTTTAGTTCGTGGGTCATGTTGTTTATAAAGTCCGACTTGATCTCTGATAGCTTTTTCTGGTTGAATAATGTGCGCACGGTTACCGCAAATGCGAGGATGATAATGATGGTGAATACAATAGAGGCGACAATGATCCACCTCATTTCCCTGATGATAAGATTTTTATCCTCTACAATAGATAGAAAAAGTGTTTCATGCGACTTTAAAGCATCGTCAGGCGCCAGGTCTATGCGGTTGGCAGTGTGTTCGTCAGATTCCTGGAAACCATCCGACTGGATGACCGGGTTTTTGAAAATATTTATAACACAAAATTCAAACGGCTGCTTGATATTATTCTGTTTTAAATTTTTTTCGATGATCTCCTGCAATTCAACTTTTGTAAAAGACCCCTCTACAATAAAATTATTCCGCAGGTAAAATTCTTTCGATTCCAACGTAGGGAGAAACTGTCCTGATTTGTAAAGAAATGAGCTGTAAATAGCCTCCTTAGCCTGCTTCAAAGTGTTTTCCACTTCGCGCTGAAATTCATCCTGTTTCAGTTTCCTGGCATTATTTATCCACGACATCTGGATGAACAGTATGCCCACTACCGAAAGGGTGATCAAAACAACAATTAAAGGAAATATTTTCTTCATGGAATAACAAATGTACTATGCTGCATTGCGCCGTAACACAGAGCAATATACGGTTTAACGCTGATTTAACTAACTTTTTTAATAATCCCGTGCCACAGTAACAAGGTGGAATATTTATTTTATAATAAGCGAAAATAGGCACGCCTAAACTACCTTTGCAGCATGTTGCATAGTTTGCCAAAGGAAGATAATTATTTGCAAAAAGGGCTTAGAAAACAGTTGGTGCAGGGCCTGCGCGAAAAAGGAATAAAAGATGAGCGCGTGCTTGCCGCCATTGAAGCCATACCCCGTCATTTCTTCCTTGATCCTGCGTTTGAGCGGCAGGCTTATGAAGACCGGGCATTTCCCATTACAGCCGGCCAAACCATATCTCAGCCCTACACAGTAGCTTACCAGACCGAATTGCTGGAACTGAAAAAATTTGATAGAGTGCTGGAAATAGGTACCGGAAGCGCGTACCAGGCTTGTGTGCTTGCCGAAATGGGCATTAGTCTCTTCACCATAGAGCGGCAGAAAGAATTGTATGACCATGCCGGAAAATTTATCCTCCTGAAGAAATACCCCGGCATAAAAAGGTTTTTCGGCGATGGGTTTGAAGGCCTGCCCTCTTATGCGCCTTTCGATAAAATATTAGTTACCTGTGGTGCGCCATTCATACCGCCCAAATTACTGGCGCAACTGAAACCAGGCGGTATCATGGTAGTACCCGTGGGAGAAGGAGGCAGCCAGAAAATGCTGCGCATAACTAAAGATAAAGAGAGTAATGTGCGCGAAGAAGAGATGGGTGATTTTAAATTTGTACCCATGCTGCAAGGGAAGAATCAGTAATGAATACTGTTTCGTCGTCATTGCTGCCTGAAACACTTTATCGCAAACAGTTCCTTAATTTGTAACCTGAAATGGAAATTCCCGGCAGCACAAAAAAATATTTCACTACACAACTCACCGCCTGGCACAACACGGCTAACAACCGGAGCCTGCCCTGGAAAAATGAAAAAGACCCGTACAAAATATGGCTGTCGGAAGTGATATTGCAGCAAACACGGGCATTGCAGGGATTGCCGTATTATTTGAATTTCATTGAGTCATTCCCAACGGTTGCGGATATGGCTGCGGCAAAAGATGAACAGGCTTTTCGGTTGTGGCAGGGGCTGGGATATTATAACAGGTGCAAAAACATGCTGGCCTCAGCCCGCTATATAGCAAAAGACCTCGGCGGCGTATTTCCCGGAAGCTACGAAGGTTTGCTGCAACTAAAGGGCATAGGCCCATATACCGCAGCGGCTATCGCGTCGTTTGCGTATGGCCTGCCACATGCGGTGGTTGATGGTAATGTATATCGTGTGCTTGCCCGTTATTTTGGCATTGATACACCCTTTGATACCACTACAGGCAAAAAAGAATTTTCAACGCTTGCGCAGCAACTATTAGACTGCAAAAACAGCGCCGCATACAACCAGGCTATCATGGACCTCGGCGCAATCGTATGTACACCACGCAACCCGCTATGCGGCGAATGCCCGCTGCAAAAAAAATGTATCGCTTACCATCACGATCTTACAGGAATACTGCCGGTACGCAGCAAAAAACAATCGGTGCGCAAACGTTATTTTCATTACCTGCTGCTGAAATGGAAAGACACAATATGGATACAAAAACGGACAAACAGCGATATTTGGGAAAACCTGCACGAGCCATACCTGATTGAAACCCCTGAACCTCTGGAACCTGGCGAACTATTACAACACAAACAATTCAAGAAAGAAAATTTTATATACGACAGCCTTATTTTTTCCGGGAAATCATCGCAGCGGTTGACACATCAGATAATTGAAGCGCGTTTTTACAGTATAAACCTCACAAAAAAACCAAAGATCAGCAACCCCAATGGGGTATGGATCAGCAAAAAAGAACTTGAAAAAACAGCCTTTCCTAAAACGGTTGTTTCTTTTTTAGAAAATAATTTATACTTTTAGTGACGATGACGAAATAAAATTCCGAAATTTCGGAGTATTATCTTGCCAGGAACCCTTAAATTTCATTTGGTGATGGTTTTATTATTTGAAAATTGAAACTACTATGAGAGGCGTAAACAAAGTCGTACTGATAGGAAATCTTGGCCGCGAACCAGACCTCCAATACCTGGAAGGGCATATAGCTGTAGCTAAGTTTCCACTGGCAACCACAGAGACGTATAAAGACAAAAGCGGCGCACTTGTTTCACAAACCGAATGGCATACGATCGTACTCTGGCGCGGCCTGGCGGAGCTTGCACAGAAATACCTGCACAAGGGCAGCCTTGTATATATAGAGGGGCGGATAAGAACGCGCAACTGGGAAGACAAGGATAAAAACAAAAAGTTCAGCACGGAGATAGTAGGCGATAATTTAGTAATGCTTGATAAGCGGAAAGAACATAATGACGCACCCAATACAGAAAGCGCAGTGCAGGATACTGCTATTGTGCAGGATACGGTCATTGTGCCCGATGTGAATTTTGATGGCGGAGGTTTAGGCACTAATATTACAAAAGATGATTTGCCGTTTTAGTTTTTATTACTGGTATAGTTTTTATTTAAAAAATAAAGGGAGAAACATTTTCATTTCTGACCTTTGACCCAATCACCAAATTATAAAAGAACTTGGAAAGTACGGAAGGCGACACGAATCTTACTACAATACTACTGCAAATACCAACGGGAAGCTTTTCACCGCAAAATGCCACCATACTTATTATTGCCATACTTATCCTGTTGCTGATGTCGGCAATTATTGCGGGCGCCGAGACTGCTTATTTTTCTTTGTCGGGTAAAGACGTTAATTATCTGAAAACAAAAGAGAAAGCAAATGCTCGTATCGCCTCACAGTTGTTGGAGCATCCTAAAATGCTGCTCGCAACTATATTGGTGGCTAACAATTTCATCAATATAGCCATTGTCATTTCCACAAATTTCTTAGTCACCTCCCTGCTGTCGCATGATATGAACAGGATCGTTGCTTTCCTGATACAGGTGGTGAGCGTTACTTTTTTACTCGTTCTTTTCGGGGAAGTGTTGCCCAAAGTATATGCCACGCAAAATAACCTGCGCATGGCGTTGTTCTCTGCCCCGTTCGTGAGGGCGCTGATGGGTATTTTCAAGCCTATAAGCCGCACCTTGGTCAATTCCACCAATTTCATAGAAAGCAGGCTGGGGCCGAAAAGCAATAAAAATATCAGCAACGAAGATTTTGAACATGCCATAGAGCTTACCGTGGGCCACACGGCTACGCGCGAAGAAGTGAATATCTTCAAAGGCATCCTGAAATTCGGGAACATCTCTGCAAAGCAGGTAATGCGCACCCGCATGGATGTAAGCGCGCTTGACTATGACCTGACCTTTGCCGAAGTGCGCGACTATTGCTTAGAAGCAGGGTATTCGCGGCTTCCGGTGTATAAAGAGAGCTTAGATAAGGTAGCAGGCGTTATCCATACAAAAGATTTTCTTCCGCATATTGATAAGGATACTTTTGAATGGCATAAGCTGCTGCGCCCCGCATACTTTGTGCATGAAAGCAAACTCATAGAAGACCTGCTGAAAGAGTTTCAGCAGAAGCGTATCCACTTCGCTATTGTGGTAGATGAGTTTGGCGGCACATCCGGCATTATCACGCTCGAAGACATAATGGAAGAAATAATCGGCGATATTAAAGATGAGTTTGACGAAGAAGACCTTAATTACAAAAAGATAGACGACAACAATTTTATCTTTGAAGGCAAAACCCTCATAAATGATGTATGCCGCGTATTAGGCGTTCCCTCCGACACATTTGATAAGGTGCGCGGCGAGAGCGACTCACTGGCAGGGCTTATCATAGAAATATCCGGCAAGTTCGCAGCGGTAAATGAAACCGTAAAATTTGAGCAATACGAATTTACCGTGCTGGCCGTTGACAAAATGCGGATACAACGGGTGAAGGTTACCATACATCCTCCGGTGGAGGAAGAGGAAGAATAAAAACCCCAAACCCCTGAAGGGGCTTCCCCTTATTACTCATGCTTATTGAAGTAAACAAAAAATAAAATTGTCAAATTGTTACTTGTAGCTGATATAAAGATCAATAGCTAAATTGTGGTCCCCCTTTAGGGGTCAGGGGCTTTCAGGGGCTTCACGCTGGCCGCACCGGGCTGCCACCCCAGTTGCTATTGGATTGTAAATTCTCTCCCTTCATTACCAATGACAGCGGCTCTACATTTACATTATCGCCTATCTCGCTGTCATAGAGTATTATTGCGCCTGCACCTATGCTGCAACGCTTGCCTATCTTTATCGGGCCTACTTTCATTACGCGGTCTTCAAACAGGTGGGTTTGCGGGCCGCAGTCTTCATTGAGCGCGGTATCATCGCCTATATGCACCATATCATATTCGGTCATATCGGTGGTATTCATCCATACGCGCCGTCCCGTCTTTACGCCAAGTAACCTTAACAACACAGGCAACCAGGGCGTTCCCTTCATAAAATCAAGGAGGAAGGGTACAGACAGCGCTTCGTATGTGGAGGTAATGGCCTCACTGCGCCATACTTTCGACGTCCACATGGGCCTTTGTTCCGGCTTGTAAACACCTACCGTTACCCACTTCAATAACACAGTTACTAAAAAAGCCGGCACACCCATAAAGAACAGGTAATAAAACGGCAGCATAAGGATGATATGCCACCACGGTTTTTCCACCAGCAGGTCGTGGCCATAAGCGATGAAAAGGATACTGCAAATAAGTATAACCGTTTCCGGTATCAGTATGCGTATGAACTCAACAATACTGCGCGCAAGCACTCTTGCGGGTGTTGGCCGCGCTGTAAGTTCGGTGGCAAAACTGCGGCTTGCCTGTCGGCGGGGCAGGGCTATAGCCGGCGACCCAAACCAGTCCTTAGCTCCCTGCTGATCCAATTGCTCTTTTGATGGTGGCGTTGACAAAACCCCGATCAGCATACGCCCCGGCAGATTATACCCTTGCGGTATCAATGCGCTGTTACCCACAAAACTATTATTGCCGATAACAGTTCTGTCCAATATCAGTTGCTGCCCTCTTATGTCCGCTTCGCCCAGCGTCACCGCGTCGGCAACGAAAGCGCCTTTACCAATAACAAGCAGCGGATGGGTAACACTACTTGCAGTAGATATTTCCGTATTCTTACCTACCCTGGCCCCAAGCGCCCGGAACAACAACGATATATATACCGTTGCATAAATAGGGTGCAATACGATCAGCGATAAAGACATAAGCTGGTCGGCAAACCATTTGCGCACATAAAACCAGCTGTAAATAGGATACTTGCCGGGCTTAATGCCCCATTGCAGCAGGCGGGTAAGCACAACCGTGACGAGCGTAAACACAATAATGTAGCTTAATGCAAGCGATGGTGTGACGATAAGGTAACTGAAATCGTAATCGGGGGTAGAGTTATCAAGGTTGTTAATAATGATAATAGTGGGCAATAAAGGCAATAAAACTACAAAAGGAAACAGGAGCAGCGATAAGGTGAAAATAAAGGAATATTTGCGCCTTGTGTGTGCCGATACATAGAGCGGCTGCGGAAGGTCTTCTATCGCTTTCTTTTCTTTAAGCGCAGCCGGGCTTCCCTGCCATATTTCACCGCTTTTTATTGTTTTCCCGGCCTGCAGGTAGCTTAGATCCTGTAGTTCGCCCCAGGCTTCAATGGTAGCCCCGCCCGATATTACCGCAGAACTCCCCACATAAGCATGGTCGCCAAAATGTATGTGCCGCAGTTTCAGCATACCATCTTCCACAAATGCGTTGTTGATGTGTACCTGCGAACTGATGCTTACATCATTGCCTATAGAAACAAGGTCTTCAGCGCCTATCATTATCGCGCCCAACTGTGCGTCAGGGGCCACTTTCACGCCCATGCGCCGCAGGTAGCCGCCATAGAGCGGAGTGCCATTCAGAAACTGGGACGGGAGCAGCCGCTGCATTGTTTTCACAAACCACCACCTGAAATAATACAAGCCCCATAACGGGTAATCTCCTTCTTTCATTTTCCCTATCACCAACCACTTCATACCTATACTGAAAGCGGCGAATAAAGGAGGAATAAAGCAAAACATACACAATGCGGTGGTAATGGCATAGGGGATATTCTTTGTTTCCTCTGCCACATAATAATATCCCAGATAAGGAAAGAATATCTGCACCGCAAAAAGGCCGTACAGGAACAGCAGCGAAACCGTTTGCGCCAGCCAGCAAAGTAAAAACCTTTTCCTCGGCACTTCATTAAAAACACGTTTGGCTTTCACTTCGGGTGCTGGCTTGCTTTCCCAGCATTCTATAAGCGCGCTCAGCGGCCTGCACAGGTAAATGTCTTTCAATGATGCCTGGGGGATATTCGCTTCCCGCCTGCAACGCGACACAAATGCGGCAGCCAGTAAAGAATGCCCGCCGAGGTCGGTAAAAAAATCGTTGGTAAGTTCTATGTTCCGGTTAGGGAAAAATTTCTTTAAAGCAGCTATCACCCGTTCGCCGAGCGGTGCGTCAATGTCTATTATTTCGTTGGTGACAGAGCCTGCGTTTTCAAGCAGCATGGCAGGCACAGGCAGTTCCTTCCTGTTTATCTTGCCGCTGGGCAGGCGGGGCATTTCCGGCAATTGCATGATAACGCTCGGTATCATGTATGCAGGCAATACTTTTGCCAGTTCCTCGCGTATATGCTGCTGGTTCATTTTCACCGGGTCGTCGCATACTATATATCCTGCCAGGTGGTCTTGCCCGTTTATGTCTTTTTTTACGGCAACTGCCGCAGCGGTAATATCCGGCAGGTTGCTTAATTTATTTTCTATTTCCCCAAGCTCTATACGGTAGCCGCGCAGTTTTACCTGGTCATCAAAGCGCCCCTGGAAATCAATACTGCCATCCGTGTTTATGATCGCAGCGTCTCCGGTACGGTAAAAAACATCTCCGGGCAACTCAGATAATGACGCTGATTTTTTTACAAATTTCTGTTGGGTCAGTTCAGGCAGGTTAATGTATCCTTTGCATAAACCGGGGCCGGTAACTATAAGCTCTCCACGCTCGCCCACAGGCACCAGGTTCAGTTTTTCATCAACAACAGCAAGATTATAATTAGGTAAAGGTATGCCGATGGTAATAGGGTCGCCGGGCTTCAATGCTATAAGCGTGGCCGTAACCGTAGTCTCGGTAGGGCCATAACTATTGTAAAAACGCCGTGCCGGTATAGACCATCTTGATACAACCTGGCTGGTGCAAGCCTCGCCCCCCGCGTTTACTATCCGCAAAGAAGATACATCGTCTTCCATTACCGCGAGCAGGCTGGGTACTGCGTGCAGCACAGTGATCCGGTGCCGCCGCAGTGTATTGGCAAGTTCATCAATAGATTTAGCGGTAATTGCATCGGCAACCCATATTGTTGCGCCGGCAAAATAGCTGACCCACGTCTCCTCGCACCACATATCGAAGGATACGGAAAAGCCCTGGTAAACACGGTCATTGCTGTTTATTTCCAGCACAGATTGTTCCGCACGTATCAGGTGGCATATCTGGCGGTGGGCGATAGGAATGCCCTTGGGCTTACCCGTGCTGCCGGAAGTATAGAGTACATATGCCCAGTTGTCGGGTTGCGCGCCGGGGGTAATATAGATAAGCTCATCTGCCTGGGGCTGGCTTATAACAGAAAAAACAGGGCAATCAACATCAAGTTTATCCTGGCTTATATACCCTTTCGCGCCTACTTCCTTAAACACTGTTTCCACGCGCTCGGCGGGCATTTCATAGTCTAACGGCACATAAGAGGCGCCTGCCTTTACTATTCCCAAAACAGCAATATGCAATTCAAGTCCGCGTGGCAGCCATAGCCCCACCGGGTCGCCGGGCATTATGCCGTTCTGGTAAAGGTAATCGGCCATTGCATCGCTCCAGCGGTCCACCTGGGCATATATCAGGGACCTGTCCCCGAAAATAAGCGCAGTATTTGAAGCAAACTTTTTAGCGGACATACGGAATATATCCGCAAGAGTTTCATCATGCAAAAGGTCGGGACGATGCGCTCCAAGTACAATGCTGGGATTCATATTTTTCTAAGCAAAAGTCAAAAGCTATTTAGAAGCCTTGCTTATAAACTTATACGGTTTATTTTTTAGTGCGAAAATTACAACAATTCTTATCCTGTTCGGATATTTTTTCTTTTAGTTATCTTATCCATTACTTGTTACTAATTTCATGCCGGAAAGATTTAACCATTTTAATTCCAGGAAACAACATGGATAGTTCTTTCAAATGCTTTATTCATTTTTTGTTATCGTTCCTTACTTTTGGCATAAAAAATTAACAAAACAATTATGACCCCCGAAAGAGCGGCCAAAATAAAAAAAGTATTGAGCCATCGCCAGGGCGACCTGGTGGTGGTAATGGAAAACGTACACGACCCGCACAATATCTCGGCAGTTTTGCGTACCTGCGATGCGGTGGGTGTGCAGGATGTGTTTGTGCTAACCACGCGCATTCCGAGGCATAAAAAGTTTGGCAAGAACAGTGCGGCGAGCGCTACCGGCTGGCTCACCATTCACCAATATGAAAATACACAGGAGTGCATGGAAGCGGTAAGGAAAAAATGCGATAAAATATTTGCTACCCATCTCGGCATTCAATCTGCATCGCTCTATGATCTGGACCTTACACAACGCATAGCCCTGGTGTTTGGCAATGAACATGCAGGTGTTACCGAAGAATGCCTGGAGTATTGCGATGGCAATTTTATCATTCCGCAAATGGGCATGGTGCAATCGTTAAATATATCGGTGGCCTGCGCCATTACCCTCTACGAAGCGCTCCGGCAAAGGCAACTGGCCGGGTTTTATAATGGCACACCCCGGATACCCGCAGCTGAATTGAAAACATTGGCTGAAAATTGGAGGATGTATGAACAATAATTTCTTTAGAACGAAGGAAAATGGTTATTTTTGTATAACATGAGAACAAAGGATGATATTCACCGCCTTGAACTGAAACTTGAACAGACTAAAAGCGATATTTACAAAGCCATGTTCTGGACAGGCTTGGTTCAATTGCTGGCAATATTGGGGGGTGTAATGGCGATAGTCAGGTTTATGAAGTAGTACCTTGATTCCTTATCCTGTTTTTGTTGAGCATATAAAAGAACCTTAGAGCCGCTTTGCTATCCGCCGTTACTAATTTAATTTGTATGAACAAAGTGTTGCTATTTATCATTGCCTTAATGGTAAGCCATAACGCATTTTCACAGTCGGTAAAAAATAGCAAGAAAACTACCGATACCGTCTTTATTTTTAAACATACCAATAGTCATACTGATAAAATAAGTAAAAAGGTATATACCGAATATGATGCAGTATATATTGAAAATAACAGGTCATCAAAATATTATGATTGGATTGATGGATTTGGCTTACCATCTCCTCATAAGGCAGCATACCGCGATACGAGTGAATACAAAGGAGAAATACGCTATCTTGTAGATACGTATAAAGTAAAGTTTCATAAACACAACCTTTACGGTTTACCAACTAATTGGTGTGGCCTTATACGCTATAAAGGCAGTTACTACACGTATGCACCATGTGATTGGATGTTTAATTTCCTGTTCCAGATAAATGATTCTACCATCATTCGCCGCACTTTTGAAAATGATGTGCAACCTATAGTTTCGTTTAAAAAAATCTCTTCTCGAAAATACCAATTGAAAACATATCGGACTGACAATGAAATAGGTGAACTTCCACCCCTTTATAATTTCACCACTAATATCTACATATTAGATACCGTACTAAAGATTGCCGTTTTTGAAGTCATAGAGGAAGGGATTCCTGTTAGCAATAAAAATAGAACCAGTTATAGCCTTATGGTGAGCGCCGATAAAATAAAAGAGTTTCCGATAATTGTTAATTATTGCCCTAATGATAAAGTAGGTGAATTTGAGGGTGATACCATATATTATAAGGCGCTAATAAAAGGATTGTAAACAAGAAATATAATTTTCTATAGCGAAATTTTTTCAACAAAATTTATTGCAGGTAATCAGATTCCAAGCCTGATTTTTCTTCTTTTTGTATTTTTCCGCAGGCGGCAAAACGCTTGTGCCAGTAACGGGTATTGAGGTTGCTGATGACAACGCCCTGTGAGCGGGACGCATGTACAAAATAACCGTTTGCAAGGTAAACACCCACATGAGAAATACCGAGGCGGTGAATGCGGAAGAAAATAAGATCGCCTTCATCTGCCGCATCGGGGTCTTTTGTACGGTCGCAGTTTTTGTGCTGTTGCCTTGTGGTACGCAATATTTCCAGGCCATAAACCTTGCTGTATAGCTTCTGCGCGAATGCCGAGCAGTCTATTCCTGTATTATCTTCCCCGCCCCATTTATACTTGGTTCCGTACCACTCATCAATGAATCGGTATAGCGGGTAGTTGTTAATATCGGTAGGGTCAAGTCCCACAATTCCGGCATATTTGTTGATGACCGGATCGGTAACATCATCCATTGCTCCGTCTGTATTATTTTCAGTAGCAGCGCTATTGGTTGTGCCGGGTTCTTCAGTCTGCACTATCACAGGCTTTGTAGCTGCGGCGGGAACCACATGTTTATTTTCCACAGCATCAGGCTCCTTTAAGATAGCGGGTACAGCATCTTTTATTTCCACCGGGCTGATCTTTTGGTTAGCTACCCCACTCGCATCATCTGTTGTTTTCGTTTCCGCTAATGTTGGATTTGATATGGTAACTGTTGCAACGGGGGGGTCATTGGGTTCTATAATATTTTCCGTTACTTCGCTTTGGGAATGTGCGCCAAAATACATACCGGAAATAAATTGCGGCTGGTGAGGAGTATTAGCCGCAAGCATTTTCTGGCAATAACTTACCTGTGCTGCGTGGCAACAAAGAAGCACAATAAACAAAAGGCAGCATGAGGTTTTCCTCATAAAAAAGTTTCTTGGGGCGATAAAGATATAATACCACACCAGAAAAAGAAATACTTCCCGCTCTTTTTCGAAATTAATTTAATGTGAAGCGCCCACACGCATACGCCAAAATAATATCTCTTCCAAATAACCCCAATAAAAAAAATCCACCCTCGAAAAGAGAATGGATAGTTTCTTGAAAACCGGACAGGTTGGTACCCGGTAAGTATTTTCCTTGTGAATTATAACACCAGCATACCACAAATACTCGTGAGTATGATAAGCGAAAGGATAACGACGCCTGCGAACAGCGCAGTGCCAACAAATAATTATGCTGCGACTTGCATAGATTGAAGTTTTAGTTGTGAATAATGGGAGTTAAGTTGTTTTAGCCGAAATATTTTTTCATGTCCTGCAGTTCCACTTCATTGGCGCTCTGGTGATCCAGCAAATGCTTCATCAGCATGGAGGAAGACCCGCCAAATACGTTCTTTATCATCCGCTGCACCAATTGATCCTGTATCATTTCCTGCGATACGGTTGTGGAGTAGATGTGCCTCTTCGTACTGTCGTCCCTGTCTATAAGCTCTTTGTGGTGCATCATCTGCATCAGCCTTAGCGATTTACTTTTTTCGCGTCCGCAGGTTTTTGTTTAGTGATTGCGCTGTTTATAGAACAATGGGTATGGAAGAAAGAAGAAGGTGTGGCAGTATTAAAAAATGTAAAAACACTGGTACTAATAATTCCCATATGCCTGGCCGGCGCCATTATTACCATCAACCGCAACAATGACTGGAAAGACAGCGCCACACTATATGCAGCCGACCTGGAAAAAACCCCCAACGATGCCAGGTTGAATTATTATTTAGGCGATGAGTTAATAACCAATATGCTGGCAGAGCATGACCCTGTACAGCGTAACCTTATAGCACAGGACATAATCGGTTATTTACAAAAAGCAATAGCAATTTACCCTGTTTATGAAAAAGCGCACATTGACCTCGGTATCACCTACACAAACATATCACTTTTTGATTCGGCTGAATTTTATTACTTACGCTCATTGCAGATCAACCCAAACAACCTCCTCTCCATAAACAAACTTGCTCATTTATACTTCATTACTGAAAAATATCACCAGGCTATTGAATACAACAAAAGAGCGCTTGTACTTAACCCGGATTACATGTTTACGTATTCCAATATCGGAGTATGCTACGAACATCTTGGGAAATTTGATTCGGCTATTCTTTATGCCTATGTTGCAATAAACGTTGACCCGAAATTTCTCGGTTCTTATGAAATACTTGCCAATTGTTATAAGGCTCTTGGTAAATATGATTCAGCATCAAAGTATGATGCGCTGTTGAAGGAATATGCCCCTCGCCAATAACCGGAATTGCAGAATATGCAATTCGTAATCGTTCCTTAATTTCGTGTGGTAACCTGATTTTTTTGAAACCTGTTATTTTATGTCGCCAACCAATATACCGCTTGCTGAAAGAGTGCGCCCGCAGTCGCTCCATGATTTTATAGGGCAGGAACACTTAGTGTCTCCTGGCAAAGTGCTGGAACAGATGATACGCAGCGGCAAAGGCCATTCCATAATTTTCTGGGGGCCTCCGGGCGTGGGCAAAACTACCCTTGCGCAGATCATCGCCCACTCGCTGCATATGCCGTTCTTCACACTCAGCGCTATAGACAGCGGCGTAAAAGAAGTGCGCGCGGTTATAGAACTGGCACGGAAAAGCGGCCACGCTTTACTGTTCATAGACGAGATACACCGCTTTAATAAAGCCCAGCAAGACAGCCTGCTTGGAGCAGTAGAAAAAGGTATCATCACCCTTATAGGCGCTACCACAGAAAATCCTTCTTTCGAGGTCATCAGCGCACTCCTCAGCCGCTGCCAGGTATATGTGCTGAAACCGCTTACCGAAGATCATTTAATGGCGTTGGTACACCAGGCTATGCAGAAAGATAAATGGCTTGCAGATCAACATTTGGTTATCAAAGAATGGGAAGCCCTGATACAACTAAGCGGAGGGGACGCGCGCAAACTATTGAATCTGGTGGAACTAATAGCAGGGTCATTGACAGAAGAGAATAAAACAGTAACCAATGACCTGGTGCAGGATGTAGTGCAGAATAAAATGGCATTGTACGATAAATCGGGAGAGCAGCACTATGACATAATATCGGCATTTATTAAATCGCTAAGGGGCAGCGACCCAAATGCCGCGGTTTATTGGCTGGCACGAATGATAGAAGGCGGAGAAGACCCAAAGTTCATAGCCCGACGTATGGTGATACTGGCAAGCGAAGATATTGGCAACGCCAACCCCAACGCGCTATTACTGGCCACAAGTTGTTTCCAGGCAGTGGAGTTGATTGGCTACCCTGAATGCCGCATTATTCTATCGCAGGCGGCTACTTACCTGGCTTCATCTGCAAAGAGCAATGCAGCATACATGGCTATAAACAACGCACAGGCATTGGTAAATAAAACCGGCGACCTGCCCGTACCTTTACCCATACGAAACGCCCCAACAGGGTTGATGAAAAAAATGGATTACGGCAAGGGATATAAATACGCACACGATTTCCCGGGAAATTTTGTGGAGCAGGAATTTCTACCGGAAAAGATAAGCGGCACAAAACTCTACGACCCTGCCAATAACCCCACCGAAGAAAGACTTAGGGTTTACCTCAAAAATTGCTGGAAGGATAAATACGGATACTGATTTCCTTACTACTGCAAAATAAAAATCTCGGTGATATACATATTGCTGTCAGCGCTTTTTACAATGCCTATGCCCGTGTAGTTATAATCGCCCTCCAGGTTTTTTTTATGTTTTGTGCTATTCAGCCAATCAGTAATAACATCCTTTGCGCCCACCCTGCCAGAATCTATATTTTCCGCGAAACCATAAACGGGTTTCAGCGTTTCATAAATTTTATCCGTCCGCTCTTTAAAACCTTCATTTCCATAAGGCGCTTTTTTTGTGGCCATATCCCTGCTATGTTTTTCAGCCACGTTCGACAGGTATATATTCCACCTCAACGGTTTCAGGCCGATGCTCTTCCTATAGTCATTCACACCTTGCAGCAGCGTTTGTTCTATACCTTTATAAGCATGGGCTGCGGGCTGCGCGCCGGCAATAAAAGGACTCGAAAACAAAAATGTCATTAATAATACTGCTGCCTTAAAGAATTTAGAAACCATAAAAATCAATGTTCGTTTAATGCCTAAAAGTGAATCATTTTTTGCAAATATTTTTTCCCAATAGCCCCGGCCTTCAGGTCGGGGAATGATAAATAATAGGTTGGCTTTAGCCAAAATTCACAA
>Ga0206818_1126_pt1 | contig 15168 bp, 14 predicted proteins | sample Alteio_BWOrgCont_86_FD_152881 | JGI IMG/M metagenome (GOLD analysis project Ga0206818, IMG submission 152881) | Enriched cells from forest soil in Barre Woods Harvard Forest LTER site, Petersham, Massachusetts, United States -... | ecosystem: Environmental > Terrestrial > Soil > Temperate forest >...
AGCATTACCGAATTCCAGAAAACAGTGCCGATAAATGATTATGAAACGCTGAAACCCTATATACAACGCATACTCGAAGGCAACCAGAATATACTGTGGCCCTCACCCATAACCTGGTTTGCAAAATCGAGCGGCACTACCAGTGATAAAAGCAAATTCATACCGGTAAGCAAGGAATCGCTGGACGATACCCATTTCAGGGGTGGAAAAGATGTGCTGGCGCTGTATCTACGGCAAAATGCGCAATCGAACCTCACCTCCGGCAAGTGCCTCGTGCTTGGCGGCAGCCACCAGGTGAACCAGTTAAATGCCGCGTCTTTTTTTGGAGACCTCTCTGCGGTAATGCTCCAGAACATGCCTTTCGCAGGCCAGCTATTCCGCCTGCCCGAAATGTCTATCGCAATGATGGCCGAGTGGGAGGCAAAAATAGAACGCATGGCGCATAGCACCATACAGGAAAACGTTACCTACATAGCAGGCGTACCAACCTGGACCATAGTGCTGATAAAAAGGATATTTGAAATTACAGGTACCCGGAACCTGCTGGATATATGGCCCAACCTGGAATTGTATATTCATGGCGGGGTCAACTTTACCCCATACCGCAGGCAATTCGAGCAGTTCATTCCTTCGGCGAATATGTATTACCGGGAAACCTACAATGCCTCTGAAGGCTTTTTTGCCGCACAGGACAGAGATGATGAAGATGGAATGCTGCTGTTCCTGAACCACGGTATATTTTACGAGTTCATGCCCATGGATGAATATGGCAAGGAACAACCGCGCACACTTACGCTTAAAGAAGTGGAACTGTATAAAAATTACGCAATAGTCATCAGCACCAATGGCGGACTGTGGCGCTACCTGGTGGGTGATACCATACAGTTTACCTCGCTCGACCCTTTCCGCATTAAAGTTACCGGCAGGCTGAAGCATTTTATAAACGCTTTTGGCGAAGAGGTGATCGTGGACAATGCCGACAATGCCATAGCCATAGCCTGCGCCGAAACAGGGGCAATAGTGGTTGACTACTCTGCCGCGCCGGTATATATGACCGGGCAGAACAATGGCGCCCACGAGTGGGTGATAGAATTTGATTACCTGCCTGTGCCATTGGAAACCTTCACAACGCTGCTCGATAAATCGCTGCAGGCAATCAATTCAGACTATGAAGCAAAGCGGTATAAAGATATGGCTTTGCGTATGCCAATAGTACACCAGATGCCCAAAGACGGTTTTAAACGCTGGCTCAAAGACAAAGGGAAACTTGGCGGCCAGCACAAAGTACCCCGCCTGAACAATGAACGCAAATACCTGGAAGAAATGCTCGTATATGCATACCAGGAGTAAACGGGTGCATTGACATTATAGGAAGGTTGGTAAAAAAGGTTGCTCCCCCCTGTTCCGCAAGGTGGCGCAGCATTAGTTGAGGAGAGGATTGGGGTCTGCGAACTATCTGAAACGATCATACTTTCATTACTTCCACATCAGCGGCATTGTTATAAGCCTGTTCTGCCTGCTTCTGGATATGCTTTACAGTGTCAGTGTCATAGTAGGCTTCTCCGCAATTTTCACAAATCATGGCTTCAACATTTTTAACTACTACAAAGGCGTCTTTTACAAAAACGCTGAAATGATTTTTGCCTGGTTTGCAGGTGCCTGTTTTACAAATTACACAAGTCATAAAAATTCATTTTTTTCTTTAAAAGTTGGCAACCAAATAATTGGATCTGGTTCATAGCAGGTAATAATTATACACTCTTTTGTTTCAGGATTTTTTCCAGCTACAACATGTATTGGCCGTCCGTCAACAAATTTAAGCAATAAATAACTTGGATAAGGCCTATCTGTAGGATAAGTTTTTATCACTTCGCCATGATTTACTACTTCTTCAACTTCATAAACACTTATAAGCCTTGTAATCATTGCCTTTAATACATGATCCGAAAACAGCAAACCAGTACAATTGAGTATAACCATGTGGTTTATTTATTTGGGAAATATAGTCCTTGAGGTCATCTAATGAATTTATAGGGTAACAATAGAACCACAATATAGAAAATTGTTTGAAACTAATTGTATGATTCGTATGGGACAATCATGGCTTACGTCCCTTTTCATTTAGCTTGTCTGCGTATGAAGATCGTTACAAACGGCATTTTATTTATAATTCCCGATATCCGCAATGTAGAACATCGACAACTACACAATTATAATTCAGGATAAGAATTTTGTTTTTTGTAAGCAATAATGTATCTAAACACATATTTTCGCTCATATCTGGTAGCGCCATTATTATAACGATTAGCACCTCTATACCATTTCAAATCAATAGGCATATTTGTAACAGGATGCATTCCGGCATTTTTATTAGGGTTAATATGTTGCTTTTTAAGGCTCACTTCATAGAGATAGATGAAAAAAAATTTCGTACTTGTCATAGCCTCCCGTATCCGAAAAACATTCTGTCCTACGCCACTGCATCCTCCGTCTCTTTTTCTTTTTCTATGCGGCCACGCCTTAGTGGGTTTGCGGTGTTTGCGGTGTATTCTTTGCGTTGTTGCAGCAGGTCTATACACTGGTAAACTGCTTCGCGGAAAGAACTCGGGTCGGCGAGATTTTTTCCCGCAATATCAAATGCCGTGCCGTGGTCGGGCGAGGTGCGGACGATAGACAGGCCGGCGGAATAATTTACGCCATCGCCCTGGGCAAGCGTTTTAAAAGCCACCAGCCCCTGGTCGTGGTACATAGCGAGAATTGCGTCAAACTCGGTATAACTGCCACGCGCAAAAAATGAATCAGCGCTGTATGGCCCGAACACGAGCGCCCCATTTTGCTTTTGCGCGTCAATAACGGGTTTTATCACGGTTTGTTCTTCATTGCCTATCTGCCCTTCATCTCCCGCATGTGGGTTCAGGCCAAGCACGGCTATCCTGGGCTTGTCAATCCCGAAATCCTTTACTAAGGACTCCCGCAGCACATTCAGCTTCGACTGCAATAATTCTTTGGTAATGGTCGCTGCAACTTTAGAAATAGGTATATGCTCGGTAGCGAGCGCCACGCGCAGGCTATTGCTGTATAGCAGCATAACTACCTCTTTAGCGCCGAATTTATCTTTAAAGAACGGCGTATGCCCGGTATAGGGGAAGTCGCTCAGGTTGGTATTGCTTTTATGTATGGGTGCAGTCACAATAGCGTCGAGCTGGCCGTCTTTCAGGCATTGCGCGGCCACCATCAGGGAGCGTATGGCGTACTTGCCTGCGGCGTCAGTAAGTATGCCGGGCTGTATAGGCACTTCTTCGTCCCAGCAGTTGAATATATTTACCTGTTTAGGGTTCAACTTGGTAAGGTCTTTGGTGCTGGAAAAATTAAAGGTATGTTCCGTTACAATACGCCTGTAGTAGTTGATCACCTTGTTGGAAGCGAAGATTACAGGAGTGCATATGTCCAGCATCCGGTTGTCGGAAAAAGTTTTTATAATTACTTCTGTGCCTATGCCATTAAGGTCGCCGGTGGTTATGCCGATAATAGGTTTCTCATTATGTGGTGCCATGTTTGTGTTTTAAAAGGTTTCAAGCAAAGAACGCAAAGGTAAAGTGTTGTTTAATAGTTTAACGTAATTGAATGTTTATACGATGTATGAAAAATTGCACTTTTGTTCAATAGCCCCGAACTTTAGTTCGGGGTTTAAATAAAAGTTCGTTGGCTTTAGCCGAAAACTACTCGTGTGGAGTATTGCTCATGTAAAGTATTTCGGTTAAAGCCAACCCTATTATTTTTATCATTCCCCGACCTAAAGGGCGGGGCAATTAAAATCAGGATTTGCTTAAAAATACAGTTTGTCATACAACATTGTTTATACTTGTCAAAGTGTAAATTAGTAACTGTTTCATGCTATACCTTTGCGGTCTTGATTTTTGTGTAATTTTCTTATAATAAATAATTACCATTTGCGGCTTAGCGCCTTTGCGAGAAACCCAATTTATCCCTTGTTTACAATGCCATAATTAATCAGGAAGTCCAGCAACATACGCATACCATAAGCTGTGCCGCCAACAGGGGTATAGCCTTTTTTTGAAGTGGCGAAAGATACGCCCGCAATATCGAAGTGCATCCAGGGGTAATCGGTGAAATGCTCTAAGAACTTACCTGCCGTAATAGCCCCGCCGGACGGCCCGCCAACATTCTTTATATCTGCGATGTCCGATTTTATCTGTTCGCCATACTCCTCCCAAAGCGGGTATTCCACCAGCCGCTCATATTGCCGCAGGCCGCTTTCCCGGAACGATTGTTTGGTTTCCTCTGCCGCAGTACCCATACATACTATGCCATGCTCGCCAACGGCTACAGAGGCTGCGCCGGTAAGTGTGGCAAAGTCCATCACCAATTCCGGTTTGTAGCGTTTGGCCCATTGCAGAGCGTCTCCCAGCAGCAGGCGGCCTTCGGCGTCTGTGTTCAGCACCTCCACTGTTGCGCCGCTGTACATGGTTATTACATCGCCGGGTACATAAGCATTTTCGCCGGGGCGGTTATCCGTAGCCGGAACAAGGGCTATTATATGCAGGGGCAGTTGCATTTTGGCAATCGCATACATAGCGCCGCTCACCAATGCAGCGCCGCTCATATCGCTTTTCATGCGGTCCATTGAGTTGAGCGTGGGTTTCAGGGATACCCCGCCGGTGTCGTAAACCACGCCCTTGCCCACCAGCACTATCGGCTTTTTGTTCAATGCTTTTTTGGGCGTGTATTCCATTATAGTAAACGTAGGCGGTTGTATGCTGCCCCGGTTCACGGCCAGTATGCCGCCCATCTTCTCTTTTTCCAGCCTCGCCTTATTCAGTATGGTCACTTTAAAACCACCTTCTTTCCCCAGCAACGCTATCTCTTTAGACAATTGCTCTGCCGATAGATAGTTGAGCGGTTCATTAACCAATGTACGTGCAGCGTAAATAGCCTGGATAGTGGTACTCAACTGCGCTGCTTCTTTTGCTGTTGCCGAATCTTTTGTGAAGTAAATTGTATGCAGCGTATTGGCTATCTTCTTTGCTTCTGTACGGTATTTAAGGAACTGGTAATTGGCCAGCGCCATTCCCTCGGCAAGCAGTATGGCCGCGTGTGGCTGGTCTGAAAAGTTGGTAATGGTAATTTCTGTAAGTTTATGTTTGTTGCACGCAGCCTGTAGTTCGGCCCCGGCTTTACGGCAGGCTTCACGGGTTTGCCAGTCTGTTTTTTTAGGTTTCAGCAGGTAAATAAACAGGAAATGGCTATACCTGTTTATGGTTACGGTATTTTGTTCCGCCTCAAAAGCAGCCTTTATAAAAGCTGATTCCTCCTCACTGATACCCGTAACCTGGCTCAACTTCTTTACATCATCAATAATGTAAACCTGGTCTTTCTTAGACGCCTTTTGCTGTATTTTAAATTCCATGTTGTAAAATTAAAACAATGCGCGAAGGTAACGTAAAAGTTTCACCTTGAAGTTGTCTTGCAAAGGCACATACTGATAATAATTGAAAATAAGTCAAGTGTGTATAAATTAATACTTCAAAGTAAGGAACTGAACCCCTCCAAAAGAAAGTAACCGGATGTTGTTACTTTTGTCGCGTTAAGCAACGCTTAATATTACTAACTCATAATGGGAGCGTCCTTCGCAACGAAAAATAAGGTTTGGCTGCATCTCGCCTTTCTTGCTGCGGCAATACTCATTGCCTACAGCAAAATTTTTCATGCAGGGTTGGCAGGGTATGATATGGAGTATGTAATTGAGAACAGGGACGTCAGCAGCATAAACTTAGAAAATATTGCGGCATGGTTTTCCCGTTTTTATATTGGCAATTATCATCCGCTCACCATTTTTTCATACGCTGTAGATTATATGGTTGGCGGGCAAAATCCATTGATCTATCATTTTACAAACCTGCTGATCCATGCCTGCAATACAGTTGTTTTGTATTTTTTTATAAACAGGATACAACAAAACAAAACTACCGGATTTTTTGTGGCGCTGATCTTTGCCGTACATCCGTTACAAACGGAAAGTGTTTCTTGTATTGCAGAGCGTAAAACTATTTTGTGTACTTTTTTTTACCTGCTGGCTTTGCTTCGTTATATCACTTATGTGCATAAGCCGGTTTTTAAAAACCTGGCGTTAGTTTGTTTATTTGGGATTGCTGCTATGTTATCAAAAGCGGTTGCTGTTGCATTGCCGCTTACTCTATTTGCAATTGATATCTGGTTACAAAGGCCGCTTACCGGCAAAAAGATATGGTTGGAAAAAACGCCATTATTTGTGTGCGCAATTGTAATAGGTATAATAGCTATAAAGGCACAGGAGGAAGGTAAATTTCTGGGTATGCATACCGGCTACAACTGGTTCGACGCCATAATATTTGCGGCCTGCGCTTATGTACAGTATATCGTTCACCTGCTTGCGCCTGTGCATCTGTCTGTTATTTATCCCTACCCCGCAGAGATAGGTTTTGTACAATATCTCTGCCTGTTTATTGCTATTGCTATCCTTGCGCTTGCGTTCATTGCTTACCGCCGGAAGTGGTATATCCTTTGCGGAGGAATTATATTTTACAGCGTCAATATTTTTTTGTTGCTGAAATTTATACAGTTTGGAGAAGCCTTAATGGCAGACAGGTATGTATATATTGCGGGTATAGGGATATTGTTCCCGGCGGTTTACTATCCGTTTGTATGGCTGCAAAAAAGATCGAAAGAAATTATTGCCGTAATAACGGGGAGTTGCATAGCGGCAGCTTTTCTGTGTATGACTTTTTTGCGTAACGATGTATGGCTATCTGATTTTAATTTTTTCAGCGCCATCCTGGAAACTTTTCCAGGTTCGGTAGTGGCGCAGTATAGCATTGGCGGACTGTATATGCGCCAGGGAGATTTTGCTGAAGCAGAAAAGCACATAGATCTTGCGGTGCAACTCGACCCTGGTAATTATAAAGCATGGTATAATAAAGGAGCATTGTACCTGCGCGAACGGAAGCCGGAAGAAGCATTGGACGCGCTGAACAGGTGCCTTGCGCTCAAGGATTATCCAAAGGCTTATTTCAGCCGTGCGCTTCTTTACCAGGCTACAGGCAAGCCCGACCTCGCGCTGGCAGATATTGAAAAAACACTCGCCGACCAACCCGGCAATGCAAAGGCTTATTACATCAAGGCCGATTGCCTGGAGCAGCAAGGGCACATAAATGAAGCCATAGATAATTATAACAAAGCAATACAGTACAACAGCAATGAACCGCTATTTTTCATCAGGCGCGGACTGGCATACGCAAAAACAAAGCAAATGGCCGCTGCGCAAAACGACCTGGAGACCGCCGTAGCATTGAACCCGGATAATGGTGAGGCGTTATATTTCAGGGGCCTTATAAAATCCCGCAACGGCGGCAATCCCTGCGATGATTTCAGGAATGCGCTACGTCACGGCTACAAACAGGCGCAGCAAGCCCTCGCCGGCGCATGTGGGCAATGATACCGTATCTTTGTTTCCCCCAAAGGAGTAAAAGTCTCTCGCAGAGGCGCAGAGGCGCAAACTACAGATAACTGAGTGTAAGAAAAAAGAATAAAAATTAAGGTCGCAAAGACCTGTAAGTCCAATACTGTTTTAACAATCAAAATCTGTATTGGGTTATACCTTTGCGGACTTAATAACGAAATAAGAGAACTGTGTCTTTGCGTCTTTGCGAGAGACCTTTTCGTGCTGTATTTTGATATATAATTGAATTGACCCTTTGCAAGCAAACAGATGCGCTATGATTAACAACTCCCGCCTGCATACCAATAACGACCTGCGGCTGAAAAAAAGCCTCGGCCAGCATTTCCTGCATGATGAAAATGTTTGCCGCAAGATCGTTGAGCATTTAGCCCACAAGCAGGGTATGCGCCTGCTGGAAGTGGGGCCGGGTGGGGGAGCGCTCACCAAGTACCTGCTGCAATGGCACGACATAGATTATAAAGCCATAGAAATTGATGAAGAAAAGGTAACTTACTTAGATAAAACGTACCCGCAGCTAAAGGGCAAAATAATATTGCAGGATATACTTAAAGCAGACAAGCCATTTGAAGATGATTTTGCTGTGGTGGGCAATTTCCCTTACAATATTTCTTCTCCCATCCTGTTCAAAATGCTGGAGTGGGAACCGCAGGTTACCGAGGTAATAGGCATGTTTCAGAAAGAAGTGGCGTTGCGTATAGCCTCCGGGCCGGGGTCTAAAGTTTATGGGATATTGAGTGTGCTGATGCAGGCATTTTTTAAAGTGGAATACCTGTTTGACGTGCATGAAAATTGTTTTACCCCGCCACCAAAAGTAAAAAGCGGCGTGTTGCGGTTCACCAACCTGCACAATCCTTATGAAATAACGGACAAGCGGCGTTTTATCATACTCATAAAAGCCGCTTTCAACCAAAGGCGGAAAACACTGCGCAATGCCCTCAAAAGCACCCTGCCTGCGGAAGCGCTTACAGATGCCCTTATGGATAAAAGGGCCGAGCAATTGTCTGTAGCTGATTTTGTAGCGTTGTATAAAAAGTGGGCGTAATGTGCAATTTGAATTTTATTCTACTTGTGCTTACATTTATACTTGATCAGGGATAAAATAGAAAATTCAATTGCTGAAATATAGTATTAGCTGAATGGATTTGATGCAGCAATTCTCCCTTTGGCGTAGGCCATGTGCGTGAGCGAAGGGGGTTAGGGGGATGTTTTTTAGCAGGATGTGGAGGATAAAAATAATTCACAAATTCACTCATTGCACAGTACGATAAAATCAAAAGCATATGGGCGCGCTACAATTTTCAAGAAAGTTTTTTGCGGCAGCAATAATACTTTGCGCCGTTGCATCGTGCAACCAGAAAAACGAGGATAACCCCGTATGGAAAAAACAAGTGGCGCGGGTGATAGACATACAGGAAAAAGAAGACACTACAAGCAACCACCCGAAGGGTGCGGCTACCGATACCACGCTTGTGGAAATGCTGATACACGGTATAAAAGCAGGCAAAATAACCGCTTACTCCAATGCAGACCGCACAATGCCGCTTACTGTTGCAGATATAGACCACATGATAATTGCCGCTCCCGACACCGTTACAATTCTCGACCCGGTAAATGGCGGGGAACAAACGATGGTGGTTACCCACGATTTTGATTATGGTGCCATACACAAATACCGGATATTGGAAGAATGGGCGTACAACCCGGCAACCGCCAATACCAATATACATATAGCAGGTATAGCCCCGGTAAGGGATATATATGGCAGCGATGGTTCTTTCAGGGGTGTGCAGGCTATGTTTTGGGTGCATTATACCGATATACAAGACGTGCTGACGCGCTATGCACAACATCACCCCGACAACAATTTAGTAGCCGGTATCTGGAACGACTATTTTTTGAACAATGAAAAACAAAACAATAAAACCACCGGCGCTGAATATAAAAAAGAAGCCGTGCGCATAATAACAATAGGGGAACCGGAGGATACCGTTATCCATCATCTCAGAGACATGGACGCGGATGATACCACCTTAATGAGCATGATAATTATTGCCTTGAAGTCTGGAACAATACACCGCGATTCTGTGATGGAACAAAAGTTTACGGATGAATTCAGCACAGAAATATTCTGGCGGAAACCGGATACCACAACAATTGTGGATCCTGTTTCTGGTAAAGAGATTACGAAAGTAGTTGCTCACGAATTAGAAGATTATCAGTCAATAAAGAAATATGGACTATTAGAAAATTGGGTATTTAATACCGCAACCGGCAATACAAATATTCAAATCGTTGGGATTGCCCCATTGATGGGCTTTCATTCAAATGATTCCGGTTATAAGTACGAAGCAATTTTCTGGTTGCGCTACGACGATGCAAAACCTACAATAACCTATTATGAACACAAACAACACAGCAGCAACACCTTCGCCACTAAAATCTGGAATAACTACTTCTATTCTGATGTAAGGCCTACGGGAGTAAAGTAAGGTTTAATAAAAAGTAACCAGTTTAAAAACAAAAAAGATGGATCTCAAAAAGATAAAAAGTAAAAAACAATACCTGGTTGCTTTGGAAAGATTTGAAGATATTTTCCAGGCAAATGCCAATACACCCGAAAGCGATGAGGCAGATGTATTGGCGCTGCTTATTAAAGACTATGAAGAACAGCATTACGTTATTGATGCACCAGATCCTTTAGAGGCAATTACATACCGTATGGAGCAGCAAGGCATAACCAATAAGCAACTTGCTGACATTTTAGGCTATAAAAGCAGGGTTACGGATATTTTTAACGGCCACAGAAAACTTAATCTTTCAATGGTAAGAAAACTGCATGAATCACTTCATATTCCTTTACAGTCGTTGATAAAAGAGTATTGAATGGAACATGGAAAAAGAACAATCGACAGAAATTTTTGTAACCTCGTACCTTATCGCCCTGAAAGGGATTAATAGGATAGCAATGGGTGCAGCCCATTGTGAAATTTCTAAACAATCCAAATTCCCAATTCCACATAAACTGCCGTATCTTGCCTGCCTCATGGTACAGGTAGGACAATATAATACACTCCGGGTTGCTAAGGAAGTTGACTTTGGCATGTACCTGGATGGGGGAAAGGAGGAGATACTGCTCCCCAAACGGTATGTGCCTGAAGGCCTGCAACCCGGCGATGAAATAAGCGTGTTTATTTATCACGACAACGATGGCCGGCTTATTGCCACCACTGCGCGGCCATACGCCGTAGTGGGCGAAATGGCCATGATGGAAGTGGCAGATGTAAACACCGCAGGCGCCTTCCTGAAATGGGGAATAATGAAGGACGTATTTGTACCCATTTCCCAGCAGGAAAAAAGAATGCGCCCCGGCGACCGCCGGTTAATAAGGCTGTTCATTGATGAAAAGACAGGCCGCGTTACCGGTACCGAAAAAATAGATAAATACATCAGCAACTATGAACTTACTGTAACGGAGCATGAGCCGGTGGACCTGATCGCATACCAGAAAACAGATATTGGCTACAAGGTCATCATCAACAGCAAACACCTCGGCGTATTGCATTACAACGAAGTATTCCGCGACCTGGAGATAGGTGAAAAAGTAAAAGGCTTTATAAAGCACATCAGGCCCGACAATAAGATAGATGTATCGCTTGGCGCTAAAGGCTATACCCGTGTGCCGGAGGAAGAAGAGAAGATACTAAACCTGCTGCACAAAAACAGCGGCTACCTGCCCTACAACGATAAATCTGACCCCGAAGCCATCCACGCTTTTTTTGGCATGAGCAAAAAAACCTTTAAAATGACCCTGGGCGCCCTGTACAAAAAACGTAAGATCACCTTTACCCAAACCGGAACGAAACTTCTTAATGACTGAATTGCTTAATTGCTCAATGGCTCAATTAATGTGAAAATGAAAAATGTGCAAATGTGAAAATTCCCATTGAATTGAATACATATTAGGGCATTATTTTTGCTATTTTTTTCAATTAAGAAATACGGGAATTGAGCCATTCAGCAATTGAACATTTGCACATTTTTCATTTTCACATTAATTCCACATTGCCGCATTAACCCCACATTACTGCATTATTCACACATTACCGCATTACTTCCACATTGCCGCATTAATTTATAGTCCTGAATAATAATCATACCCCTGCTCTGCCCAGTAGTCCTTTGGTTTTTCATTGCTGAAGTATATTACCCCTATGCGTTTCAGGTGCTTGATGCCGTACTTTACCGGGATGATGAGGCGCAGCGGGTAGCCCTGGTTTTGCGGCAGCGGCTCACCATTCATTTCGTAGCAAAGCAAGGTTTGCGGTTGCAGCATACTGGGCATATCATTACCCACGTAATAAGCCTCATCAGGGGTTACCATACCCACATAGCGCATAGCTGTTTGCGGCACCAGGTTGTATTTTTTCATAAAGTCACTGAATCGCACCCCGCCCCACCAGGTTACCTGGCTCCAGCCCTCCACGCACTTAAAATCAAAGACCACTTCTGTTTTGGGCAAGGCTTTAATATCATCAAGCGTAAGGATTAAAGTATCTCCGGGGTTTCGCGCCACCTTTAGCCGCCAGGTAGTGTCCAGTTCGCCATCCATGCCTACATCGCCGTTCACCCGCACGTCTGTTACCGCATCTGTTTTTTTGAAAACCTTAGCCTCACGCCTTTTGCTATAGAACAGGCTGAATAATTTTTCATTTGCCTCCAGCGCAGTCCTTAGCGTTGGCTGCACGCCATCTGCGCTTTGCGGCTGGTTGTACAGCCACGCAAAAACCAGCCCGCCACAGCACAGGCACACAAAAAACACAGTAAACGCAACAACCGTGCGGCGTTTTATTTCCTGCTCCACAGTGCGTTTTTTACCGCCATTATTTATACCTGGTTTACTCATACTTCCTGTTATTATACTTCGCAAAGAATATAGGGTTCTCCCCGCCATTGCGGGGCAAAGACGCAAATTACTAATGATTTAAAATGGATAGCGTGTAAAAAATTAAGGTCGCAAAAACCTATAAATCTAATTCACATAGTTACCCATTGCATGGAATAAGCACAAAGAACTGTTTCGGAATATGCCTTTGCGTACTTTAAAACATAACATGGGAACTGCGCCTCTGCGTCTTTGCGAGAAACTTTATTGCTCCTCCACAGACGCCGCCTCTTCTTCCACCTCAAAGCCCGTTACCATTGCCTGGAAATTATTCCACCCCGCAATTATTACCTGTACCACATGCACCACAAAAAACAACACATACCCGATAGTGAGCGCGAAATGCTCTATACGCGCAGCCTCGTAGCCGCCGCACAGGGCGCACAGCCAGTGTAGCTGCACCGGCTTGTATATGGCCAGCCCGGTAACTACCGACCCGGCCCCCATCACCACTATTGCGGTATAGGCTATCCGTTGCGCGGCATTGTATTTATCCTGCGGCGGGGCGGTTTTGCGCAGGTGCAGGTCGTGCAGCACCACCAGCCACGCTTCTTTGAAGGAATGCCTGTTGGGCAGCAGGTAGCGCCACTCGCCGGAGAACACGGTATAAAGCACATACAGCGCCCCATTGAGAAAAAAGAACCACATAAAGAAAAAATGGAACGCCATACCCGTTGACAGCCGGAACGGAATATGCAGCGCATCATAAAACGATTGCGGGAAAAATTTCAGCAGCGTGGTATCTCCCCATCCCAGCCTGTATATATCGTTGGCCCAGTAGATCAGCAGCCCGCTCCATATCATTACAGTAAGCGCCGGGAAATTTATCCAGTGAAACCACCGTATGGCAAGGGGATGTTTGTTTACGATCTTTTTCATTTGTGTGGATGGGGTAATTGGATATAAATGTAAGGAATTTGGAATTGAGAATTTGGGATTGTTTTTTTGGTGCAATATCACATTTTCCTGTGAAAAAAATAATGGAGACTGATGGGATATGGGATGGCTGAAATGCTTTGCTGGCTTGTTTATAATAATTCTCTTATTTATCTCATCATATCGCATTGCTACGGAACCCTGACCCTAAAGGGAACCATCCATTAAGTTTTTTTCATTCCTTCGACCTTATTAGCACTTCGACAGGAATTTGGATTGTTATTTTCTGGAATGTAACATTTTTTGTAAAAAAACTATGGTTTCTATTAGTTTATTGATTATTAATTTTTTATAGTTTAAAAAGGAGGTAAAAACTACCCAAAAAGGTAACAAAAGGTAACAAAAAGGTAACAGTAGTTCGGCAACTCACGATAACAGAAAGGTTGCGTCGTGACATAGGTCTGGTTTACTTCTGGAATTGCGGGTTTACTTCCGGTTGCTTCCGGTTTGTATGCGTACTGGAAGTAAGCGCATTGCCCTACCAGTAAGGTTTACAGGGGATATTTTCCGATTTTCAGAAAGTTTTCAGTTCATTAATTTCTTTATTCAGAAAAGGACAAATGGTTCGTAGTTCGGAAAACTCACTCACTATGACAGCGGCTCAACCAGACAATAATCCGGCACAAAGGTAGGGTGGTTATTTATACGGCCCAAGATGTTTTATCTATTGGGGTATTGGGGATAAAAATTGTGGGTAGTTATAGACTTATAAATTTGCAAACTTGGCAAAATGAATAGAAGATTATTTGCTTACACACATAGTGCCCCAAAACTCGCGCCAGACGGATATTTATCGTCAAAATTTATTTTTTGTAAAAGCGGTATCTAATTGTTCATAAAGATTTACCGATTGTTCAAACTCACTTTTTACTCGGTCATATAAATTGTTTATAATGATCTTTAAGGTTTTTGTTTCTTCATCTGTTAACACGGGGTAAATATACTCGCCTTTTTCACGGTGGTTTTTTATTTTGTTATACCTATCGAAAAATTTATCCTTTTCTCCATTTCTTTCGCACAATGCTGATAAATGATCTTCCCAGCCATTATATTCATTACCTTTTTTTGTTCTGGTATTGCACTCGGAACAGGCAGGAACAATATTGCCAGGATGATGTAGTCCAAACTGAGTTCTATTAATCATTATTAAGTGGTCAATCTGCAATTTTTCTTTTACCCCGCAATAAGCACATTTAGCCTCGAATATTTCGTCACGGATTTTTAACCAATCTTCTTTTGCTTTTTTGCTACCAGTATTAAAGGCTCTTCCCAAATAATATTCACCGATAACTGTGAGGAATCCTCTTACAGCTGTATTAGCTGCATCTGCTGATGTATTATATACTGCCATGAATTTATTTTTAATTATTGCTAAAATCCCTCACTAAAAAATTCTTCCAAAGTCATATCAAAAGCCTTAATGACTTTTAATAGACTATCAAAACGCATATTTTGTCCAGCCTCGTAACGACCAAATTGAGCACGCGGTATATTATGCTCATAAGCAAATATTTCATGGCTGGTATATCCTTTCTTTGTACGAATATCCCTTATCCTTTTAGCCAGGTTAAGTACGTCCTCTGAAGGTTGGACTTTCTCTTTTTTCTTTTTCATTCATGCACAAAGTATTGAGTAATCCACTTTTAAGGCACTATCTATAAATACACTACTTATAAGTAGATAATTTTAAATGATACCCTCTCTGTTTATCATAATATACGAATAAGTACGAATTTTTCGAGTTTGATGAATAAAGGAGAATTGTACAAATCAT